>Ga0233362_1000282_pt1 | contig 8475 bp, 8 predicted proteins | sample ElkDunMinimDraft_22_FD_180674 | JGI IMG/M metagenome (GOLD analysis project Ga0233362, IMG submission 180674) | Fecal eukaryotic communites from dung pellets of Tule Elk in California, USA - Elk Dung C1 | ecosystem: Host-associated > Mammals > Digestive system > Large intestine > Fecal | place... | reverse complement strand
TTCCTTTCCCACGGTTCGTTACCTCCCCGCAGTTGTTCTTCAGGTCTGGGATTCCGCATCATCGCGGCTCCGCGCGGACTTTCACCGCAGTGCGCATATCGCGTCGGTCGTACCAAAAAAGCCGCTCCTCCGGGAAGCGGCTTTTTTTGTGCTTCAGCAGAAGAGACATTACATTCCCTTTTTGGCCGAAAGCCACGAGATGATGCCACCGGCGGCCAGCAAAACACAGATACCGGTGCTGAGCACCTTGCGAGCCAGCAATTCATCCTGCGGAGCCAAGTAAAAATAAGCCCCGCCCAGCAGAGCCATACCGACCAACAGGAAGATAATGCACCATTTATTAGCCTGCCACATCATATCAACTTACAAAGGTGCCGGGGTCTGCGAACAAACCCCGGCCGGTCTTACAAAAATCAGTAATTCTGAGCCAGAATCATGAAGTATGCTTGGGCGTGAGAGCACACAGGGCACACATCGGGGGCTTTCTTACCCACCATAATATGGCCACAGTTGGAGCACTGCCAAATCTGATCACCGTCGCGGGAGAACACAAGGCCACCCTCGATATTGGCCAAAAGCTTGCGGTAGCGAGTCTCGTGTTCCTTTTCGATGGCGGCCACGCCTTCCATCAGCTCCGCAATCTTATCGAACCCCTCTTCGCGAGCCACGGCGGCGAACTCCTTGTACATGTCCGTCCATTCGTAGTTTTCGCCCTCAGCAGCATCTTTCAGATTATCGGTTGTGCTCGGTATGGTATTGCCGTGCAGCAACTTGAACCACAGCTTTGCGTGCTCCTTTTCATTGCGGGCAGTTTCCTCGAAAAGGTTGGCAATCTGTACATAGCCATCTTTCTTGGCCTTGGATGCATAGTACAAATACTTGGTGTGAGCCTGAGACTCACCGGCAAAAGCAGCAGCCAAATTGGCCTCCGTCCGTGTTCCTTTAAGGTCTTTCATAGCTTTACTTCGTGTATGATTTCGCGGGGGCCTCCCCCTCGCTAAAAACTAGCATGCACAACACGCTTTTGCAAGCAAGAATCCATCCCACGTACAAAAAAAATTCCTTTATTATACGTGTGTATCTGCTACAATGCATGTGCCGCATGAATACCACTTCACACCAGCCCGATATCCACGCCATTCTGCACCAACACTTCGGATTTTCGTCTCTGCGCCCCGGTCAGGATGCTATTGTGGAGGCCATTATGCAAGGGAAGGATGCGCTGGCTATCATGCCCACCGGTGGCGGCAAATCGCTGTGCTACCAACTGCCGGCACTGTGCCGCCCCGGGCTCACGATTGTGGTATCTCCGCTCATTGCGCTCATGAAAGACCAAGTGGATGCCCTGCAAGAGCGCGGTATCCCCGCTGCAGCCATCAACTCCATGCTGGGGGCAGAAGAATACCGCAGCGTGATGGGGGCGCTGCGGCGGGGAGAGCTCAAGTTGCTCTACGTGGCGCCGGAACGTTTCGGGCAAGAGGGATTCATGAACACGCTGCGCACGCAGCATGTATCCCTGCTCGCCATTGATGAAGCACACTGCCTGAGCCAATGGGGGCATGATTTCCGCCCGGATTACCTGCGGCTGGGGCGTGCACGCACCGAACTGGGAAACCCGCAGACCGTAGCGCTCACCGCCACCGCTACCGCTCAGGTGAGAGAAGATATCTTGCAGACTCTGCAGCTGCAAGAGCCCACCGTCATCATCAGCGGATTCGGGCGCAGCAATCTGGATTTCCGCATCACGCATTGCGAGGGGCGCAAAGCCAAGTTCGAACGCATCCGCAAGGTGGTGGCCCAGTGGAAAACCGGCATCATCTATTGCTCCACACGCAAGAACGTGGCCACGGTGTTTGAGGAGGTGGCCGGGATGGGAGTGAGAGCGGTGGCCTACCACGCCGGCATGAGCGACGCAGAGCGCGATTTCTCTCAAAATGCCTTCATCTCCGGCGAGGCCGATGTGGTGGTGGCTACCAATGCTTTCGGCATGGGGATTGACCGCGCAGATGTGCGCTTTGTGGTTCATTTTGAAATTCCCGGCAGCGTGGAGGCATACTACCAAGAAGCAGGCCGCGCCGGGCGAGACGGCGAGCAGGCGGTCTGCGAGCTGTTGTTCAACCATGCGGATTTGAAAACGCAGGAATTCTTCTTTGAAGGCAGCAACCCGCCCCTGCACCTCGTCCGCTCCCTCTACACCCTGTTGCGCACGCGCTGCGATTTGCAAACGCACGATGTGCAGCTCACCGTGGACACCATGGCCGAACTGCTGGGCAAGGATGTAAACCCCATGGCCGTGGGAACGGCTCTCTCCGTCCTCCTGCATGCAGGTGCTATCTCTCGCTCCGATATCCCGGGCTCCAACACCCGCAACACCCACCTCTCCGACCCGGCACGCTGTTTCGATGATTGGAAGATCGACCACGAAAAGCTGGTGGAAAAGGCCCGCCGCGACCACCTCAAAATCGAATCCATCACCCGCTACGCCTACAGCGCAGGCTGCCGCCAACAGTGGATTCTGGACTACTTTGGCGAAACCGGCTCTGCCCCCTGCGGCAGTTGCGACAACTGCCTCCACGAACTGCCCGAAGATGCCGAGCTCATCGAAGGCTCAGAGGCCGACATCGTGCGCAAAGCGCTCGCCGGAGTGGCCCGAGCCTCCCGCCGCAATGCAGCCGGTGAATGGGAGGCTATCTACGGCCGCGGAAAAATCATGGATATGCTGCGCGGGGCCAAAAATGCCAACACGCACCGCTACCTCACCGCCCTTTCCACCTACGGTATCCTCTCCGAGCTGACAGAAGCACGCATGAAAGCGCTCTTCCGCGCCATGAACGATGCAGGCTTGCTTACCTCCACCGGGGGGAATCTACCACTCATCACTCTCTCAGCCAAGGGCGAAAAGGTGATGAAGCAAGAAGAGCCCCTTCAGATGGTGCGCAAAGGCTGGAGTGCCACGGCCAAGCCCGCCAAGCTTCGCACACGCCACACAGCCGCCCTGCTCCAATCCCTCGGCCTTGGCAAAATGGACAAGCGACTCTACGAGGCACTGGCAGATTTGCGCCGTGATATCGCAGAAGCATACCACATGCCGGTCTACCGCGTCATGAGCACGGAAACACTTAAACTCCTCGCTACCCACAAGCCCACCACCGTGGAAGCCGCTGCCAGGCTCAAAGGTATTGGCCCTTGGACGAAAGAACGCACCCTCCCGGCTTTTGTCGACCTCATCTGCGACTACGAAGGAGTGTAAAAAACGCGTCAAATCGACTTCTTTCCTCCAATTCGCCCCCTCTGATGATACAAGAATGCAATTTTTTGCAATTTGAGTGATAAAATCCTTGACAGATGCCCCCGAATAGGGTATCTTCCCTGCCCGTTCCCGGACAATTTATTAACAACAATCATATCTATCATGCGTTCCGTCACCGTACGTAAAGGAGAACCGATCGACCGCGCCCTCAAGCGCCTGAAGACCAAGTTGGATACTGAAGGTATCCTCGAAGAGATGCGCCGTCGCCGCGCTTTTGAAAGCCCCATGGACGAGAAGCGCCGCAAGGCTCGCTCTGCCAGCAAGCGCAACAAAGTGAAGTGGCGTTTCACCAACAAGGAAGAAATCCCCGCAGCTGCCGTGACTCCCGCTGTGGAGGCCTAATTCCTGAGAGTTCGGGAAGTTTTACAACGCAACGGGCAGTTCCGAAAGGAGCTGCCCGTTGCGCTTTATCGTATTCACAAAAAAGAAATCACACGCGAATAATAAAGCGCGTGCAGACGCCGGGGGTACTCTCAGCCCGGATAGCGCCGCCATGTGCCTCCACCGCGTGCTTGACAATGGAAAGGCCCAAGCCCGTGCCCTTGATACGCCCCGTGGCATCTGCGCGGTAAAAGCGGTTGAAGATGAAAGGCAACGCCTCCGGGGCAATCCCCACACCGTCATCCTGCACGCAAATGACATGCCCACCCTGCGGGTCTTCCTGCGCGCTTACATGCAGATTTATCGCATCATCCGGGTTGTTCTTGAGCGCATTTTCCATCAGATTGAACAGGATTTGCGACCAGTAGAACTTATCCCCGGTCATCACAAAGGGCCGGGGCTCCAGATTCAAATGAAGCGTAGCATGCTGGCGGGTCATGAGCCCGTCCAAACGCATACGCACATCATCTACCACCTGAGCCAAATCAAATTCTTTCATGCTCAGATAGTTTGCCTCCGGATTTTCCAAGCGAGACAGCACAAGCATATCCTCCACCAAGCGCACAATGCGATCCGCATGTTTCTTCATAAGGTTGAGCGCACGCGTGCGCATATCCTCATTGGCCGCAGAAGCTTCATCCTCCAGCAGATTTTCCAGATACCCGCGAATGATGGTAAGTGGGGTGCGCAGCTCGTGCGAGGCGTTGGCTACGAAATCGCGGCGAATGACTTGGGTGCGGTGTTCCTCCGTCACGTCGTGAAACACAATACCGATGTGCCTATCCGCATTGCCCAGCGGGGTCGAAATGGCACGGTACACCCGCTGCTCACCGCCCATCTCTGCTTGCAGGGAGTGCTGCATTTGCCCCTGGGCAGCCACGGCATCCGCCACCACTTTGCGGAAGGGGGATTCTGCGACCAAAACGCGCAGCAGATTCACACTCTGGTTCGCATCCACCCCCAAAAGAGCCCCCGCTTGGTGGTTGCACATCACCAAACGCCCGGATGAACGCACCAGCAGGAAGGGCACCCCCAAAGCTTCAAGGAAAAGATTTTTATCCTTGCGCACATGCTCTTCAAGCGTGCGGCTTTCATAGCGCAGACGCTCCAGTTCTGTATGGTAGTTGCGCGCGTGGCGCCGCATGGCATCCAGCTTAAACCACAGGAAGCAAAAAGGCAACACAAAGGCTATCGCCATGAGTCCGAACGTGACATCCCAACTTACCATAGCGATAGCCTGTTAATTCTTCTACCTTGGCTCTGATTCGTATGACAATCAGAGCACGGTAAGGCTTTCTGCCTGTTGCTGCGTCAGCTCGATGCAGTTCCACGGCAGGCCATACTTGTTGAGGGCATCCATGAAGGGGTCAGGGTCATTCTGTTCCATGTTGAACACGCCGGCGCCACTCCATGTGCCGGAAAGAATCATGCGCCCGCCAATGGCAGCCGGCACGCCGGTGGTGTAGGAAATGGCCTGTGAACCCACCTCCTTGAAGCATTCCTCGTGGTCACAGATGTTGTAAATGTAGACCGCCTTGTATTTGCCGTCCTTCTTACCCTGAATCACGCAACCGATGCAGGTGCGACCATGCGTAGTCTTACCCAAATCTCCGGGATCAGGCAACACGGCTTTCAGGAATTGCAACGGCACAATCTCCACGCCATTGTACATCACCGGGTCAATGCGGGTCATGCCCACGTTCTTGAGCACCGTGAGGTGGTTGATATAGTTGGGGGAGAAGCTCATCCAAAACTGCGCACGCTTGATGGTGGGAATGTGCTTCACCAAGGATTCCATCTCCTCGTGGTACATGCGGTAAATCTCATAAGTGCCCACGCCGTCGGGGCAGGCAAAGGGCTGGTGCTTGCTCATGGCACCGGTCTCTTGGAAAGCACCATCCTCCCAGTGGCGGCAGGGTGCCGATACCTCGCGAATGTTGATTTCCGGGTTGAAATTCGTAGCAAAGGCCTGACCGTGGTCGCCGCCATTCACATCAATGATATCCAAGTACTCAATCTCATCGAAATGATGCTTGAGCGCCCAAGCCGTGTACACGTTGGTCACGCCCGGGTCGAACCCGGAGCCCAACAAGGCGTACAGACCGGCTTCGCGGAACTTGTCCTGATAAGCCCACTGCCACTTGTACTCAAACTTCGCTACATCGCGGGGCTCGTAGTTGGCTGTATCCAAATAATGCACACCCGCCTCCAAACAAGCATCCATGAGGGGCAAATCCTGGTACGGCAAGGCGACATTAAGCACCAAATCAGGCTTCACCTCGCGAATCAAGGCTACCGTGGCGGCCACATCGTCGGCATCCACCGCGTGCGTCGTAATCGTCACACCCTCTCGTGCCAACACATCTGCCGCAATGGCATCGCACTTGGCTTTGGTACGGGAAGCCAGATGGATGTTCTTATATACATCTGCCATCTGGGCGCACTTGTGGGCCACTACGTGCCCCACACCACCGGCTCCGATTATGAGTACTGTGTTCATTGCGCGCGTGAGCATGCCCCAGTTTCACTTGCAAGTCAAGGAAAAAGCCGCAAGTGAACGCAAAATGAATTCTGAATACAGCGCGTGGCGTTTCGAGGGCGCATCGCGCGTCAGCTCTTCAACTTGGGCTTGCCAAGCGGATGGGGAGTGTGTAGAATGTGCCCACCGTGGCAGCACATCCCCCATTCCCGCAGATTGATTTTGCAGAGCGTCCCTTCATTTTGTTTTGGGAGGTCACGCGTGCCTGCGTGCTGGCGTGCCGCCACTGCCGCGCTATTGCGCAGCCCCACGCGCACCCCGATGAACTGACCCATGAGGAGGCATTGCAACTCATCGACAGCATTGCAGAGCTGGCCCCCCCCATGCTCGTACTCACCGGGGGAGACCCCATGATGCGCAGCGATATTTTTGACCTCATTGCATACGCTACGTCCAAAGGCTTACGCGTGGCCCTCAGTCCGGCCGCCACGCCCCGCCTGCTGCACACAGACTTCGCCCAATTAAAACAAGCGGGCGTGGTCAGCATGAGCCTGAGCTTGGATGGTGCCACACGCGAAACGCACGACCGCTTCCGCGGTGTCGCACACACCTTTGAGCGTACACTCGAAGCTGCCCAAGCCGCCAAAGCTGCCGGTATTCAGCTGCAAATCAACACCACCCTTGCCCACAGCACCTTGCCGGAGCTGGATGCATTCGTTGAACTGATGCGTAGTATTTGCCCGGATGTGTGGAGCGTATTCGTCCTTGTGCCCACAGGGCGCGCAACAGCGCAGGATTTACCCACGGCCGAGGAGCTGGAAATGGTATGGCAGCGCTTGGCTGCCCTGCGAACAGAGCTTCCCTTCGCCATCAAAACAACAGAGGGCCACCACTACCGCCGCGTGCTCATGCAAGCCGCTAAAAACGGCGGGCTGCCGCCCCGCCACCTCATCCCCACGCGCGACGGCAAGGGCGTGCTCTTCATCTCCCACACAGGCGAGGTGCAGCCCAGCGGCTTCCTGCCCCTCACCGCCGGCAATGTTCGCACGGACAACTTGGCCGAACTGTATCGCCACCACCCCATCTTCACCACCCTGCGGGATGACGATGCCTTGGGCGGCAAATGCGGGCACTGCGAATACCGCCGCGTGTGCGGTGGCTCCCGCTCCCGCGCGTACGGCAGCTTGGGAGATATGATGGCGGCCGAACCTCTCTGCAACTACACACCCTCTGCCCTGCGCAACACCTCTCATCATGATTAACATCACCCGCCTCTGGACCGGTGCCGAACAACCGGCAGACCATCTGCGCTACGGCTTGCACCATAGTGGCATGCACAGCACCCAAGCCAGCACTGCAGCCTGTATTCCGGCTTCTTCGCGCGCACGCAAGCCTATTGTTGTGTGGAATATCACCCGCACCTGCAACCTGCGCTGCATTCATTGCTATGCTGACTCGCATGCAGAAAAATACCCGGGCGAGCTCACTTGGGAACAATGCTGCGCCGTGATTGATGATTTGGCAGAGTATGGAGCCAGCGCCCTGCTGCTCTCCGGTGGCGAGCCCCTGCTCCACCCGAGCCTCCCGGCCATCCTTGAGCGCGCTACGACCAAGGGGCTCAAAGTGACCATCTCCACCAACGGCACACGCATTACCCCCGATTATGCACGCATGTTCAAACAACTTGGCGTGGCTTATGTGGGCATTTCTCTTGATGGCATTGGCGAGGTGCACGATCAATTCCGCGGGGTCAAGGGTGCATTCGAAGGAGCTATTCGCGGCTTCCGCTTCTGCGAAGAAGCCGGCCAAAAAACAGGCCTGCGCCTTACACTCACCCGCAACAATGTGCAATGCATGGAGCAGATCCTCCATTTCATCGAAGAGCAAAACATCCGGCGCGTTTGTTTCTACCACTTGGTGCCCACAGGGCGCGGGGTCGATGTAGCCAGCCTGAAACCGGAGGAAGCCCGCGCTGCCATGGACATGCTCATCGCCCGCGCAGAAGCTTGGCACGCCGCCGGCCAAACGCGTGAACTCCTCACCGTCACCCAACCGGCAGACGGCATCTACTTACTGCTGCGCCAGCTGAGAGAGGGCAGCCCCCTGGCCGCCCAGACCCTCCGTCTCCTGCAATGGAACGGCGGCGGCGCCAACAGCTCAGGTCGCGGCATTGCAAACATTGATACACAGGGAAATATCCACCCCGACCAATTCTGGCAAGGTGTCACCCTCGGCAATGTCAAGACGGAGCGTTTCTCAACCGTATGGGAAGCCGCACACGCGCCCTCTGCTGCGCAGCTGGCAG
>Ga0233362_1000280_pt1 | contig 8543 bp, 9 predicted proteins | sample ElkDunMinimDraft_22_FD_180674 | JGI IMG/M metagenome (GOLD analysis project Ga0233362, IMG submission 180674) | Fecal eukaryotic communites from dung pellets of Tule Elk in California, USA - Elk Dung C1 | ecosystem: Host-associated > Mammals > Digestive system > Large intestine > Fecal | place... | reverse complement strand
CTTCAAGTGTGGGCAAGTCTTCCCATGCGTAGAACACAAGTCTGAAACCTGCTCCGCTAGGAGTGATATGGAATATCAGCAGGCGGCTCATGAAGTCATCATCCTTCGTCAGTATTTCGCTGATTTCTGGTACCTTCTCATCAATGTTCTCTACATGGTCTATATCGACCATTACCAACTGCGTCGGCTCTGTGTGAGAGGCGGCACGCGTCTTGCCGTTCGTAGTTCCGCACCATGTTACAGCAGGAAGCTCCTTTTTCAAAGAAGCCTTCTTTTCTTTGTCACCGGCAGCGGTGGCGGCTACTACTTTGTCAACAAGCTCCTTCAACGAAGGTGACTGCATCGCCGTGCATACCTCGCTAATGCTCCTGCTAAACGGCTTGATACCAGGACAAAAAACACCTTCTTTGTTCCTGAACGGATAGTACACATCCACAATCTGTGGCTTTACTTTACATTTCATGTTGTTTGATTACTCTAAATACGTTACTGAATTTTTCCGACAAATCGGCAAGCATTGCCGTCGGCCACTTCTTTTTACGGCTCAATTTCATGTGAACCAATACGCTCTTTGAGGTGTAACTGACCGTGAAGCCGTTGCCAGTCTTCAACGTCTTAACACTATCCCTGCGGCTACCTGTATCCTCAGGAATGAACTCAAATTCTCCGTACTCATTGATCAGACCGTACCCTCGGTACTTCTGACCTGCTACCATTTCTTTCTTTTCCATTTCCGTTTCTGTTATATGTTTTTAATACGTCTATAAGACTCCAAGCTAATTTAAGCGTGGTTAGCTCAGCATCTACCAATGAATTTGCATAATCGTCATCGGGATGCAGTTTTACAGTCACTTGAGCACCTGCTATAAGATGGTCAATTACCCTCTTTACGTCAGACTTCTTTACGTACGTATCCATTTGAGTTTAGTATTTACCTTTGTAGTCAAGGTCTTTCAGACCCTCATGGATACAAGTCGCTATAAACACCACCATAGCAATACAACACACAGCCATTGCAAAGGTGAAAACTGCAAATGCGCTTTCTGCTACATAGTCCATCATAACTCAATCCCTCCATACTGGTTTATTGCCCTACTGCGTATCTTTCGAGATACAAGACTTCCACTTCTGCCATACAAGGCATTTACAAAGGTGTTCTCGGTTACACATAAGAACTCCTTCCGCAATTCCATGCGCTGCTCTTTTTTCAATTTGATTACACTCATATTCTTCATTTTAAGTTAAAAATTGCGGTACAAAATTACATGTAAAATTACCCAACTACAAAAAAAAAAAACACTTTTTAACTGTATTTTCACACATTTAACTACGCCGTTCCCTCCGTTCCCCGTTCCTCATCGGGCGTTTTTCACGTGGGGGATAGCTTAATGATAGGGGCTGAATATATATAAATAAATATATTATATATATTCTTTTATATATATTCAGGCATTTGCGCCTCTCTGAGACTGCCGAGAAGGAACGAGGAACAGAGGGAACAAAACTCAAAATCACAATTTTTCGCCATTTCGCAAAAAAATGTGACAAAAATTCGTCGCGTGTTATTTTAACAGTTTACTTTGCAATTGAAATTGGCGAACGCCAGTGCAGCCACCTTATAATACGTGCGCAAAGCTAGTGCAATCCCTGCCATTTCACATTTTCTTTCCGTTTCACTAAATTTTTTCTTCAACTATGGCAAAAGCAGGTTTTTGGCTCCGAGGTGCGCGAGGTAAGCTCGCAGGAGCTTCTGCCCAGAAAGGTCAGAACGGCACCATCCTTCGTGAGATTGTGAAGCCACGCAATCCGAAGACAGACAAGCAGACCTATCAGCGCGCCATCATGGCTACCGTCATGAAGGCTTATTCAGCTGGTAAGGAGATTTTTGATCACGCTTTCCAAGGCGTTGAGAAGGGTCAGAAGTCTCAGCAGTATTTCATCGCGCGCAACGCAACCCTTCTGCGTTCCAACATCGCTCAGGAAATCAACGCCATCGCAGCTGGCACACTCCAGCCCACCGCAGCCATCCATGCCGCAGTAGCTCCGAAGGCGCTCTACGCAGTTCCGGGCGCATACATGGTGTCAGAAGGTACCTACGACCAGGAGTTCTTCAAACTGGACGAAGGCTCTCTTAGCCCTATTTTCAACACGAAAGAGAGACAGCAAGCGGGCGACACGCCTGAAACTGTTGCTCAGTACGCGCAGCGTGCAGGACTTATCCCAGGTGACATCTACACATTCGTTGCACTTGTTCCAAACGAAACTATTGTTCATAATGGTGTTGATATGAGCGGTCAGATTTCTGACGTCAAAGGAACAAAGCAGTACGGCTGTGTGTTCGCGTATTTCCGTCTCCAAGTAAAGGCTGACGTCCTTACAAACACCAATCCTGCATCTACAGCTTCAGAAAACATGGGCGTATCACCTACGCTTGATCTGTTATTTGAGCTTACAGCAACACACAATGCTTCAGTGTTCACGAATGCTGAACAGGGAGGTATTCCTGTAAGTTTCGGGAACCCCGTACTTAGCGATGAGCTAGGTTCGGTTGCTATCATTCGTTCTCGTTTGGACGAGGATCTGCGTTCCACTTCCTATATGCAGATCGCAACTTACGGCGAGACCTCCCAGTTCGGCATCACCTCTCCTTACATCCTTCCAACATGGAAGAAGGGTACTGACGCACTCGGCACGTCTGAGCTCATTCTTGAGTCCGACAACTAAGCATTACCATTCATGTCCAACTTTCAAATCACTTTAAGATATGGCAAGTGTTAACTTATGGCTTCGCGGTGCGCGAGGCAAGTTCGCAGGAGCTTCACTGTCTAAGGGTGCTAACGGGGAGACCATCGCTCGCGAGGTGGTCACCCCTACCAACCCTAATACAGACAAACAGCTCTATCAGCGAATGATTATGGCAACCATCATGGCTGCCTATGCTGCTGGAAAGGAGATTTTCGACCACTCTTTCCAAGGCAAGACAAAGGGCGCAGCATGTCAGCAGGAGTTCATGCAGCGTAATCTGCAGGGTCTGAGAGCGCGCATCTCAAAAGACCTCAACAACATCAAGGAAGGCAACGCCACAGTCCTGACATGTAAGACTATTGTCGTAGGTCCAAAGACACACACCCCAGTACCCGGTCAGTTTGTCATTTCTGATGGTACCTATGCTCAGAATTTCTTCACCATAATGGGAACAGGTACCGACCCAGTGTTGGGTATACCTGCTAGTCTCGCAAGCGAGACAGTTGCTGCATACGCAGCACGTAACGGTCTGATCCCCGGTGACATTTACACGCTTTGCGCTTTCATGCCAAACGTAGAAGCTGACCCAGTATGGATAGGAGTTGAAGAGTCAGGAGAATATGCTTCTGAAATATGCTACGCGCAGCAGCCTTGCTTCTTCCAGTTCATACGTATGCAGGTTAAGGATGTTACAGCTGACACATCTGCTATTGGAGCAGCCACAGCAGCTGGCGTTCTTTCTAAGCTGTTCACATTGACAGCATACGTTGACAACGGCGCAGGCAAAGACCTCGCTCTGAACATGCCTACCGACGCTACTTTCAAGTGCGCTGATAGCGCTTCTGCGGAGTCTGTTAGCGCAGCAACCGCTCTGGGTTCTAACTTCTCAATAGGTTCGTTCGGAATGATTCGTTCACGTCTTGACCAGGATCTTCGTTCAAAGTCTGTCATGCAGACCTTCTACAACAGTTCAGTACAGTCGCAGCTGGGCAATCTTGAGTGTGGCATCTCTTCTGGTGCAGCTCTCATCCAGTGGAAGAAGGGCGTTGAGGCGTTAGGCGCATCTTCACTCATTCTTGAAAGCAACACGTAGTTACTATGGCACAGGACTCTAAATCAACATGGGCTTTCATCCTCCGCATCGTTTCATACGTTGCTACCGCAATAGCAGGTATGCTCGGAGGTGCTGCAATGTAATACTGTCATAACTTCGCAGGGGGTGTTTCTTTCGTGTGCACCTCCTGCATATTTCCTTTCATACTATGCATATCACTCGTTACGCTTGCGCAGTTCTCCTTATTATCTCATCTATCACGATGGTCTTTATTGAGCTTTTCCGTATAGATGATGTCCCTGACGGTCTCATCTTCTATATCGCGCAGGCGTTCCTTCTCTCAGGCTCTATATTCGGCCTTGACTACTACATCAAGAAAATTACTGAAATGACAACAACAAAACCAACGCATCATGGCTAAAGAGATTTACGACGCTACAAGGTTCCCGGTTACAGGTGAAGAGCTTATGAAGTTCAACACATATATCAACGCTGGGAACTTTGACGTTTTCGACATCAAGCTTTCAGAGCACTTCATGCTCTCCGAGTTCGTCAAAACCAAGTACTATCAGAAGTGCAACTATTTTCCACGTCTTCAGGTTTTCCACAATATAAAGAAAGGTGTTGACTTTGTGCTTGAACCGCTCAGGCAGTTCATGCGTAAGCCTATCATCATCACATCAGGCTATCGCACCTTGGTTACTAACGCAGCCGTCGGAGGCAAGCCGTCATCACAACATACCAAAGGTTGTGCTGCCGACATCAGGCTTACGCCTTATGCCTCTGCCGGCGACTTCCGACTCATGCGTGAGCACATTCAGAAGTCACTACCTTTCGACCAGATGCTAACCTCCGAAAAAGGGTGTTGGCTACACGTCAGCTGGACGTATAAAGACTACTGCGCAGAGGGACGCAGACAAATGATAATCGGCTACTACGACTAACTTTAACTCATGTGTTACAATTTCATAGTTTAGGTATTTAGTTATATAACCAGGCGTGGTTATGTTGTTAAGAAATCAAATCTTCTTTCTGTGCAGCTCGTCGTGATGACGCGCTGCATTTTTCTTTACCATTTTCGTGACCTCACGAAAATGATACTACCGTTCCCACCGTTCCCTCGTTCCTCGTTCCTTTTACTACTTTCTGCTATGTTCATGCTTCCTTGCGCAAAGCGCATACGTGATTATCCCTGCATTATAGCCGCCCCTTAACAAGGGGCTCTAAATACTCGGTAATAGCAGGTCTTTCACAAGGTAAAAGACCTACTATTACAACGCTCTGATTATCAGCGGGTTTAAGGATGCCATTTTGACTGTTGATTTTTCGATGCGGCAGGTCATTGGTCAACACAAGAAACATGTGTACTCTAATCCTTGTGGGCGTAGTAACTTCCACATACATTATTTTCCAAATTCCTTTTGGAAAACGATGCCTATGCCCTGGGTGTTGAGTGAGTTGCGCGTAAAGTATCTGTCGTTGGCCTGATTGTATGCCTTCAGCGCGATGGTGCCTGAGGGGGTGAGCAAGTATTTGATGGTGAAGTCGCCGATGAAACTTTGGGTGTTGGTGCTGACATTGTCGCGATAGCCGAACTGACCATCGAACAGCAGTCGGTTATTGAATAGCTTGCCGCTGAGCAGTCCTTCGTATTCTGCGTTGCTCATGCCCTCGTTGCCTGTTGCCACATTGGCTCCGAAGGTCCATGTGTTCTTCTTTGACACCTGGCTCATCACCCTCTCCATGATGGAGTTGAACTGCTGGGACAGCGTGCCGCTGAGGAAGCTCTGCAGCGCAAGTGTTGTCTGTCCCTGCAGAGAGGCATCGGAGCGCGATGAGTTATCAGCATTGTCACCGGCATAGAAACGGCCTATGGCAAGGAGGTAGAGCACCTGCTGGTTCATCAGTTCCTCGGAATTGATGACGGAGTTGACCATCTGCTGAGCGTCGGTGCTGAGCGAGGGCAGCTCAAGCCCGAAATCCACGACAGGCTTTGCGGGTGTACCGCTGATATTCATGATACAGTTGACGGGCACGTTGTTAGACTTGAACGACGAGCCCATATTGAGGTCTGACAGCGGGACGCTATTTAGCGCATAGACAGCCTTCATCTGCAACAGCGCCTCGTAGGGGTCACCGCCAAAGGCTATAGTGCTGCCGGGAGAGAAACGGAAATTCTTGGCTATGAGCCGCTGTATGGTCATGTGATACGTGCCGTCAGTCACCTCGTAATTGCCATGCAGGCGGAAGGAACCCTTATTATAATATGTGGCATTCAGGGAGGCATTACCGTAGAGGTCTATGTAGTCACCCGTAGAGGGGTCCATCAGGAGGTGCAGCCTCGTTTCGGGCGTCACGTTTATCAGGAGTATCATGCGTATGTTGGTGGTGGGAGCAGGCGAGTTGGATGCCGCCATCCCACTTGGACGCGATGATGTCTCATCTGCCTCCTTCTGCGAGGCAGAGTTCCATTGTATGAAGTCCCTGGACATGATGGTGGCCGTTGACGAGGCATCGTATGTGATGTAACTGCCTGCAAGCGTGTTGACGTCAGCATTGATGTTCAGCTCGCCTGGCCTGCCCGTAATGTCTATGTCGCCATTGACAATAGCGACTCCGCAGTATGAATCATCGCCAAGCTCGGGGATGTCGTAAGCCAGGAAGCGGTCGGTATTCACCTTCAGGTCGTAGGTCATGCGCCCGAAGTTGCGATGCCTGATGTCTCCGTTGAGATAGGCGCTGTTCCCCATCTTGTCCTTAATCAGAGCATTGGCGAAGTGTATGTCGCCGCTTGAGAAGAGCACGCTGTCGCCGGGCAGGCTATAATGACAGTGTGTGGAGTTGATTGTCAGCTCTCCATTGGTCTTCAGGCCACCCGCCAGGTCAACATTGTTAAACGGTCCGAAGAGGCGCACCTTGCCGCTGCCGCGCAAATCGACATCGCTGAGGAACGACTGGCAGAACTTCTGCATGAAGTCAAGCCTGAGGCTGTCTGCCACGATGTCCAGGTCCAGATACCCGGGACTCACGCCGATGCTGCCGTCTATGACGGCCCGTCCGTTAGCCTCCGGATCTTCGGCTACTGCGTTGATGTTTATCTTACCGCCGGTCTTTGAATAGTCAGCGTTGGCATGCAGCGTGCCCAGCTTGCCGCTTTCAAATTTGAACTGCTGCACGTCAAGTTGCGCACGTGCCTCATAGTCGCCCAGCAGGGCACGGGCCGTGACGTTGCCATAGGCAAAGCCCTCAAAATCTACGGAATGGAAGTTCACGAGATTAAGTATGTAGCTGACATCGATGTTCTGCAGCTCCACCTGCACGGAGTCTGCCGGCTCCTTTGAGAATGTGCCATTGACGCGCAGTGCCTGCGAGGCATTTTCCATAGCGAGACTGTCAACAGCCAGCCTCCCCTCCTTGTATGATATAGCATTCGTGTGTACCAGCCAGACACTGTCCCCCAACTCAATAGCAGATTTAGGGATGGCGATGTCGAAATTGGCCACATCCCCCGGCTCGTCCTTTGCATGAAACCTTGTAACGAATGACACATCGCCCCTGAAGGGCCTCTCGCGCATATTGTCCCACATGATGCGTGTAGCGAGGGTGTCGTTGACCGCAGTACAGTCCAGGTTAAGCCTCATCTTGCCCTGCGACTGGCTGAGATATGTCTCTATGGAACTGTTCAGACTCCCCTGCGGCGTCCATAGCGTTATCTGCGTGCCGTCAAGGTCGAGGCCCTGTATGCTGAGCGAGGGAGCATCAATGCCGATGTTGGTGGTGTTTGACACATCCCCCACTCTGCCGCTGATGTCAACGGGGCTGCCCATCTCGACAGGGATGTCGGCGAAAGCCTTGAGGAAGTCAAGGTTCTCTATCCTCGCATCGAGGGTAAATTCGTTGGATGTGGGACGTATGTGCCTGTTGCCGGTCAATGAGGGCAGATACTTGGATATGAGGTTGTCAAAGGACTGATGCAGGGTACGCAGGTCTATGGTTCCATTTACATGCATGGAAGCAAAATCGGTATCCAGTGTGATGTCTCTCACGCCATCCTCTTTGTGGGATATGAGCGAGACATGCTGAAGCGAGGCGGGCTTGCCAAAGTCGGTCATAAGGTTGTTTACCTCTATGCTGCCCGTAAGATCGTTGATATTCAGGTGTGAGATATCAAACTCAGAATCGAACGCGAGGCGCGGGTCACGCATCGTGATACTCCCCACGGCAGCGTCATTGCCGCGACTGTCGCGTCTGTATGTGGCATCCACATTGATATCGTGATACGTCTCGGAGGCATATACGATTTCATCTATTCTGCCGTCTGACATCTTGACAGACGATAGCTTGTCATTGTCATCAAGCTGCACCTCCAGGGATGTGCGGCACGTCAGTTTACCCAGTTTAGACTGATTTGCTATCTTTGACAGATCCACCCCGTCAGTCTTGACATCAGCCTTTATCATATTGCCGACATAGGAACCAGCGATGGAGACAAAGCCCAGCTTGGATGCCGTAAGCTCAGTGGACAGCATTACAGGTGGACGTTTCGCATAGTCATGCAGTTTTGCCTCTATGCGGCCTTTCGTGTCTATGGAACCAACATTGCCAAGTATCTGAGGCAGTGAGGCTTTATCACTCATGGCACGCATCAGTCCCTCGGAGATATGGCATTGGGAAACGAGTATATTCGCCTCCGGTGACGTCAATGCGTCATGCAGCTCCATTGCCGACATTATAGCCATCTCGT
>Ga0233362_1000268_pt1 | contig 8860 bp, 8 predicted proteins | sample ElkDunMinimDraft_22_FD_180674 | JGI IMG/M metagenome (GOLD analysis project Ga0233362, IMG submission 180674) | Fecal eukaryotic communites from dung pellets of Tule Elk in California, USA - Elk Dung C1 | ecosystem: Host-associated > Mammals > Digestive system > Large intestine > Fecal | place... | reverse complement strand
CTCCTCATCAAAGGCAGTGTTGGTAATTTCATTTAGATTATCGTAATGATCGCGTTGATCGCCAGTCCAATAGTTTGCCCACTCCCACTCACCTTGCGCAAAGGTGGTAAAGGTAGTTAATAATAGGGCTACGCTGGCAATTGCAAAGGGTAAAAACTTGTTTTTCATAACATTAAATATTAAAGGATTATTGGGTACTTTTTTCACGGCGGTAAAGTTACAAAATATTTTTAATACAAAACAACAAAAAGTAGTTTTTCTATAATTTATTTTTAGCACATAATAAGAATTTATGTGAAATGAGTGCTACACCTTCGCGTACCATTAAGGCTACGCGCGCTCATTCAGCATGGGATTCTGCCTATAAAGCTAATCATTTTCCATAACAAGTCAAAAATTCTTCCAAAAAAATTGATCCAAAAATCGTTTTTTGAAGATAAAAATAAATGAAAGAATATTAATGCCTGAAAATCAACAAAATAAAAATTTCATTTTATCACTCAATTTTGAAATTTGTATAAATAAAAATTATACTTTTGCACTCGCAATCAAGCAAGGGAGCATAGCTCAGTTGGTTTAGAGCATCTGCCTTACAAGCAGAGGGTCATAGGTTCGACTCCTATTGCTCCCACAAGATGAGGTTTCGGACAATCCGAAGCCTTTTTTCATTTAAAAAATTCCACATGAGCGGAATCTATATCCATTTCCCATTTTGCAAAAAAAAGTGCCTTTATTGTGCTTTCTATTCCATAGGGAATTTTCAATTTTACAATTCATACCTTGAAACTCTTCTCAAAGAGATTGACCTAAGAAATAATTATTTAGAAGATAAAACTATCAATACACTCTATTTAGGTGGCGGCACTCCTACCCTACTTAAAATTAATGACATCGAAGCGATAATTAAAAAGATTAGGAAATACTTCACCTTTTCAAATAACTTTGAATTTACTATTGAGGGAAATCCTGACCAACTTACATTAGATTACATATGTGATTTAAAGAACTTAGGAGTTAATCGTGTTAGCATTGGAATTCAATCATTTAACGACAATATTTTAAAACTTTTAGGACGCACCCACGATGCACATCAGGCACATTTGGCCATAGAAAATGTGATTTCAGCAGGAATTAACAATATCAGTATTGACTTAATTTATGGAATTTATGCAAGAACACTTTCTGATTGGCAACAGGAGTTGCAAATCATAAGCAATTACCATCTTCCTCACTTTTCAGCTTATAGTCTTACCATTGAGGAAAATAGTCAATTAGAACGAAAAATTAAGACTCAAAAATTTCCTCAACTCAATGATAACCAATCCATTGAAGAACTGCAACTTCTTATCAATTTTGCACAAGAATTTGGTTACGAGCATTATGAAGTTTCCAATTTTGCGCATTCTGGATTCAGATCTCAGCACAATAGTCACTACTGGGACGGCACTCCTTATCTCGGCTTAGGACCATCAGCCCATAGTTTTGACGGTAATTCTCGACAATGGAATTGCGCTTCTATCAAAGCGTATTGCGAGGCAATTGCGCAGGGTAAATCATTCTTCTCGACAGAGCACCTCACCACGACAGAACAATATAATGAATATGTGTTGCTCAGATTACGCACCTCTGAAGGTCTTTCTCTAGAAGAACTAAAGCAGCGATTTGGGGAAAAAGCACTTCAATATTTCCTTCAAGAACTGAATAAAATAGATTCAACATTATACAGCAAAATGGGCAATTACATTCAAATCACCCCACAAGGAATTGCCCTAACGGATGCCATCACCGCCGAACTATTCCAAACATCAGATTTTTAAAAAGTTACAATCCAGAATTTAAAATATCTGCAATATGAATCACCTCAATTCCTAAATTGTGAGATGACAAATAAGCTTCAATATGTTGCAAACATTCAATATCAGTAGAGGTAATATATTGAACTCCTTTCTTATAAATGTTCTCAACAATCTGCTCTAAAAGTTTATCAGAAGCTTCTGGATTAGTAGTTGCGAAATTTCCATTTGCGCCACAGCATAGATTTAGCGATTCATCCACTAAAAGATCTAAACCTTTTGTGTTTTGTAATAGTATTTCTGGTTCATTCTCCAACTTATAATAGTTACGTGCAGAACATGATTTAAAATAGAAAACACGATGTTCAAAATGGTTACCCAAACAAGTAATTTTCTTAATTTTAACCAAATAGTAACACAATTCATAAACCTGTTGAACAAATATTTTACACTCAGAAGGTACTGCAATATTTTCTAACAAATCCTTATAATGACTTCTTATAAAGCTAACACATGCTGTGGTAGGAACAATTGTTGGATAAGTATAATCCATTTGAGATAAAAGATTGTTTGCCAAAGATCTCACCAATTCCGTTTCACCTTGCATATACAAACAACGTCCACAACAGGTTTGATCTTTATTATATAGAGGTTCCACACCTATTTTCTCCAAAATATTAAACACGCTTGAAGATACCATAGGAGAGAACATATCCATTTGACATGGAATAAACACATTAACTTTGCTACCAGTTTTACTCATAATCAATCCAATAGAATATTAATTTACATTTTAGAAGAGATATCCCATTTTTATGTAGAAATTCGCTTTACTAGCACCATCGGCAGGTTTGAATGGCATAGCCCAATCTACAGAAAGCACAAAATTTTCATTCATAGCAATTTTGGCACCAACGCCTGCAGAAAAGTGCGGTAGATAAACCGACTTTGAATCAAAGTTAAAATAGGAATCTAATTCTGACATATCAAATGAAGGATCATACAATTCAACATTCTCCTTCACCAAGTTTTCATCTAATTCATTAGGTTGTAGCACTAACCCCATATCTACAAACGGATTAAATCCGAGGTAGAAATGCTGTCTTCCAATATCAAATTTCCATACTTTAAAACGAAATTCCACATTGGCATAGCCAAAACCATCAGCAAGTACACGATTTCGCAAAATTCCACGAATTGAATTTGCGCCACCAACAGCCTCATACATAACACGTTGTATATATAATGTATTCAAATAGCTATCCATATAAAAAGGACTTTCTCCAGCTAACAACGTTTGAAATCCTAAACGATAGGCAAACGTTATATAATCCTTATATACAGGAACATAGTGCTGAAACACAAAATTTAGTTTCAAATTATTGTATGCTTTTTGTTCACCAAAAGCAGCTGTATAGGTCAAAAACAGATCGGAATACATACCTTTTGAGGCGTTAGTCAATTTATTACGACTATCATAGACAAATCCTGCGCGCACGTAAGGGTGCATACCACCTTTTGCTTCCGCTTGATCTATCAATTTCCAATGTACATATTTTTCGTAAAGACCTAGAATATCGGGCAAACGACTCTCTTCATCTTTATTCTTATTGAGCATATTCAAATTTACTTGATCTGCCCAATACCCTAAAAATCCTGCCCCTGCGCTCCATTTCCAATTTTTATGGATAGTTCCCTGAATATCTGCAGCTACACGCAAAAGATCTCGTTTAAACTTGTAAAAAGCTCGAGATTTATATCCCTCTTCCACACTATATTTTTTAGAATTTCTCCAATTATCATTAAAAATAGAGGAATAGCCATTAAAACCATAGAAATCACACATTGCATCTGGTAGATAGGTAGCATCAAACGAAAAACGATGCTTTGGAATTAGATATTTTGAATCATAATTGAATCGAAAAATTCCATAACGTTTTGTAGTATAAGCTATTTCTACATACAAGGAATGGAGATATTCGGGATAAGTAGAACCATCACCATAATAGAAAATATTACTCAACGCTCCAAATTGAAATCCTAAATCTGCATCAAAGGCAACACTTGGAAGAATTCCAAAATTCCAACCTTTTTTCACGCCAGTTGTATCTTTTTCTCTCTTTGGTTTTTTGTCAACTTCATCATTAACATCAAGAGCATATACTGAAAACCCTAATAAATTTAATATCAAGAAGAAAAGAAGATTTTTTTTCATATTCATAAAACAAAAAAACAACTAAAATAATTTCAAAAGATAAGCCAAACCTACACCCAAATAGGTTCCTACGGCATAGCCGACCAATCCAATTGTAATACCACTAATTAGCACCTTTTTATTCTTCATTGCACTAACAATTGGTGGAATAAATGGTGGTGAGCACAACATACCAACGATTGCCACAGTAAATAAGTCACCATCAACTTTAAAGATTCGGCATAAAATTAGATGGATCGTTACAGCGAATAATAATACTGATAATACAAAAAGAAGCAAGCCTACAACAGAGCCATCAATAGCGGCAATATTAAATTTAGAAGCCACTACCACACTAAAAATCAGTACAAAAAACATTCCTAACTCAAAAGTTTTAGGTAGTGTACGAATCTTATCTACAAAAGAAAGAGCAATTGCTAAGGTTGTAATTGTAAGAATTACTACCAATTCGTTCAAAGTTCCTGTCAACAGCATTGACAACCCCACACCAACGGCCAAACATCCCAACGAAAGCAACAATCCCAACATCATTTTAGGAAAATTCTTTAGCGTAAGCATATCAGAATATTTTTCAAAAGTATCCTCAGCTACTTTGTCTGCATCAGGAGTATCAATTTGTGAAATATTTTCATCTTTAAACGGAAGAAGTTTTCGGAAAATCTTAAAACCGCCAGCGGTCAAGAAGATAATAAATGGGAAAGTAATTAGCATTTGGAAAGTTAATACCACTACAATCAGAGTTTCGTCAACTGACAATGCTTTTCCAAGTGCATAATAGTTCATTGTTCCGCCTGTATATATCCCCGTCATCATTGCGGCAACACAAGGCATATTTTCAATTTGAACATTTGAAAATTTAAAAATAAAAAAGGAAGCAAAAACAGCAACAACAACGCCAAATAGTCCAGATATTAATGCTTTAAAGGTTTTTGGCAATGACTTCGTCCAGAGTTTAAAATCGGAATTAAATAGCATTAGGGGAATAGCAATTAACACCGTAATATTTTGAAGCATGGTTTGCGTCTTAAACAATGGATCTCCCTCAATAGGAGTTGTATCAGTAAACGACCACGTTAGAGCCATAATCACACCAATAGCGTATGCTAAAATAACGGTTCCCACCTTGCGCGCAATCTTAAAACGATTGAATAGAAAAATCACGACAAAGGGAGAAATTAAGTAGATTAAAGGAATAAAAATATTCTGCATAACAACAATTTAATTACACATAAGATTGATTAAATCTAATAAATAAATGGAAATATTTTCCAACGATTCAACTTTGTAAACTCTTCTCCCCAAAATTGAGTATATCTTTCATAAACTGCTTTAGAACGAGGTAAGATATTGGCAATGCTCCAAATTACAAACACCAACCCAGGAATTGACCAAGTTAGGATTGCAAAGCCAATCCACTCGATAATTTCACCGAAATAATTTGAGGAATTAATATATTTAAACAGAAAACCTTGCGGAAGGTAATAGTTATTATCATCACGAGATTTTCTTAACTTTCTAATGATTCTATCCGACTTTATATTAATCACCATTCCAATAAAAAAGAGCACACAACCTATGATAAATTGTGGTGACCAAAACCAACTAATTGGATAAGCATTAGCGGGTGCGAACATAAAGAGCCAACCACCTTGAATAAACGCATTGCTGGCATTAAAGAAAATTCCAGCAAACATAATCGACAACGGCATTCGGCTCTGTCCTTTCATTAAAGCTGGAAAGATAAAAGAACGCTGTAAATAGTGAGTTTGAAATATCAGTAGAAATATAAAAGTAACTATATTAAAGGGCTTTACTCCTGTAAGTAGCGAATTTAGGTAAATAATCAGCATAATTACAAAAACTGGAGTTTCCATAATTAGCCACCCCCAGCGACTTGAAATAGAAGCTCCCCAACGATTGTTATAGGTCATTCCGTATGCAGGCGTAATAAATTGCAAAGTGATAAAAATTCCGACACCCAGAATCACCATTCCCCACAAATAAGCATAAAAAAAACTTTCTAAGGTCATATCTTACACATTTTAAAATAGTTTTTTCCCATCAAAATATTTTTTTCTCAAAAAGTAGTGTGCCCAAACTATCGATTTAGGATATGTCTGTGCGAATGCTTGTTCTGAAATAAGATCTCTTTTCTGTTTCATCTGTTTTCTATTTTTCCAAAAATGAAACATAGCACGATAGACGGCAGTAAAATCTTTCCTATTTCCTTGCAATAAGAAATAGAGTGCTGCAATTTGATCCAGAAAAAACTTCACAAAGAAGGTAATAAATACCCTATTTTGTGGCAAATTTTTCTGAAGCAGATAGAGATTGTTTCTAAAGTTAAGATAAGTTTTTAAAGAGTTATTTTTGGGTAAAGTACCTCCTCCAACATGATAAACTATTGATTGCGGCACAACACAAATCCGATATCCTTGATTTTTAACTCGCCAACAGAAATCAATCTCCTCCATGTGGGCAAAAAAATCGGAATCTAACCCTCCCAAACGATGATAGACTTCACTACGCACAAACATAGCCGCACCTGTTGCCCAAAAAACATCCATCGGTGAGTCATATTGCCCTAAATCCTTTTCCAAAACCCCAAAAACTCGTCCACGACAGAACGGAAAACCATACTTATCGATAAATCCACCAGAAGCCCCTGCATACTCAAACATATCTTTCTCACTATACGATAATAATTTAGGCTGAATTACCGCAACATCTGGATTTTGCTCAAAACACTCAACTATCGGTTCTATCCAATGTTCAGAAACCTCAATATCGGAGTTTAGTAAACAATAAAATTCTGCATCAACTTGTTTCAAAGCAGTATTATATCCTTCGGCAAAACCCTGATTACTTGGATTTTCAATCACCCTAATAGAAGGGTAATTCCTTTGCATGAACTTCAATGAATCGTCAGTAGAGTTGTTATCTGCAACAACGACTTCTGCGTACGCCGGAAGACTCTTGATTAGCGGCAATAAAAATGTTTCCAAAAAACGTTTTCCATTCCAATTCAGAATAACAACTGCAAGTTTAACCATATTTATGCAATTAAACTACAAAAATACACTATTTTTCAATATCAACAAACAAAGATTTTATCATGCAAAACAAACACAACTGTTTTAAAATCAACATATTAAAAGAGCATCTAAATTCATCTGACCAAAAATTATATCAAAAAAAAGAAAGGAAAATAAGAAAAATAGCAATAAAACGTTTTTATGAGAAAAGTTTATATATCTTTGCACCCTAAAAAAATGAAGATGAAAAAAATTTTAGTATTCACATTATGTTTGTGCTTTATTACACTTAGCACAACTGTAAAATCACAAGAACAGATGACAAAAGAGACAATGACAGAACTCCAAAAAACAAGCTATGCTTTAGGCGCTAATGCTGGTGAAAGCTTTGCGGCTTCAGGCATCACCGTTGATTTCAATGCTTTTCTACAAGGTTTACAAGATGCATTTAACGGAAAAAATATGTTTAACATGCAAGAGATGCAACACGCATTTGATATTTTAAACAAGCAAGTAGAAGCACATCAACAAAAAATGCAAGCAGAAGCAATGGCGCAAGCAGAAGTTGAAAAAGCAAACGGCAAACAATTCCTAGAAGAGAACAAGAAAAAAGAGGGTGTTGTTGAAACAGCATCAGGCTTACAATATAAAGTGATAACTATGGGAACGGGTGCAAAACCAACCGCTACTGACAAAGTAAAAGTTCATTATCACGGAACTACTATTGATGGAACCGTTTTTGATTCATCAATTCAAAGAGGCGAACCTATTACTTTCCCATTAAATGGTGTAATTCCTGGTTGGACAGAAGGTGTACAACTAATGCCTGTAGGTTCTAAATTTATTTTCTACATTCCTTCTGATTTAGCATACGGAGATAGAGGTGCTGGAAATCAAATTAAACCAGGTGCAACCCTTATTTTTGAAGTAGAACTTTTAGAAATTAACCCTAAGTAATAACTCAAGCGGTGCTCTTGCACCGCTTTTTTTCTATAACAATGAAAAAGCTATTTACCGTTATTTCCATTCTCTTTATGTGCATCACCAGTCAAGCACAATATAATCAAGAATTTGTCGAGATCCTCTCTCATTTTAATGCAGATAGCATTGGAAGAACCATTCAAGATTTAGAAAATTTTGGCAATCGATATTGCAACGAAGGTAATGGAAACAAAGATGTTGCAGAATATGTAGTTACCCGTATGCAAAGTTACGGCATAGAGAATGCAACTGTTGACTCATTCTTCCTTAATTTAGATTTAGGATGGTTACCATCTATATCTCGCTACTGCTACAACGCAAAAGGGAGCCTTGAAGGCGTAGGTTGTCCTGACAGCACAATTATTATCGGGGCACACCTTGATGCCATCACATTAGATGACTATTGGACATTACAAGCAACAGCACCTGGCGCTGACGACAATGCTTCTGGAGTTGCAGTGATGTTAGAGATTGCTCGTATTATACATCAGTTCAATCTCGAATCGAGATATACCCTCAGTTTTGTCGGCTTCGATGCGGAAGAGGTTGGCTTGCGCGGTGCGGGTCACGATGCAGAACAACGATACCAACGTCAAGAGAAAATTTTAGCAATGCTTAATAACGATATGGTTGCCAATCAACCAGAGTCACTTCCTTACAAATTAACGTTACATTGGTACGAAAATGCTACAGATTTGGCTGAAAGAGCTGCCTTCTTGTGCGAAACATTTACCTCCATTACTCCTGTTATTCCGAGCGCTAATGAAAATACCCTCTGCCAAAATAGCGACAGTTGGACATACGCACAATATGGTTATCCTGCTGTTTTTGCAATC
>Ga0233362_1000265_pt1 | contig 8972 bp, 6 predicted proteins | sample ElkDunMinimDraft_22_FD_180674 | JGI IMG/M metagenome (GOLD analysis project Ga0233362, IMG submission 180674) | Fecal eukaryotic communites from dung pellets of Tule Elk in California, USA - Elk Dung C1 | ecosystem: Host-associated > Mammals > Digestive system > Large intestine > Fecal | place... | reverse complement strand
ATCACTCGAAAGAATTTTCAGATAACTATCCCCTTACAGTTATTATAATAGTATAATAGGGTATAAATAAAATACATATATTGAATAATCATTATGCCATTTAGTTATATTTGGAAATAAAAAAAACACCTCACAAGCGTCCCTGTGAGATGTTTTGAATTAGCCTAAGCTAAAATTATTTTTGGATAGAAGCTACAACGCCAGCGCCTACAGTACGGCCACCCTCACGGATAGAGAACTTAGTACCTTCTTCGATAGCGATTGGAGCGATTAATTCTACAGTCATTTCGATGTTATCGCCAGGCATTACCATTTCAACGCCTTCTGGTAACATACAAATACCAGTTACGTCAGTTGTACGGAAGTAGAACTGAGGACGGTAGTTAGAGAAGAATGGAGTGTGACGTCCACCCTCTTCTTTTGATAAAACGTAAACTTCAGCTTTGAAGTTTGTGTGTGGAGTGATTGAGCCTGGTTTAGCTAATACTTGACCACGTTGGATTTCTTCACGAGCTACACCACGAAGTAAAGCACCGATGTTGTCACCAGCTTCAGCATAGTCTAATAATTTACGGAACATTTCTACACCAGTTACAGTAGTTTGTTTCGCTTCTTCAGTTAAACCAACGATTTCTACTACGTCACCAACTTTAACTTGACCACGTTCAACACGGCCAGTTGCTACTGTACCACGACCAGTGATAGAGAATACGTCCTCTACTGGCATCATGAATGGTTTGTCAGTTTGACGTTCTGGAGTTGGGATGTAGCTATCTACAGCGTCCATTAACTCAACGATTTTTTCTTCCCATTCTGGTTCGCCTTCTAAAGCTTTAAGAGCAGAACCTTTGATTACTGGAAGATCGTCGCCTGGGAAGTCATATTCAGAAAGTAAGTCACGTACTTCCATTTCAACTAATTCTAGTAATTCTTCATCGTCTACCATATCACATTTGTTCATGAATACTACTAAGTAAGGTACACCTACTTGTTTAGATAAAAGGATGTGCTCACGAGTTTGTGGCATTGGGCCGTCAGCAGCAGATACTACTAAGATACCGCCGTCCATTTGAGCAGCACCAGTGATCATGTTTTTAACATAGTCAGCATGTCCTGGGCAGTCAACGTGTGCATAGTGACGAGTTTCAGTTTCATACTCTACGTGAGAAGTATTGATTGTGATACCACGCTCTTTTTCTTCTGGAGCGTTATCGATGTCAGCGTAAGATTTAGCTTCGCCACCCATTTTTTTAGATAATACTGTTGCGATAGCAGCAGTTAAAGTTGTTTTACCATGGTCAACGTGTCCGATTGTACCAATGTTAGCATGCGTTTTCGAACGGTCAAATTTTTCCTTAGCCATTAGAGAAAGCCTCCTAAATATATGTTTTATTTTTTTTATGTTATAACTGCTGGCTCGAACCGGGCCCAGCCGAGCCAGTCAATCATAGCTTACAAATTAGTTATACTTGATGCAAGATGAAATTTCAATTATTCACCTTTATTTTTTTTGATGATATCTTCTGCAATTGATTTAGGTACTTCTTCATAGTGATCGAACACCATTGAGAATGTACCGCGACCTTGTGTTGCAGAACGTAAAGTTGTAGCATATCCGAACATTTCAGCTAGTGGAACCATAGCACGTACTACTTGAGAGTTACCACGAGCTTCCATACCTTCAACGCGTCCACGACGAGCAGTAATGTTACCCATAATATCACCAAGGTACTCTTCTGGAATTACAACGTCTACTTTCATCACTGGTTCTAAGATAACTGGGTTACATTTCTTAGCAGCTTCTTTAAGAGCCATAGATGCAGCAATTTTGAACGCCATCTCATTCGAGTCAACGTCATGGTAAGAACCGAATACTAATTTCGCTTTGATGTCGATTAGTGGGTAACCTGCAACTACACCGCGGTCAAGAGAGTCACGTAGACCCGCTTCTACTGCAGGGATGTATTCACGAGGTACAACACCACCAACGATAGCGTTTTCGAATTCGAAACCTTTACCCTCTTCATTTGGAGAGAACTCGATCGTTACGTCACCGTATTGACCGCGACCACCAGATTGGCGAGTAAATTTACCTTGAACTTTTGCTTCTGAACGGAATGTTTCACGGTAAGATACCATTGGCGCACCAACGTTAGCTTCAACTTTGAACTCACGTTTCATACGGTCAACTAAGATATCTAAGTGAAGCTCACCCATACCAGAGATGATTGTTTGTCCAGTTTCTGTGTCAGTGTGAGCACGGAAAGTTGGATCTTCTTCTTGTAGTTTAGCTAATGCTTGACCCATTTTATCTTGGTCAGCTTTAGATTTTGGTTCTACAGAAAGAGAGATTACTGGCTCAGGGAATTCCATTGATTCAAGAATAACTAGGTTTTTCTCGTCACATAGAGTATCACCTGTTGTAGTGTCTTTAAGACCTACAGCAGCAGCGATGTCCCCTGCAAATACTTTAGAGATCTCTTCACGAGAGTTAGCGTGCATTTGTAGGATACGACCTACGCGCTCACGTTTACCTTTAGAAGAGTTTTGTACGTATGAACCTGAGTCAAGGACACCAGAGTACACACGGAAGAACGTTAATTTACCTACGAATGGGTCAGTCATAACTTTGAATGCTAAAGCTGCGAATGGCTCTTCGTCTGATGATTTACGTTCTAATTCTTCATCACCGTCTACAGAAGTACCTTTGATTGCTGGTACATCTACTGGAGATGGTAAGTAGTCGATAACTGCGTCTAACATTTTACGAACACCTTTGTGTTTGAATGCAGTACCGCAGATTACTGGGTAGAATTGTACATCGATAGTTGCTTTACGGATAGCCGCTTTAAGCTCTTCTTTTGTAATTTCTTCACCAGCAAAGTATTTTTCCATGATATCTTCGTTAACTTCAGCAATTGCTTCGATTAACTTTTCACGGTATTCTTCAGCTTGTGCTTTGAATTCTTCAGGAATCGCTTCGCCTTCACGTAATGCTGTACCTTCTTCATTATCGTAGAAAGTTACAGTCATTTCGATTAGGTCAATGATTGCTTTGAACTCATCTTCAGCGCCGATTGGTAATTGAATTGGGTGTGCGTTCGCTTGTAAGCGGTCGCGAAGAGTACCTACAGAATATAAGAAATCTGCACCCATTTTATCCATTTTGTTGATGAATACGATACGTGGTACGCCGTAAGTTGTTGCTTGACGCCATACTGTTTCAGTTTGAGGCTCAACACCAGATTGAGCATCAAGTACTGTTACCGCACCATCAAGTACACGTAATGAACGTTCTACTTCTACAGTGAAGTCTACGTGTCCTGGAGTATCGATAATGTTTACGCGGTTGCCTTTCCATTGAGCTGTTGTCGCAGCAGAAGTGATTGTGATACCACGTTCTTGCTCTTGCTCCATCCAGTCCATTTGAGAAGCACCTTCGTGAGTTTCACCAATTTTGTGAATCTTACCAGTGTAATAAAGGATACGCTCTGTTGTTGTTGTTTTACCAGCATCAATGTGAGCCATGATCCCAATATTACGTGTATTCTCTAATGAGAATTCGCGTTTCATAGGAAATTTCTCCTTCCATATTGGGTTAAAACTGTTAAGTAAAATCTAAGCTCTAGCAAGCTAGAGCATAGATAAAATTACCAACGGTAGTGAGCGAATGCTTTGTTAGCTTCCGCCATTTTGTGCATATCTTCACGTTTCTTAACTGAAGCACCAGTGTTGTTAGAAGCGTCTAAAATTTCGTTAGCTAAACGCTCTTCCATTGTTTTCTCACCACGTAGACGAGAATAGTTCACTAAGTAGCGAAGACCTAAAGTTGTACGGCGTTCTGGACGAACTTCAACCGGTACTTGGTAGTTAGAACCACCAACACGACGAGCGCGTACTTCAAGAACTGGCATTACATTGTTTAATGCCGCTTCGAATACTTCTAGAGGATCTTGACCTGAACGTTCTTTAACTAGTTCGAACGCACCGTATAAAATCTTTTGAGAAGTACCTTTTTTACCGTCAATCATCATTTTATTAACTAAACGAGTTACTAATTTTGAATTGTAAATTGGATCTGGTAACACGTCACGTTTGGAAACAGGACCTTTACGAGGCATGTGTTTTCCTCCTTTCAGATGAATATCTATTTTAGAATTTTAAATTTAAATTATTTTTTCTCTTTTGGACGTTTTGTACCGTAAAGAGAACGAGATTGCATACGGCCGTTTACACCAGCAGTGTCAAGAGCACCACGAACGATGTGATAACGAACCCCTGGTAAGTCTTTTACACGACCGCCACGGATAAGAACAACACTGTGCTCTTGTAAGTTGTGACCTTCACCTGGGATGTACGCAGTAACCTCGATTTGGTTAGTTAAACGTACACGAGCGTATTTACGTAACGCTGAGTTAGGTTTTTTAGGCGTCATAGTACCTACACGAGTACAAACACCACGTTTTTGTGGAGATTTAACATCAGTTAAAGATTTTTTAAATGAGTTATATCCTTTATTTAACGCTGGTGAAGTTGATTTCGTGATTTTAGATTTACGAGGCTTACGTACCAATTGGTTAATTGTAGGCATCGATTTTTCCTCCCTTCATTGAATCCTTGTAATACCACACATCCAGGTGGTTCATTTTTTGGGTAAAAACAAAGTCTTTGTGTCAAAACACAAAAACTACATCGCAGTAATCGCAACAACCGCAGCTCCAACTTGAATGCCGCAAGCTTCTCCAAGTTCTCTTTTTGACTCGACGAGATGAACTGGTATCCCGATTTCTTTCGCGAGAAGAATGGCCGGATCGGTTACCCAACTGTCTGCATCAAGTGCGACAAAAACTTCGGTCACTTGTCCAGCATGCATCGCTTTCACTGCTTGCTTTGTACCTATGATTGTTTTACTAGCCTGTTTTACTTTATCATAAGACATTTTCATATCCTCCGAAGCACAGACAGTTAACTATCAACCTTGAATATATTATCATTACCAATTTGAACTGTCAACTAATATCTTTAAAAATTCCGGGTAAGGGACGCTTACCCGGAATCCATTTGTTATTCAAATGCAGTTAATTCTTCTTCTGTTGCAAGATTGTCTTCTGCAATACGAATTTGGCGATAACGTTGCATACCAGTACCTGCAGGAACAAGTTTACCGATAATTACGTTTTCCTTCAGACCAAGAAGCTCATCACGCTTACCTTTAATTGCAGCATCCGTTAACACACGAGTTGTTTCTTGGAACGATGCAGCAGATAAGAATGACTCTGTTTCAAGAGAAGCTTTTGTAATACCTAAAATTACAGGACGACATGTTGCAGCCGTTTTGCCGTTTAATACGACCTCTGTATTTGCCTCAAGGAATTGGTGGATATCTAGCAATGAACCTGGTAATAAATCAGTATCTCCAGCTTCAATTACACGCACTTTACGAAGCATTTGGCGAACCATTACCTCGATGTGCTTATCACCGATTTCTACCCCTTGCATACGGTATACTTTTTGTACCTCTTTCAACAGATATTCTTGAACTGTTGATACGTCTTTAACTTTTAGTAATTGTTTTGGATCGATAGAACCTTCTGTTAGAATTTCACCAGGTTTAATTTCATCACCTAGTTGTACTTTTAAACGAGCGTTGTAAGGCGCTTGGTATTTACGAGTTTCTACTTCACCGTGAATTGTAATTTCTTTTAAGCCTTCACGAATTTCTTCAATGTCTGATACCGTACCAGAAATTTCAGAGATAACCGCTTGCCCTTTCGGATTACGCGCTTCGAAAATCTCTTGGATACGTGGAAGACCTTGTGTAATATCGTTTCCGGCTACCCCACCTGTATGGAATGTACGCATCGTTAACTGCGTACCTGGCTCACCAATTGATTGAGCAGCGATAATACCAACCGCTTCCCCAACTTCTACTTCGTCGCCAGTAGCTAAGTTCATACCATAACATTTTTTACATACGCCATGTTTTGTGTTACATGTGAATGCAGAGCGGATTGTTACTTGCTCGATGTTAGCTTCGTCAATTGCTTTCGCTACATCTTGTGTAATTAATCCGTCACGCTCTAAAATAACAGCGCCTGTTTCTGGATGAAGAATTGTTTTCTTCGTATAACGACCTACGATACGTTCGTCAAGCGCTTCGATTACCTCGTTGCCTTCCATTAACGCACCGATTGTTAAGCCACGGTCCGTACCACAATCATCTTCACGAACGATAACGTCTTGTGCAACGTCTACTAAACGACGAGTCAGGTAACCTGAGTCAGCTGTTTTTAACGCTGTATCGGCAAGACCTTTACGCGCACCGTGAGTTGAGATGAAGTACTCTAATACTGTTAAACCTTCACGGAATGAAGATTTGATTGGTAACTCGATGATACGACCAGCTGGGTTGGCCATCAGACCACGCATACCAGCAAGCTGCGTAAAGTTCGATGCGTTACCACGTGCACCAGAATCCGACATCATGAAGATTGGGTTTGTTTTTTGTAATGAGTCCATCAGTTTGCCTTGGATTGTATCCTTCGCCTTTGACCAAATCTCAATTACACGATCATAACGCTCTTCCTCTGTGATTAAACCACGGCGGAATTGCTTCATTACTTTATCTACTTTATCTTGTGCTTCCTCAAGGATTTCACCTTTTTCAGGTAATACCTCGATATCAGATACACCTACTGTAATACCAGCACGAGTAGAATATTTGAAACCTAAGTCTTTCATGCGATCAAGCATTTTAGACGTTTCAGTAATTTTGAACTCCTTGAATACTTGCGCGATAACATTTCCTAAGAACTTTTTACGGAATGGCGGTACAGCTGGAACTGAAGCAAAGTGCTTGTGTAATACAGCTTGACGTTGTGCTTCAATTTTCTCACCTTCTGATAGAGCTTTGTACTCTTCAGTTGCTTCTAATTCCGCAAGTGTTTCTTCATCAATTGTTAAGTTAGCGAAGTATTTCTCAGGTGTTTTATCTTCTAAGTTTGTATCTGTTGGTTCATTAATATAAGGGAATGATTCAGGTAAAATTTCATTAAAGATTACCTTACCAACAGTCGTTAATAAGAACATTTTGTTTTGCTCTTCTGTAAACGTTGGGTTGTTTAAAGAAGAAGCTTGGATTGCAATACGCGTGTGTAAATGCACGTGACCGTTTTGGTACGCGATTAACACTTCGTCAGAACCGTAGAAGATAGCACCTTCACCACGAGCACCTTCACGCTCAAGCGTTAAGTAATAGTTACCTAATACCATATCTTGAGATGGTGTTACTACTGGTTTACCATCTTTCGGGTTCAGAATGTTTTGAGCCGCTAACATAAGTAAGCGTGCTTCTGCTTGTGCTTCTGCTGATAATGGAACGTGAACCGCCATTTGGTCACCATCGAAGTCAGCGTTGTAAGCTGTACATACTAATGGGTGAAGACGAATTGCACGACCTTCTACTAATGTAGGTTCAAATGCTTGGATACCAAGACGGTGAAGCGTCGGTGCACGGTTAAGTAATACCGGATGCTCACGAATAACGTCTTCTAGAACGTCCCAAACTTCATTGTGCATACGTTCAATTTTACGTTTTGCACTCTTAATGTTATGAGCAAGACCACGCTCTACTAACTCTTTCATAACGAAAGGTTTGAATAGCTCGATTGCCATTTCTTTTGGAAGACCACATTGGTACATTTTTAAGTTTGGTCCTACTACGATAACCGAACGACCAGAGTAGTCTACACGTTTACCAAGTAAGTTTTGACGGAAACGACCTTGTTTACCTTTCAGCATGTGTGAAAGTGATTTTAAAGGACGATTACCAGGACCAGTTACAGGACGACCACGACGACCATTGTCGATGAGGGCATCTACTGCTTCTTGTAACATACGTTTTTCGTTTTGTACGATGATGCTTGGTGCACCAAGGTCAAGTAGACGTTTTAAACGGTTGTTACGGTTAATTACACGACGGTATAAGTCGTTTAAATCAGAAGTTGCGAAACGACCACCATCTAATTGCACCATTGGACGAAGCTCTGGTGGAATAACAGGTAGTACGTCAAGAATCATCCAAGAAGGCTTGTTGCCTGAGTTACGGAATGATTCTACAACTTCAAGGCGTTTAATCGCACGCGTACGACGTTGACCTTGAGCTGTTTTTAACTCTTCTTTTAGCATTGTTGTTTCTTCTTCTAAATCGATTTGTTCAAGAAGCTTTTTAATTGCTTCTGCACCCATTGCAGCATCGAATGACGCTCCAAATTTTTCACGGTATGCACGATATTCTTTTTCAGAAAGAAGTTGTTTATGTTCTAAGTTTGTACCTGCAGGATCAATTACTACATAAGATGCAAAGTAAATTACTTCCTCAAGCGCACGTGGAGACATATCTAAGATAAGACCCATACGACTTGGAATCCCTTTAAAGTACCAAATATGAGATACAGGGGCAGCTAATTCAATGTGACCCATACGCTCACGACGAACTTTTGCACGTGTTACCTCAACACCACAACGATCACAAACTACACCTTTGTAACGTACACGTTTATATTTACCACAGTGACATTCCCAGTCTTTAGTTGGTCCAAAGATGCGTTCGCAGAAAAGACCATCTTTTTCTGGCTTTAATGTACGGTAGTTGATTGTTTCAGGTTTTTTCACTTCACCATATGACCAAGAGCGAATCTTGTCCGGTGAAGCTAAACCAATTTTCATATATTCAAATTCATTAACGTCTATCAAGGAGCCTACCTCCCTTTAGTATAAGTCCTTTACTGACTTTTCCGCAGCTCGACAATTATAACGGTTAGTAAGAAACATCTAGCCTCTATAGAACCTGATGATGCTCTTACTGTTGTAGATAAGAGTGCTTGTCATTCTTATCTACCAAAAAAAGTTTAAACCGTAATCGATTAAACTTTGTGCACAGAAAAAATAAATCATTATAAAAAACGGGCAGG
>Ga0233362_1000263_pt1 | contig 9089 bp, 8 predicted proteins | sample ElkDunMinimDraft_22_FD_180674 | JGI IMG/M metagenome (GOLD analysis project Ga0233362, IMG submission 180674) | Fecal eukaryotic communites from dung pellets of Tule Elk in California, USA - Elk Dung C1 | ecosystem: Host-associated > Mammals > Digestive system > Large intestine > Fecal | place... | reverse complement strand
CGTTCTCCCTGCGGACCTTGTGGACCAGCAGGACCAGTCTCACCTTGAATACCCTGAGGGCCTTGCTCACCTTGCAAGCCACGTTCACCCTGAGGACCTTGTGGACCAACAGGACCTGCTTCTCCCTGAATACCTTGAGGGCCTTGCTCACCTTGCAAGCCACGTTCACCCTGAGGACCTTGTGGGCCAACAGGACCGGCTTCTCCCTGAATACCTTGAGGACCTTGAGGGCCTTCTGGTAATTCAACACTATTTCCGTCGGAAATGGTTAAAGTAGTTCCTGAAATTGATAACGTTTGCGGAACGCCAGTGCCATTAGCATCCGAATTTCCGGAGGAGAGTGCATACATAGCAACCGGCACTACGCTTACAGGGCTTGTGTTGGTTACTTGGTATCCTAAGTTCGTCAAATTGATTGTTGTTTGGAATTTTGCATCTATCCAACTGATAGCGGCAAAAGCGGTAGGATCTCCATCACCAATGTTTAAAGAGATTAATCCATTGGCGTTGGTAGTTACATTTTCCGTTTCGGTATATTGTACCATATTGTTGGCATCGAGTACGCTAATTGTTACAGAAACTGCCTCGTTAATTGCCAAACGATTTTGTCCGTCACGAACCACGGCTTGGTAGCTAATAACGGAATTGTTTTGGGCTACGACTACCATTGTCATAAACACCATTACTAAAAGAGTTAAAATTTTTCTCATTTTCTTTGCATTTATATATTACTTAATTTTATTCTATTAATCGTTAAGTTCGTTACCGTCTCTATCGTAGATTTGGTTTTTCACGCAACGCACACTCAAACCATTGAGTGCCTCTTTACTCTCTTCGGCAACCGCATTACAGCCATAGAATAGAGAGAAAACGCGGTAAGATCTATTACTTTCGTTCTCGGTACTCCAATAGTAAGTTTGTCCGAGTAAATTCTCAAAACGTTCTGTATCTGCATTATAAAAACCTGCGGGAAGAGCATTAAAACCTGTATAGTTGGTACCTGGTCTAAGCCAGAGATTTTGAGACATCAAGTCGTAGGCATCGATTGGAGTTAGGGAAGCCAAATTTTGAGCATTGGGGATATGCCAACCTTTGGGGCAGATTCCGGTTACAAAGCCACCATTTTGGGTGATAGCAGGTTCATCACTACTATTTTCTGGAACGCCCACTGCGGCATACCAAGTATAGAGGCGGCCATATTGTTCTAAATTCTCCTCCTCATTAGGGAACTGTTGAGAATAGTAAATCATATTAGGAATCTCGTTTCCTTCTGCATCGTGGGTATTGCGTAGATTACGAGCGGTCCAGCAATAGCGTTGGGGAGCATAGCCCACAAAAAGCGATGGGTAGTTGTTTCCATCCCCATCCTTTACAAGGCCACCGCAAAGGTTTACGAAGAAGTGATAGGTCGTATCATTGGCATCTCCATCTTCATTAAAGAAATAGCTATTTAATCCTCCGTGCAACGGGCTGTGTTGCGCGGGGTTGAGTTGTAGCTCACTATACGCATAGTCGGCAAGCTGTGCAGAATCTAAGTAAAGTGTATCGAAAAATTGGTAAGCGGAGTAGATATCCATCACCAACGTAGTGATACTATCGTAGTTATATTGGGCATTCCAGTTGTAGTGGAGGGCATTATAGGAGGTTGAGTCGTAGTATCCTGCGGGGAACACATTCAAGAGAGTTCCATCGAAGTCAACATCTTCCCCCGCATAACCACGGAAAAAGCCTGTATTTGCTTTCACCACTTGAGGAGCCACGTTTGCATCGCTTCGATGACCTGCCAACTCAATATCCACACGAATAACCTGGGCGTGCATTACGCCTTCGCTAACAGAGAAGTTATCTGTTGCCAACTGATTATGGAAGAGATTACCGAAAGAGTAGCTAACATTGCCTGCCATACCTGCACTGGAGCTAAGTCCACGTGCAAAATCGCTCTGTGCCTGTAGCATCACAACGGAAGCTACCACCAGCATAGTAATGAGTAATTTTCTTATCATAGAATTTTTTATTTGTGTTGATTTTTTTGCAAAATTGTTACATGCGCAACAAAAGTAAAATTTCATTTGCAATAAAAAAGTTAAAAAAGAAAAGAAATAAAAAATTCACAAACCACAAAATACCAAATAGTTAAAATGTCAAAAATTGTAAAATTTGACATTTTTTAAGAATCAAAAAAAAAAAAATGATTATCTGGAAGAAAATTGAGCCCAAAATGCAATTTTGGTTCAGATAGGATAACTTTATAACTAAAATCGCCAGGGATTTACATCCCTGGCGATATGCGTATTACGTCAAAAATTTGAATACAATACTATTGAATAATAATTTTTCCGCCAGCTTTGCCTGAGTTTGTTTCAACATTTAAAATATAAATACCTGAAGCTAAAGAGGAAACGTTTAAGGTTTCGGTAAATGCGCCACCATTGTGTTTAAACGGTTGTTGAAGTACTACACGGCCATTCATATCGATAATTTTGCAAACAATATTTTGCACTTCTGACGTTTCAAAAGTTATATTTACAAAATCAGAAGCTGGATTTGGGGAGTAGTTCAAGTTACTCAATCCGGAGTTTTCCTCAATTCCTACAATAGCATAATAATCGATCATAAAACCCTCATCTTGGATAAAGTTATCGGAAACGAAAGTAATTTTCAATTTAGAGAATGGGAAGTTATGAATCATATCTTCAGGGATATTATTCAAGTCGAAGCGTTTCCAGAAAGTAGGAGGGGTAGTTGTTGCATCATAGAAATCGATAAAATCGCCCAACCCAATATCAAACTGTGGGAAAGTGAATGAGTAACCGGTTACCCAAAGTGGAGCGATTAGCCAGCTACAAGAGGTTTCAGGAATATAGTTTTCACCTTCGGGAGCCTCATCAGAAATACGGCCGAAGATTGAGCCTGTCAACGTAGTATTAGCTGCGCAATCGCGAGGTTGTGGATTGGTAGAGTAGTTGATTAGGAACCCTCTATGGCTATCGTTAGGAGAAGGTGTATTTGCGGTAAAGGTGATAAGCACGCTATCGGCATCTACTTCAACATCAGCAGGGATTGTGTTTCCGGTAAACTGTCCTGCCACGCCAGCGTTCTGGGTAGGACCGTTGTAAATCGTTACCACATCAGTAGGAGCCACATCCAAGCGAGAGAAACTAAACTCGTAGTGGTTTGCGCCAGGAGTTGCAATCATCCATTGGCAATCGGGGTTAGAGGCGTACGGATAGTTGGTTGAGCCATTAGTAATGTAGCCCACGCTTGCGGTTTGGCGTTTATAATCGGCACATTGTACAGGATAGTTGTTAGCAGGATAGAGGTGAGTAATTCCCATTGCACTAGTATTATAAGTAATATTATCGTACAAGAAGTAGCCATTTCCAGAGCCTCCCCACCCCCAGTTGAAGTGGAAATAATCATCATTATCATATCCGTCACACACAAAAGCGTGGCCACCGCCAGGAGCTTGACCTGAATAGAGCACTGGGCGCAAATAGTCGAGTTCCTCTTTTAGCATCTCCACATAAACGTGTTCATAGCCATTGGTATAATTTCCAGGATATATTTTCTCAAAATTCTGTTTATAACCGAAATGAGCTGCCATTTTAGATGCTGCCAATTCGGTATAAGAGCCAGAACCTTCAGGGTTGTAACCCATCTGGCAAGCCACTCCCATGTGATAAATAATTTTAGCCACCTCACCGTTGTACCATTCCGCCTCATCGGTCATTGCGTCCCAATGGTAGATGTGGTCGAAGAAGCGTACCGTTTGGCGGGGATAGGGTTCGGGCACGTATGAGGCACCGCCCACACCCGTTTCTGGGTGACGATAGTAGTTCATAATCATTGCGCAAGCAAGTGCCACACAACCATTAGGCACACGATAATCGTAATAAGAACCTGAATGCACGTCCCATGGGCAATAGGTATTGTAATACTTATTTTGGTTCCAAGTTGTTGTCAACAAAGGACCTACGCTACCCGTTTTGATAGGATTTGGGGTAAAATTGGCTTGAGAAAAGTGGTCCCATTGTGCTTTATTTTTAGCGGGAACGGGAGTATTTGCTGCTTTATGTTTCAAAATATCTTTACGATAACTCTCCATCCAATTCTCTAAGGCTGGATTATTTTTGTAGGGGAACTCAAAAGAGTACGCCAACACAGGTTTTGTAATTTCGCAAGCGGAAACCACTACAAAACCGGAACCAGCCACATCGAAAATATAGTACAAGGGCTCGTTTCCCTCATATTCGGTGTAGAAAAGTGTAATTTCTGACAATGCTTTAGTAGAAAGATTTCCCTTTTCCAATGCAAAATTAGAAGCTATTTTATGCGCTTTCACAGGATCTACTGACGCAAATAGTGACCCAGCAAACAGCAGGCAAGAGAATAGAAGAACGGAATAAAAAACTTTTTTCATCGGTATATTATTTTGTATATTTTTAGGGCGGCAAAAATAGAAAAATTTTTAAACCATTTATATTCATTCACAAGATTAATGGAGAGAAAAAAACTGCATTTTTCACCACGAGAGCGAACAACTTTAAAATTTTATTATATTAGCAGCCTAAAATTAACGAGAAAAAGCCTCTGTCGAGGTCACAAACAAAACATTGAAATATAATGAATTACAAAAAACATTTACTCCTTTTCATTGCAATATTCACACTCGTATTATTTCCGTTTTCTTCCATTTTTGCTTCTGAAGAAGCAGAAAAAGAGGGTTTTCAGGCGGGTCCATTTATCATCGGACACATTATTGATGACTATGGTTGGCACATTACCGATGTAAAAGGGCACTCCATTTCCATTCCTCTTCCTATCATTTTATTTGATAACGGGAAGCCTGTAGTGTTTATGTCGAGCAAGTTTCACCATGGAGAGCACGCCTATAAGGGTTATGCTTTAGGATTTACGGAAGACTCGAAGGGAAAAATTGTAAAATTGGAAGACCCTACCATTGAGCATTTAGAAAAAGGAGCAACCTATGCTTATACCACTGATGGACTTATTGATGTATCTATTACAAAAAATGTTTGTTCATTGCTAATCAGCATTATTCTAATATGTTGCATATTTATCTCCGTAGCAAATCGCTATAAAAAAGGTGCTGATAAGGCTCCTAAAGGGCTGCAAGCGCTATTAGAAATTCTTATTATTTTTGTTAGAGATGAATTGGTACGTCCATCTATTGGAGAGAAGAAATATGAGAAATATCTACCTTATCTTCTCACCCTCTTCTTTTTTATCTTCTTAAATAACCTTATGGGATTGATTCCAATTTTCCCAGGAGGTGCCAATCTAACAGGAAATATTGCCGTTACAGGAATTTTGGCTTTGATCACCTTCTTCATCACCTCATTTTCAGCTAACAAAAACTATTGGATTCATATTGTAAACACTCCAGGAGTTCCTTGGTGGCTTAAATTTCCACTTCCTATTATGCCTATTGTAGAAACCATTGGTATATTTACAAAACCTTTCGTATTGATGATTCGTCTTTTTGCCAATATCACAGCAGGGCACATCATTGTATTAGGATTTATTGGATTGATTTTCATTTTTGGAGAGATGAATCCAGCCATTGGTTTTGCTGTTTCTCCTGTTTCTATCATCATGTACCTATTTATGGGATTGCTTGAGTTGATTGTTGCCTTTGTGCAAGCATTTGTATTCACCTTGCTTTCATCATTATATATAGGTATGGCCGTAGAAGAGCACGAGGAACACGGGCATGAAGAGGTGGCTGAAGCACACGTAGAATTAGCAAATAACGAAAAAAAATAAACACATTTTAACCACTAAAAATTTAGTATTATGACAACAATGACATTATTGCAAATCTTAGCAGATGCAGGTGCAGCCATTGGTAAAATGGGTGCTGGTATTGGTGCTGGTATCGCAGCTATCGGAGCAGGTATTGGTATTGGAAACATCGGTAAAGGTGCCGTTGAATCTATCGCTCGTCAACCTGAAGCAGGTGGTGACATCAGAACTAATATGATTTTGACTGCAGCTTTCATCGAAGGTGTTGCTTTGTTTGCTATCGTAGTTTGTTTGTTAATCGCTATCGCTAAATAACAAACGCAAAAGAAATCTGTGGGTTATCCTACGGTTGGTAGATAACCCACTTCACTTGAAAATTAGATTACAAAAAATAAACTATGGAATTAATTAACCCCTCGTTTGGACTAATCGTTTGGATGCTTATTGGGTTTGGCATCCTTGTTTTCATTCTGGGAAAATTTGCGTGGAAACCTATTCTAGGAATGATTAAAAAACGCGAAACCTTTATTCAAGACCAGCTAACACAAGCTGAGCAGGTTCGTCAGGATATGAAAAACCTGAAAGATGAGCATCAACTTCTTCTCAACCAAGCCAAAGAGGAGAGGGACCAAATTTTGGCAGATGCCCGTAAGGTAAGAGAAAAAATGTATGAAGATGCAAAACTAAAAATTGAGCAAGAAACGCAAACTATGATTGCAGAAGCTCGCGAACAAATCAAAAATGAAAAGATGAAAGCGATGTTTGAAATCAAGAATGAAGTTGGCGCACTTTGCATCGATATTTCCGAAAAAATCATCTCTAACGAACTTTCTTCTCGAGAAAAACAGGAAGAATTCATTCGTAAATGTTTGAGTGATACAAATTTAAATTAATTTTCAAAATAGCGAGTTTGTATTAAAAAAAATAGTACTTTTGCACTCGCATTTCGGCGGGGTAGCTCAGTTGGTTAGAGCGTCGGATTCATAACCCGGAGGTCTCGAGTTCAACTCTCGATCCCGCCACGCAAAAAGGATAATCGAATGGTTATCCTTTTTTTATTACCTGATAATGCAACAAACTATGCACCGATACGCAACCATTGAATCGAAATTTCCACGTGAATTTATACTTCTTCAGGGCACAGGTTGTCGCTGGGGCAGATGTAAATTCTGCGACTACCACACTGACACAAGTAGCAATCCCTACCCTACCAATGCAGAGGTTTTAGAACGTGTAACGGGAATTTACGGCGTTTTAGACATCATCAACTCTGGATCTGCTTTAGAATTTGATAAGCAAACGCTGGCACATATCCAAGAGATTGTGCGCAGCAAGAAGATACACACTCTTTGGTTTGAGGCTCATTTTATGTATCGAGAGCAATTAGCTGCATTTGCCCAACAATTTGCCCCTGCGCAGGTCAAATTTCGCTGTGGCATTGAGAGTTTCTCCCCTACCCAACGACAACTTTGGAACAAAGGCATACCCGATTGGGTTACAGCGGCTGACGTTGCCCGCTATTTTGCGGGTATTTGTCTGCTTTGTTGCACCGAAGATGACACTCAAGAGCGCATTTTGACCGACATTAGCACGGCAATAGAGCATTTTGAATACTGCAGTGTGAACGTTTTTTGCAACAACAGCACAAATATTAAACGCAACGACGCACTTGCCGCCTGGTTTTCAGAAGAACTTTATGCTACCTTACAGCAGCATCCTAAGATTGAAGTGTTGCTTAACAATACCGATTTAGGCGTAGGCTAATTGAGGAGTTTGGAGGAAGGTTGTGTGGTGGGAGAAGAAAATGCGTGAGGGATTGCAGCGGTTATGAGCGCCGGATAAGGCTTGAGAATTTAGAACTTAGGGATTAGAAATTGAATTTTAAGGGAGATTGAAGCGAGAGCAAGAGGCGCGAAATTTGAGCGGAAAGCCCGACGGCGAGCGGGCGGCAGAAAGAGTACGCACAAAAAGCGAACGCATAACATGGAATAAACGAACGCAAGCAGACAGAGTGGGTGGTAAGTGTGCGGCGGGGAGAGCCGGCACGCCCAAATAAAAAAAATTATCAACTAGATTAAACGTTTAAACATTTTTCCGTCAAATGCGTTGTTATTTTGTTTTTACAATCCTATATGAACACCATAGAAGAATACCTTAAAATCAGCCCCTCGCCACTAAAGCTTGCGGAAGGAAGAATTTTGATTTCCGTACCGTTTTACAACGACCCCGCATTTAATCGAAGTGTTGTTCTTTTGGTTGAGCATAATCGGAAAGGTTCTGTGGGATTAATTCTGAATCAGCAATCCTCCACACCTGTACGCAAAGTGGTGAAAGATATTTTCATTGACGATCCTATTTATTGTGGGGGTCCTGTAATGCACAACAACGCATTTGCAATCCACAACTTTGCCAATAGTAAAAGTGCCACACAAGTTGCGCCGAACGTTTATTTAGGATATGATGAAATTTTCCTTTCTATTGTCGAGCACAAAGCGATTAAAGAGTTGAAATACAAGTTCTTTGTAGGCTATTCTGGATGGAGTGCAGGGCAATTGGAAGAGGAATTAGAGAGCAAGATGTGGGTAGTTGGTCACGGTAGCGAGAAACTACTTTTAGACACGCCTGCGGACCAAATTTGGGAACAAGCCGTAAAAGAGTTAGGAGAAGATTACCATCACTGGCTTCACTTCCCCACACACATTTGCGACAACTAACTATTTAGTTTTTTCGGCTTTTAGATTCTTTTGTCCAATAGACTGTTTTTCCTAACACAGCGGCTTTCCAGTAGCCTCTTACGCGCAATTTTCCATCATCGGTAAAGCGCATAAAAGTATCGAACACCCCTTTTTTACCTGGATATTGAATTTTACCATTTTGCCACTCTTTTTCGGCGCTATTGTAGGTTAAATCTTTCAGGAACACCATACCTTCGAACTTTTTTCTTTCGGGGTCTTTTGCCCATTCCACCACACCTTCATACTTTCCGCTACTTGTTTTATAGATTTTCACCTGCGAGATTGCCCCAGAGAAAGGGTCTTCTAGGTAGTAATAGCCTTGGATTGCGTCAGCACCGCTTTGTGCGAAAAGGAAACCTCCGATAAAGAAAAGGATGAGAGAAAACAGTATTTTTTTCATAATAGATAAATTTTGTGCAAGCACAACGCAGAAAACTCTAAAATATTGTATTCTGCAAAAAAATATGTTATGGGAGTAGAACTTGCGTAACGTCTTTGGGTGATTTTTGCAAAAGAGTTTCTGACTACAAAATTTTTGTATTTTTGCAGTTTGATGTGAGGGGATTAGATTTTTTAATCAACATCTAT
>Ga0233362_1000261_pt1 | contig 9143 bp, 11 predicted proteins | sample ElkDunMinimDraft_22_FD_180674 | JGI IMG/M metagenome (GOLD analysis project Ga0233362, IMG submission 180674) | Fecal eukaryotic communites from dung pellets of Tule Elk in California, USA - Elk Dung C1 | ecosystem: Host-associated > Mammals > Digestive system > Large intestine > Fecal | place... | reverse complement strand
CGCCGAAAAACCGCCGCCGATTCCCGCCCGGAAAAAACCCGCCGCAAACCGTTCCACGCCGCCGCACTTTACTTTTCCACAGGTTTTCCACAGACCCGCCCGCCGCGCTTCCGTGAAGGGTCTACAATAACCCGCCTTTTTTTGTATTTTCACAGAGGAAATCTACAAAAGTAGAAATTATTTAACAGGGGAAGAAAAGGGGAAGAAAAAACGCCCCCACAAGTGCGAATACCCCTTGCGGGTATGAGTGCTTGTGGTTCATGCCTCATATCTACTATAGTAGAAATTACAGAAACAAAAATCCCGCTCGATTTCTCAAGCGGGACACCATGTACAATATGGGTGAGACAGGCTGATTTTTATTTTACATCATTCTTCGGAAAAGTCAAGGGGAGAAGGAAATCTCCTCCACCCCCGCACAATGCATTTCCTCTCTGCCCCGAAAATGTCCGGGACAATCACCTTTCTATCAAGAAGATAAAACCGGATTGGAAGAACCTTTTGAAAACACGCCCCGTCATCCGGGTAAATGTCCACCAAACCGAGGAGCCACACGAACTTTCCCCATCCAGAATCAAAAGTCAATTCCTTCGATGCGTCAAAATCCGACAATGAATCCATGCCCGAAAACCCTTGAAAAATCTTTCCCATGTGGAATAAAACCCCCAAATCTACTATAGTAGAAATTATTAAAAAGGGATTAAACACCCCAATAATATAATATAAGAAAATCATTGCGCGGAAGTTTTCCGCAAAAAGTCGCCTAAATCCATATAAAGCAAAGGATTAGAAGGTTTCACACACTCCCTGAGCCACTCCGCTACGCCGCACTCCAATTCGCAGTGCCAGCACTTCTCGTTTTTGAACATTTTCCGCGCCTCTGCACGGGAGATTCTGCCATTCTGCGCGGAATCCATCGCTTTTGCAATCTTCCCAACCGGCTCCGTGCCGAACACGCGCGGATTTACCGCATTTTGCATCATCTCCTCCTTCTGCGCCTCCATCTTTCCGACCTTCGGAAAGGAAATCTGTCTTGCTTTCACGTATCTGCACAAGTCCCATATTACAAAGGCTTCCTCCTCCTGCACGGACGGCATATAACCTCCCTTCTTAAACTTCGCGTCCAATTCGTCCGTACCTGTTGAAAGAGTTTTCAACAAATACTCACAACCGCCTTCAATGTTCCATTTCCTTAAATCCGCGTACTCCTCAAAGCCGTTCTTTTTGATGTAATACGACAACTTCCCGCGGAAGTCCGGGAAATTTTCTCCCGTCATTGCAACCATGTGGCAGTGCAAGCCCGTTCCCATAGAATATTCATAAACGGAAAAAACCGCAAGCCCCATTCTTTTGACAAGTTCCTGCCGCAATCCTTTCACCTTCGCGAAAAACTCCCCCGCCTCTTCCTTCAACGCCAGTCCGTGCCCCTCAAAAGGGCTTTTCAGCGTTATGAAAAGAGCCTCTTTCATAAACGGCGCGATTTTCTCCCAACTTCTGCGGAACGCATTGCCGGAACGCCTGTTTTCTCTTTTGGAACGCCACCCGCTTCCGTGGAACTCCAAATCCTTCCCGGTCTTTGCGCTTTTGTACGTGTAAACCGCGTTTTCAGTCGCGACACGACAGACCGAACGCATGTAATCAAGTTTGACCATTTCAAAACCTCCCAAATCCCCTTCCCTTGCAACGGGGACTTCATCTTTTCCATTCTGGACGCACGTATAACGGTTTCCAGAGCCTTTTTCACCTTCGGTGATGTTTTTACTATCCCCACCTTCCTTTTCTCTCTCCACGCCCCCTTTCTGTTTCTCTGTCGGCAATTCTCCATTAACCGCCAACTTCCTCCACATTTCTATTTTGCTCTGCCGCCCCGCAATCTCCACAGAAGGACAGTATTTCGACATCCGGTTAAAAGCGTGAATACGCTCCCATGTTTCACGTGAAGCATTTTGCAAATCAAACGCCGTACCGTGGATGCGGTTGTAAATATCGAGAAAAAATCTATTGACATTACTAGAAAAATGAAATATCATAAAACCAGCTTGACAGAATAACGATGAAATATCAAACCGGGGGCGCAACACCCCCTTGACAGTCGCCCGACTGTTTCAACCCGCGGACATCAACCCCCCGCGGGTTTCTTTTTTCTAACTTATTTCGATTTCCCCGGAGAAGTTCTGCTGTACGTAAAGCCACGTGTTGTACAACGTTACTTTGTTGACTGAATAACTTCCCGTCTGCGGCGCATCCCAGACAATTCCCACAGGCTCCACAATGAAGCGGAATGAAGTCACCGAGCCGTCATCGTCCTGATACGCCTCCTCAAATCTGTTTCCGCTCTGTACACTTTCACCGCCCCGCAACGCCGTGATGTACATTGCAAAGCTGTCATAATACGCACCGCCCTCGGCCGGGTCAAGTTTCGTTCCCGCCAATTTTTCCGGCAACACAACAGACAATTCCGCGCCTGTCTCTCCGACAGACGTATCAACCTCCGCGTAGGCTTCCGCTGAAACAGTCCCGAAACACGCATCAAAGCTGATGTTTCTTCTTTCATTGCGTCCCAGAGCGATTTCCGGGAACTCAAAGACACTTTCCCCGGGAACCACTATTGAATCGAACCCGCCGAAACGGCTTTCAGTCCACATGACATAATTGCCGTATTCCGCGGGAGTCTCAATTATGCCGCTGTGATGCTGATATTGATAAATCCATTCCTTGTTTTCGTATTCCCCTGTGAGAGCGTTCAAGAGCCTTGCCTTTACATTTATGGAAGTCCCGTGCGGCGCTCCCTCCATTTTTGCCGAGTGGAAAGTTATCTTTCCCGAATCCGGGCTATAAGTGAAAGTCCAATCGTCAACAATAACCTTCGGACTTTCGTGCATCTCCTGCGGTGACATCGCAATCATCTTATCTTCGTATTCCGAATCATCGCAACTCACACCGAAAATGCGGCCGCCGTCCACGGGATAATACCCGGTCAAATCCACCACAACCCCGCCTGAATCCGCGTTCGTAACATCTCCCATTACAACAACAGTCCCCGTCTCTATCGTTCCTTCCCTTCCGCACTCAAGAGAGAGCATCATTTTTCTACCGACAGTCACGGGATTTGAAGGGAGAAAGTCTATCTGCCATCTACCGCCCGAAAGAGAAATGAAGCTGACATTTTCCGCGGAGCAATCGGGGGTATAGCCGTCCGGCCAGAGAGGAATCAACAAATCTCCCTGCACTCCGGCCTTAACCCTGTTTACCGCGGTGCCCATCCGCATCATCCATTCCGTGCGCCCCTCCGACTGCCAACAGGGTGCGCCTTTGTTGAATCTCAAAGCAACCTGCGCATACGGGACACCCGCCGCAAACGCATTCCGTTGCGCGACCTGCGATGGTGTCCGCGGGTCGTGCGGAATAACGTACACACGCAGAGTGCGCTTATTCTTCCATCTCTGCCCCACCATTTCGCCGAGTTTCCCGTAGAAACCTCCCGCCACAAAGTTCTGCTTAGCCATTTACTTTTCCTCCTTCTCCATCTCTTCGAGTTTTTCGCCGTAATGCACCAACTTCCCGACCGCCGAGTTCTTCACATGTCTCCATTTCATTCCCCCGACCATTCGCGGATTGACCGGTCTACGGACACGGCGATTTTCCCCGCATCCTCGACTGTTATTTCCTCGACAAACGCCTGACGGCGGTTGCGACCCACGACAACAACGGGAAAGCTCCCTTTCCCCTCCTGCACAAGCCTTCGGCAGATTTCATAGAGACGACTAACAGTTAATCCATTGTCCATTTTCCAACCCCTTTCGCCCCGGACACATCCGGGTAAGATTTGAAACACATACAACGTATGCATTATTAATATTACAACACTTCTGCCAACTTGTCAAGGCACTGCGCAAGCAATCCGGCGGTTTTATGCTCCGCACCGCTTTCGCGCATGACATCTTCCAACAAAAGACTGCGGGTTTCTGCGGTGATTATGCCCTGCCTATACATGACTTCCGCAAGGACTTTCACGCGCTCGTAACCGTAATCCCTTTCGATTTCCTCAAACAAGTCGTAGCATTTTCTTCTCAATGCTCTTAATTGGATTTCATTCAACACTTTTCAACCCCCTGTGTTTGGCAAACAAACTTTTATTCAATGTTCAAAACCATTTCGGCGCGGTCTGCGCTCCGTCATTTTTTCTTCCGTTCTTCATCTACCATAGTAGAAATTAATAGAAAACCGCCCCACAGCACTGATTTCGAGGGCGGTTCCCACAATTTTCTAGTGTGCGTCCAATTACGCGGGTGTTCCCTGTGCGTGGCCGCTTACAGAGCCAACGCGGGAGCTTCCGCGGTAGTCAATCACGTAGTAGTACACGTGGGTGACTTCTCCAGAGATGAGAGGCATATCAACTGTGATTGTCTCCGCATCCAGAGCCACATCCTTTGCAACCGCCACGTTTGATTCGGCGTTCACGGCAATAACGACAAGTTTTGCCTTTGAGGTGAGATTTGTCGCCACAGGCTTTGTCCATGTAGCGGTGAAGCTGTTGCCCGCGGTCGTAAGAGCGGCGGTGAATCCAGTCACGTTCGGCAAGCCACCCTTGTTAACAACAAGGTCCTCCGGCTTGAACTCTCCGGCATTAACCATGTCGGCATTAGCCTTGATGATTGCGTTGCGAACGCTCATACCCCTTGTGTCGAGCGAGGACAGATATTTTATCTGGTCGCTGAACAGGGCGATAAAACCAGTCATGCCCTTGAACACCGTTCTTACGGTTGTCTGGGCTTCGGTCTTCGGATTGGACGGAATGGAATAAGTGCGAATCGTTTTCAGATTCTTCCACTTTGCGCCCACGGTTTCGCCAACCTTACCAATCCAGTTGGCTTTCAAAAGGTTCATCTTTCCCATAGTCGGAATCCTCCTTTTCTGCTATTTTCCCCGCACAAGCGGGATTTGCCTTTAGAATAACCTGTATTTCTTTATCTGTCAATACTTTACACAATGCGGTGCAAAAAAGTAGACAGTTTTCCGGGCGGCTGGAACGGCTACAGGGAGAGTCAACGATACAAGTGAAGCTGCCTGTACAGGTTCCATCCGGTCAATCAACTTCGTTTAACAAAGATTCTCACCCTTGCATTTCTCGCACTATTGTTGGAATAATTTGTCCACCTATACCACACAGTTGCGTTTTTCTTAATAAATAACGGTTCTGTCATTATTGAGGGGACATTTATTATATCCGTCTCTTTTGTACCAGTTCCGTATTTACTTACTGGTGGAACAATCCTTACACAAACACCTTTTTCTTCAGCCGTTCCCAGATATACCACCGCGCCGAACCCTTCCGAATAATTCCCCGCCCAGTTTTGCGATAAGGCAAAGAAACAATCTTCCGTAGCCGTGTACTTGTAATCAACATTGCTAGCAGTTCCCGCGGGTGTCAACAGCATCAACGTTTTATAATCTTGTATTGACGGTTCCCCCAGTTTTGTTTCCAACTCTGCCATTCTTGTATCCTGTTCCGTGTTTTTAGTTCTTGCCGCCACGTCCGCGATTTCGCGGATTGTTCCGTTTTCGGATATGTAGCTATATGTGTCCATTCTGTTTTTCCTCCTTCTTTTCAACCGATTGTATCATCAACAACAAGCGTTGTTTCTTCTGTCGATAAGCCCGCGCCCTCTCCGTACAGATAATTCGGCGCGACAGTCCACCACTTTATTTTTGTATGGGGTTCCGTGTAAAACACGTTGTCCGGGAGCGTCATTTGATAAGCGAGATTCCCCAGACGGATTTTCTTTCCTTCCTTTGTGCTTGAAAACGCCATTGCGTAATAGGGAAAGTCCGTGGTCACCGGGGCGTACATTGAAACCTCAAGAACGGGGGTTTTCATTCTCTCGCAGTAATAAATATGTCCCGTCCCGTTAAATATCATTACAAGAACGCTCTGCCGCCCAGAAACGATTTCCGGCAGTTCCGCTTTCACCTTCAATTCTATTTTTCCGCTGATAGGATCAATGTGATAATCGGACAAGCTGATTTTATCTCCCAATGGAATGACTTCCGAAAGGCGGGGCGGGTAGAAGCGGTGCGTCTCCACCATAATTTTAAACTTACTCGCCACGACATTGTGCTTGTGTTTGTTTCCCTGCGTGAACCCCAACCAGTACCAATATTTTTTCGCAACAGCCGAGGCAATACGATTCAACCCTTCAAACGCCCTCAGACTGTTTGTCTGTAGAGCGTTCGGGGGTGCCTTGCTCCAGATTTTCCCCTTGATTATTGATTTTCCCTTCGCCCTTACCCCGGTATGTGCACCGAAACTTCCCGTGACATCAGAGCGCAACAAGTTCATTTCTGCCATCCGCTGACCTCCTGTTGACAGATTAAACGATTATGGACGATAATGCAAGCGTGGGAGAGATTTCCATATAAAAAACTAAAAGGGAGGTTCTTATGAATAAGGACATCAAAAAGGCAATCGGTTTCTTCATTATTGCGGCGGTTGCGATTCTGGGCGGGATTTTCTGCATCGTTTCCGGCTCCGTGCCGGACTGGCTCGCAACTTTAGCCACTTTAATAGGCGGCTTCTGCTCGGCTCTCGGCATTTACTGGGTGAATCCGATTCAAAACATCGTGAAAGATTCTGGAAAACTACGGCTTTCCGGTTCCAACGGCGAACACGCGGACAACAAGAAGTCAATTTTATTCGGAAGGGATTTTTCCGCTACGGTCTGATTTCTGACGGTGACGGAAGCACCGCCGGAAAATGCCACGCAACGGCAAGCCCGGAAGGGCGTTTTTCCCTTGAGTGCCTGTGGTATACAGGCGCGAAAGGGAAAAGGGAACGCGCCATACAGTGAGAAAGGCGCATAAGATTAATTTCTGCTATTGCAGATACGCGGGGCGTTTTTTCTTCCCCTTTTCTTCCCCTGTTAAATAATTTCTACTTTTGTAGATTTCCTCTGTGAAAATACAAAAAAAGTCACGGAAGCGCGGCGGGCGGGTCTGTGGAAAACCTGTGGAAAAGTAAAGTGCGGCGGCGTGGAACGGTTTGCGGCGGGTTTTTTCCGGGCGGGAATCGGCGGCGGTTTTTCGGCGGCGGCGTTTTGTTTCGGCGTTTTTCCGGCGGCGTTTTGCGGCGCGGAAGTTTTCGGCGGCGGCGGTTCGCGGCGGGAATCGGGTTTTGCGGCGTGAAACGTCCTGCATTTTTCCGGCGCAGTTTCGGCGGCGAAGGTCGGCGAAGTCGTTCAAAACTCACTCTCTGAGGGGCGGTTTTCGGCGGCGCGGAGCGTGAATTAGGGCGCGGCGGCGGCGGCGTGTGCGCATAAAAAAAGCCCCTCTGGAGTGCATCCAGAAGGGTTTTTCGGCTTTAGTTGCGGTTTTGCCGTTTCACAAGTTTGTCGAAATACGGCACCCAAATTTCCTCACATTGCGCGGCGAAGTCATCAAGTCCGCTTGTTTCGTCAGCTTCCCAAGCCTCTTGCAGAACCAGAAGGGCGGCGGCGGCGCGTTTGGAAAGTTCGCGCGAAAGGTCTTTCAGGCGCAAAGTTTTTCCCCGCTCGAAACGTTTCAAATCGTTGCGCAGTGTCGTTTCAATTCCGTTGGCGTAGGCGCAGGCCGCGAGGGCGTGAAGCGGTGCGCGGCGGCGGTTTTCGGCGTTGCAAAGCTCCGCAACGGGGCAGAACGCACAAGAGCTGTTTTTTCTGTTTTCTTTTTCCATTTTTCTTTTCTCCTTTTCACTGTGAAATGTTTCGGAAGTATTCCATTTTGCGGCCGCGGTTTTCGGCGCGGTGGCGGCGGTTTTCGGCGCGGGACGGCGCGGTGGCGTGTGCGAAAATCCACAGAATGAACCCAATCGGCATCGCGAGAATCCTATAAATCCCCGCGTCCCAAATGCTTTTGCTTGCTTTTTTCATTGTCAACCCCTGTTTTGTAAAAAATAAAAAAGTTGAAAGGAATCGTTCAAAACTCACTCCGCAGAAAGTCGGTTTCGGCGGCGTGAAACGTTGGCTAGGGCACAAGGCGTATTCAAATCAAGCCAGCTTCCTTCCGTACGTCTGAATACTTGTCAATATGGCCGCAGGGGTTTTCCCAACAGTCTACTACAAGTCTCCGGCTTCCGTCATAGCTGAACCCTTTGTGAATCGTGTCCACGCCTCTTTTCATTCCGCACTTAGGGCAGTAATCAGAAATGGTTACTGTTATAGCGCAGAATCCGTCATGCTGTTCGCAACCAGGTATTGTTACAGTCATTTTTTTCTTACCTCCATATATATTATAGCCTCCACTTTGCAAAATCCGCAGTATTTCCGGCAAAAATAACAAATATTTATATCTTTTTATGCAATGGCGGTGCGAAGCCTTAACAAGGCAAAAACAACCTCCCGTCATCCCCCCGAAAATCGGCAAAAAATCGGCAAAAAATCCGCGGAAAATAAATCGAAACAGGCTCAAATCACCCCCGCCCGCAGGGCGGGAGGGGGCCAAAGTGTGCACAAAAGTAGACCATTTAAGAAAAAATCCCGAAAAAAAACTACAAAAAAAGTGGGGAAAACTGTCTACAAAAGTAGACAATTTCAGAACAAGACACCGGGGAAGGATTTTTTTTATTTTGCTTTTGTAGCCGCCCCGCTATTTTTCTTCTTCGCGCAAGCCCCGAAGGGGGTTTTTAGTTGTTTAGGAATTGCTAAAGTTGACCTGCCATTTTCCGCAGATGCTTGAACCCCGCCTTTTAAGCCGCCTCCGGCGGCGTTGCGGGGTGGTTTTTTCCCGCCTTTTAAGCCGCCTCCGGCGGCGTTGCGGGAAAACTGCTAAGATGAGATGTTTATTTTTTGTCTTTCAACTGGGATTTTCATTTAATTTTTAGCCCGCCTTTTAAGCCGCCTCCGGCGGCGTTGCGGGCGTTTTTCCCCGCCTCTTTAGCCGCCTTCGGCGGCGTTGCGGGGAACGCTATTTCTTGATTATTGTCTAAAAAGATGGATTCTTTTTCCTAAACAACTAAAAACTTGTGCCGTTAGGCACACTTGCGCGACACTAATTTTGCCTGTTTATTTTTTCTATTTGGTTTCGGGCGGGTTTCGGATTGTTTTCGGTTTATTTTTTGGTTGGGTTTTGTTCTGAAATTGTCTACTTTTGTAGACAGTTTTCCCCACTTT
>Ga0233362_1000257_pt1 | contig 9420 bp, 8 predicted proteins | sample ElkDunMinimDraft_22_FD_180674 | JGI IMG/M metagenome (GOLD analysis project Ga0233362, IMG submission 180674) | Fecal eukaryotic communites from dung pellets of Tule Elk in California, USA - Elk Dung C1 | ecosystem: Host-associated > Mammals > Digestive system > Large intestine > Fecal | place... | reverse complement strand
TCCGCGCCAATTCTGATGTTCAATACCTCATCGGCAGCTCACTCGGTGGATTCTATGTCCTTTGCGCCGATTTCGCAGGGCGCAAAATCGTCATCAATCCTGTCCTCAATCCTATGTCCTCATTGAAAAAAGCGGTAGGCGTAAACAAGTACCGAGGCCGCCGTGAGAATGGCGAAACAAAGTTTAAATTTACTATGCAAGACCTCTTCCGTTTCAAGGCATTCAAACCCAAGGATACCCCTGAAACGATTTGTCACTATACTTCTCACGATCCTAATTTGGGTGAAGATATAAAACGCGAATACCAGAAGTTTTTCGCCCATGCGGAGATGACCCCCTACCTTCGCTCCCACTTTACCGATGAGCATTATATCAAACACAAACTCTGCGATGCCCTGCTCTAAATGGTAAATAATATAACTTTTTATGCACAAATAAGAAATATATTTTAAGTTATTTAATAGATTGATTTTGTATGTTCGTTATTAATCATTGTACAATCACTCCTGTGCGACAAGAGCCATCGGAAGGCAGCGAGCAATTAACCCAATTGCTCTTTGGTGAAGTATGTGAAGTCCTAGACCGTCTGCCACGCTGGACCAAAATCCGCTCCACTCTAGACGGACAAGAAGGCTGGGTAGATTTTAAGATACTCAATAAAAAGCACGTGTGGGTTGGACGAGCCATTCCCACACTGCGCATGCTGTACTTGTGTTTGCTATCGGGCTGGCGCGGAGCGTTTCAGCGGATGGCATGATAACACAGAGATTATTCCTCTTATTCGCAAAGCAATTGAATAGAATTATTATTTCTTCTTAAATAATCCTATGATAATATCTAAGAAACTCTTTGGTTGCTCTTCTACTTCAGCAGCAGCTCCATTGAGACCCATGAGGCGTGTATCTACGATGTCGCCATCCTTTAATGGGCGCCAGTTGGTATAGACAGCTGGGGTACCGCAGATGGTGACATGAGTAATCACTTTATCTGCATAGTCAAAATAGAAGGTTTCATTGAGTAAGAAGTCTGCTTTATATTTAGCCATGGCAGTTGCGCGAGCTACTTCCTTTACTTCTGACTCTTTAATTGTCGCGTTATTCGTAGCAAATTTTAATTGTACGCGAGGGCTAACGGCTTTGATATCTGCTGTGGTATTGTAGAGTACTGTTGGTTTTGTACTTACATTGAGACGTTCCATTTCGCTGGTAGAGATAGTGCGGTATTTCGCATATCTACCTGGGAAAGCGGTAAGTGTGAATGTGCTTACTTTGCCATCTACGATGGTAGCAGTATATTGTGGTTCATAGAGCACATCAGCTTTCTCTTGGCGCAATAGTTTCTCCTTGGCATATGCCAATACTTTTTGCTCTGTTTGTCCTGCAAGACCGATGTCAGAAGGAGAGAGGGTAAGTGTTATCTTTGGTCCATATTCCATCTCTGCTACGGTCATGGTATTAACCACCATACGACCAGACACTTTATCTTGCTTAGCTTCTACTTGGTTCAAGAAAGGTGAGTCTGCAATAGACAAAGAGCGGAAGGAAGAAATTTTAGCAGGATAACCTGTTACTGTCATAGAAGCCAATTTACCTTCTGCATCTTTCTTAGTGGTGAATGTTGGTACTATCAACACATCAGCTTGTGCAGCAGCAACTGCTTTTGCCACTACGGCTTGCTTTTTTTGTTCGGCGTTGAGACCTGCCAATTCAGTAGCGGTCATAGTAGCTGTGACTTTGGTTGACTGCACTTGCACATTAGCCAATGTAGGAATGTAACGAATACTGCGAGCCAAGTCTACGTGAGTAGAAGTGGCGACTGTCATTTTCGAGCTGCCACCGCATGATGTGAGGGTGAGCGCAACTGCCATAAAGACAAGCGATGCTAATACATACTTTTTCATAATAGATAAAGATTAAATGTTATTATTATGGTTAACTAATTTTTATTTTTTTGCGTTTTGCGTATAGGTGCGCCGATGTGTAATTGCGTAGAGAGATAGAATCCTTGTGGCACAATATCCATATTACCTTGAACAGGATTACGATACTCTGCTTTTATTTCAATAGGTAGTGCAGGTGCAGGTGTTAACATCAGTCCAAGACCACCATATGCTCCAATGAAATAGTTTCTGCTTGGTATATCTTTTTGGTGCTGCTTATAGTATTCAACATTGACTTTACTCCATGCTGTGGTAAGGTCTATCTCTATACCACCATACAATTCAATGGCGAGCCAATCGCTGCATGGGATATAGACTTTGATGGCAGGCTTATAAGCAAACCACATGGTATGTGCATCTGCTTCTTTCAAGCCACTTCCGTATCCAGTGTGATTAAGTTCTCCACCGCTCATGAGTTTAGTTAGATAGATTCCGCCTTCTGTCCATCCAGGAGTGTTTACGCCGACCTCAAAGTTGAACATCTGCATACCAAATAATTTAACACGCCACTCAAGTATCTCAAAGTTTATAAAGTGACGTTTGCCTGCGAACTCTGTAGGGGTAAGTCCATCCGTACGGTTTGGCGTTAAGAATACTGTTGAATATCCCACGCTGACAATAGATAGGAAGTTCGTACCTGCTTTCTTATAATAACGCTCACGGACTGATAGCTTAACAGGTTCGGTCTCTGTTACTTCCTCTAAGCCTTGTGTTGCTTCTGGCAGTTGCGTTGTAGGTTGAACTTGTGGTTGTTGAGTTGTTTGCGCAGGTATTCCCTGTCCATTCTGCAATGCTTCAATTTTTTCTCTTTCTTCAGTTGCTTTTTTCGCTGCTTCTTCTGCTTTTGCTGCAGCCTCTAATGCACGCGCTTCTGCAGCTTCAGCCGCTGCGATGCGTTCTTCTAATTTTTGCTCCTCTGTCATTGGTTGAGTAGGCTCAACTTGTTCTGTTTTCGTAGGTGCTTGTTGTAGTGCAGCTGCTTTCTCTTCTGCAAGGCGGGCTTCCTCGGCAAGACGTGCTTCCTCGGCGAGGCGAGCTTCCTCAGCAAGACGAGCTTCTTCGGCTAGACGTGCCTCTTCTGCAAGGCGAGCTTCCTCAGCAAGGCGAGCTTCTTCGGCTAGACGTGCTTCCTCGGCTAGACGTGTCTCTTCTGCAAGGCGAGCTTCCTCAGCAAGACGAGCTTCTTCTGCTAGACGTGCTTCCTCGGCGAGGCGAGCTTCTTCAGTTAGACGTGTCTCTTCTGCAAGGCGAGCTTCTTCGGCTAGACGTGCTTCTTCTGCAAGGCGAGCTTCTTCGGCTAGACGTGCTTCCTCGGCGAGGCGAGCTTCTTCTGCTAGACGTGCTTCCTCAGCAAGACGAGCTTCTTCGGCTAGACGTGCTTCCTCGGCGAGGCGAGCTTCTTCTGCTAGACGTGCTTCCTCAGCAAGACGAGCTTCTTCGGCTAGACGTGCTTCCTCGGCTGCTTTAGCAGCTGCTGCGTCTTCGTCTTCAAAAGTAAGAGTGAGTACCTCTTCCTCTACGGGTGTCCAACCACTATTAAAAGAAGAAGGTTCAGTGGTTGTCGTAGCGGTTGTTGTTTCTTCTTGTGAGAAAGAAAAAGATGAGTCTTGTGATGGCTGAGTTATTTGATTGCCATCTTCTTCTACAAGGATAAAAACTGGTTCTTGAGCCATGCTGGTTAACGACATACATGTCATCACCATTAGTGTCAATAAGGTGAAGATTTTTGCTTTCATATTGTTTGTTATTTAATTTATCTGCATTGTTTGTTAGTCAAATTAGTCCAATAGGAGCTAGAGAGCTAATAGGAACAAAAATAAAAGCGCAGACCTCCGTTGATTATTCACCAATAGAGGTCTTCGCATTACCCAAACAGTCAAATAAACAACAGGAAACCTACGCTGGTATGAAAACACACTACATCCGAACGAGATGTAATATAGATATAATCATACCCATAGGCATTTACTGTTACTTTGATTTTGACTGTTTTGTTTGAAAAGTTGCGAAGTTTTCTATTGGTCAAACGCAAAGCGCAATAAACGCTATTTAATATGTCCGAAACCTACCCAAGAAAGAACCATTGCGAAACGCTTTTCGCGGGACATACTCCCTCCAGCATAGGATTCGAGTGCAAAGGTACAGAAAAATTTGCGGATATGCAAGAAAAATCGCATTTTAGTGCGATTTTTCTAATGTGGGGTATAAGGCGTACTGTGTAAAGGCAGGGTATACTCGGCGGAAAATCGCCGAGCACTAGACTGGTGGCGGGGATGCGCACGAAATGCACAAAAAAGCAACAAATTTGCAAACGAATTGTTCGAATAACTAATTTATCACTAATTAATCACCAATAAACGCTTAATAATTACCAATAGATTTGAAGGTTCTTATTGTATATTTCAAAAAAAAATACTACCTTTGCACGATTAAACAAAGTGAAAACGGGAAGGTGAAAACTGAAAACTATAAATTATAAACTGAATTATGTCTGTGTTTGTAATTAATCATTGCACAGTCACTCCTGTGCGACAAGAGCCATCGGAAGGCAGCGAGCAATTAACCCAATTGCTCTTTAGTGAAGTATGTGAAGTCCTAGACCGTCTGCCACGCTGGACCAAAATCCGCTCCACTCTAGACGGACAAGAAGGCTGGGTAGATTTTAAGATGTTGACCTCCGCCTCTAATCTATCACCTTTAACCTATCACCTACCAACCACAGTAGTGGCGCCCCCAATAGCCATTGCTACAGAAATGGAAACAGGCGAGGAGTTGAGGCTCACTCTTGGTACGAGATTGCCTAACTATGCCCATGGTACTTTCGAAGTGCTTGGCAGACAATATCTAATTGATCCCGATTGTGTTTCTAGTATGGAAACGACTGGGCTATTAGGCGGTAAGGCAAAAGGCGAGGAAGTTTGTGCTGTTGCGCAAACATTATTGAATGCGCCATATCTTTGGGGAGGAAAGAATGCTATGGGTATGGATTGCTCGGGCTTTACACAAGTAGTGTATAGCGTGTTAGGAGTAAATCTCTTGCGCAATGCCCGCGAACAGATGACGCAAGGTACACTGGTAGTTTCTTTGGAAGATGCACAGCCAGGCGACTTGGCTTTCTTTGACCATGCTGATCGCGATCCGAAAGCCACGAACATATCACATGTAGGCTTGCTATTGGATAATAAAAAAATCATCCACTGCTCAGGATGCGTGCATGTGGACGATATAGATGAAATGGGCATTCACTTACCTGATGGCGAACTAACCCATCATTTGGTGCAAATCAAGCGTTATCTGTAACCATCAATCAAAGACCTCCATCAGTACATCTAATGATTTAGGTGAACGGAAGTCCTCAATATGCTCTTCGTAATAAGTAGTTAGGTCACGCAGGCGTTGTTGGCGTTCGATGCGGGAAGTTGGCACAAGAAACCACTCTGGATGCTCTGTATCGTCAACACCAATTCCCAGATAAGAAGCATATTCTAAAAGAAAATGCAAATGTAAATTACCTATCTCCGCATCTTGATCTAAGTGTTGGATGATTTCGCACAACCAATCATACAGCGGCCTATCACTCATTGGATGGCGCAACGTATTAGCCAATACTTCAGCAATAAACATTGCCACGCATTGGCGTTGTACGTCCATGCTGAGTTGTTGTGGCGTGTAGAGTAAAGACGCGGAAGACAACGTACCCAACTGAGCAGGAGCATTCTTGCGACGAGTAATAGTAAACTCTATGATAGAGAGCGGACGAAGTACACCTTTGTATTTATTGCCATATACCACATATTGCATGCGTCCATATTCTGCCGTATAAAGATGTACGATACTCCCTGTATCTGAATAGCGTGTGGTATTTAAAACAATAGCAGAGGACATAATTAAGTGGTTTACTGTTTGATTTCTGCCTTTCTAGCAAAATAGCCAATCGTGAACATTGGTATAGCATCCGTGAATGGCAAAGCCTCTTCAGCAAAAGTAATCGCTGCACCTATAGTACCTGTTTTCCCACCAAAGAGCAAATAAAATAAGAATGCCGATAATGGTGCCCATATAGTATCAATCCATTCGCCCCAAGCAGGCATGAAATATGATGCTACACCCACTATATCAAGCAGTATGCACAACCATAGTTGAGGCAAGTTATTCTTATTCTCCGTTAGCATTATGTTCTTTGTGATTTGTTGCGTTGTATGCAGCCACGATATGCTTTACCAAATGATGGCGAACAATATCCTTCTGATTAAACTCCACAATAGCAATACCACGAATATCTTGTAAACGTTCTATTGCATCTTTTAGACCTGATTTTTGGCTTGCAGGTAAGTCAATCTGTGTTAAATCACCAGTGATAATCATTTTGCCATGTATTCCCAATCGAGTAAGGAACATCTTCAGTTGGGCTGTAGTGGTGTTTTGTGCTTCATCAAGGATTACGATTGCATCCGCCAAAGTGCGACCACGCATAAATGCTAATGGCGCTATTTGTATCACACCACGCTCCATATATTCATTGAGTTTTGCACCAGGTATCATATCTTGTAACGCATCATAAAGGGGTTGCAAATATGGATCAATCTTCTCCTTCATATCACCTGGCAAGAAACCTAATTTCTCACCTGCTTCCACAGCTGGGCGAGAAAGAATGATACGCTTTACCTCGCGGTTTTTGAGTGCACGAACTGCTAAAGCAATGGCTGTATAGGTCTTTCCACTACCCGCAGGACCAATAGCAAATAATAAGTCATTTTCGTCATAAGCATCCACTAAGCGTTGCTGATTAGCACTACGCGCAACAATGGATTTACCATTTACACCATGGAGTATAAGATTATCTTGTAAAAACTCAGTTGGTTGTTCACCATGCAATAATTGGAGTATTTGATCCTCATTTAAGGTGTTATTCTTAATGCAAAATGCTTCACATTTTCGTAAATTTTGTTCGAAGCGCGTAATAGCAGGTTGCGAACCTATCACTTTTACTTGATATCCGCGTGCCACCACACGCACATCAGGGTGCTGATTTTTCAAGCACATGATATTGAGATTGTTCACACCATAAAAAGTAGCGGTGTCCAAGGCTTCGTTGAGAGATAGGATAGTTTCCATATTGGTGTAATTATAAGTAAAAAACAGCCGCAGTGTTCACACATGCGGCTGTTACAATAGATGCAAATTAATATGCTATTGCGAAAATTACGCGCTGTGCACTTGGTTTGCCAGTATAGATACACTTACCAGGAGTTTTGTCGCCCTCCAAAGGAATACAGCGAATAGTGGCTTTGGTCTCTGCCTTGATCTTCTCCTCTGTTTCAGGAGTTCCGTCCCAATGGCAAAGCAAGAAGCCAGGTTTCTTGATCTCCTCTTTGAAATCCTCCCAAGTATCCACCTCGCGGGTGTTCTCAATACGGAAGTTGAGCGCCTTTTGGTAGATATTATCTTGGATCTCCTTGAGCAAGTTTTGAATTGTCTCTACGATGCCATCAAATGCAACAGTCTCCTTGGTCAAGGTATCACGGCGAGCGAGCTCTACGGTACCATTCTCCAAGTCACGGCCACCCATCGCAATGCGCAAAGGTACACCCTTGAGTTCGTATTCAGCAAACTTGAAGCCAGGAGTAGCCTTGTCGCTTGCGTCCACTTGTACACGGATGCCGAGTTTCTTCAACTCGTCTGCCAATGGATTGAGTTTCGCTAGCAATTCATCCAATTGCTCTTGCTTTTTGAAGATAGGTACGATAACCACTTGAGTAGGAGCAAGGTTTGGAGGAAGAACGAGACCATTATCATCTGAGTGAGTCATGATAAGCGCACCCATGAGGCGAGTAGAAACACCCCAAGAAGTAGCCCATACATACTCAAATTTATTCTCTTTGTTGAGGAATGTCACGTCGAATGACTTAGCGAAGTTTTGACCCAAGAAGTGGCTAGTACCAGCTTGAAGCGCCTTACCGTCTTGCATCATTGCCTCGATAGAGTAGGTATTGAGTGCACCTGCGAAACGCTCGTTAGGTGATTTCACACCCTTCACAACAGGGATAGCCATCACTTTCTCTGCGAAGTCTGCATACACATCCAACATAGTAGCTGCGTAGTTCTCAGCCTCCTCCTCAGTAGCGTGAGCGGTGTGACCCTCTTGCCAGAGGAACTCAGCAGTACGCAAGAAAAGACGGGTACGCATCTCCCAACGCATCACATTGCACCATTGGTTGCAAAGGATAGGCAGGTCGCGGTAAGATGAGATCCAGTTCTTATAAGTGGACCAGATAATGGTCTCAGAAGTAGGACGGATAATAAGTTCCTCCTCAAGGCGAGCCTTAGGATCAACCACTACGCCCTTGCCTTCTGGGTCGTTCATGAGACGGTGGTGAGTAACCACAGCGCACTCCTTGGCAAAACCCTCTACATGCTCTGCCTCGCGGCTGAGGAAGGACTTAGGGATGAGGAGTGGGAAATATGCATTCTTTACGCCATTCTCCTTGAAACGACGATCCAATTCGGCTTGGATAGTCTCCCAAATGGCATAGCCATAAGGTTTGATGACCATACATCCACGGACTGCTGATTGCTCAGCGAGGTCTGCTTTTACTACTAGTTCGTTGTACCACTTCGAGTAGTCTGTAGCTCGAGGGGTTAGTTTTTGAAAACTTGCCATTATCTTAATTTATATTGTTTACGTAATTGTTCAAAGTGTTCGGGGGCGGCTTTGAGTTGGGCAGAAATGCGTTTTAGCCAGCCTGGTGCCGAATCACCCTGCAAAGGTACTACTTTTTTGTTGATTGACAAAATTGGGAGCGAGAAAAATTCGCAAAAAGCACGCAAACACATCTCACTAGCGTTCATTTTGCCTTGAATAGAGTATCCCGCAATATGAAATGACGCTAAATCAACATGCTTGAGCAGATCTTGATTTAGGTTTGGTTCGTTCTCCCAACAATCGATGGCGGTTTTATAGTTTAGTGTTGAATGTTTAGTGTTTAGTGTGGATAGGAGAGCTTGTTCGTCGATGATACCGCCACGAGCGGCGTTGATAATAAGGGTACCCGGTTTGCAGAGGCGAAGAATATTCGCATCACAAAGGTGGTAGGTTGGGTATTCTCCTTCGCGGGTGAGTGGGGTATGGAAAGTGATGATATCGCAAAGTGGTGCGAGTTGCTCTAGTGGCAAACCTATACCTAGTGGCGGGTCTGACAGGAGAACTTTATACCCTTTTCTTTCAGCCATTTGAGCAACGAGTTTGCCGACATGACCATAACCGACAATGCCTACGGTAATAGGCGATGAGACGATGAGGCGATGAGGCGATGAGGCGATGGCCTCTTCTACATAATCGCAGACTGCTTGGGCATTGCAGCCAGGGCAAGAGACCCAATGAATGCCTGCTTCGCGGCAATAGTCTTGGTCAATATGGTCAAAACCAATGGTGGCAGTAGCGACAAAGCGGATATTTGAGCCGTGAAGCAACTCCTTGTTTA
>Ga0233362_1000253_pt1 | contig 9529 bp, 6 predicted proteins | sample ElkDunMinimDraft_22_FD_180674 | JGI IMG/M metagenome (GOLD analysis project Ga0233362, IMG submission 180674) | Fecal eukaryotic communites from dung pellets of Tule Elk in California, USA - Elk Dung C1 | ecosystem: Host-associated > Mammals > Digestive system > Large intestine > Fecal | place... | reverse complement strand
TCAACACTATTGCTACAAATTGCGCTTCGACTGAAAACAAAGAAAATTCTGTATATATCTGGAGAAGAGAGCGAAACTCAACTGAAAATGAGAGCACAACGCCTCGATAACGGTGACAATGCTCACTGTTATATCTTAACCGAAACCAATACTCAAGAGGTTTTTGCACAAGTAAAAGAGGTTAACCCCGATATTATTATTGTCGATTCTATCCAAACAATGCAAAGTAGTCTAATCGACTCGGGCGCAGGCTCAATCTCACAAATCAAAGAGTGTTCCGCCGAATTTCAACATTTAGCTAAAAGTACAGGAACGCCGGTTTTTCTTATCGGTCATATTACGAAAGAGGGAAGCATTGCTGGACCCAAAATTTTAGAACATATTGTCGATACCGTTTTGCAGTTCGAAGGCGATATGCACTATGGCTATAGAATTGTTCGCTGTATTAAAAACCGTTTCGGCTCCACCTCCGAGTTGGGAATTTTTGAGATGTGTCAGGCTGGCCTACGCGAGGTTACAAACCCGTCGGAAATCCTGATTTCTGAGCGAGATGAGATTTATAGCGGAACGGCTATCGCCTCAATAATGGAAGGAAATCGTCCGCTTATGATTGAAACACAAGCACTTGTTAGTAGTGCAGTGTATGGTACACCGCAGCGCGCAGCTACGGGTTTCGATATTCGTCGCCTCAATATGTTGTTGGCAGTGCTCGAAAAAAGATGCGGATTTAAAATCGGTGCAAAAGATGTCTTTATCAATATCGCTGGCGGGTTTCGCATCGAAGACCCCGCTATCAATCTGGCAGTAGTAGCCGCAATTATGTCTTCCGGCGTCGATGTCGCTATTAGCCCAAAAGATTGTTTCGTGGGCGAGTTGGGGCTCAGTGGTGAGGTGCGCTCTGTTGCTCGTATCGAACAACGTATCGCCGAAGCCAGCAAATTAGGTTTTAAACGTATTTTCTTCTCAAAATATAACCTCAAAGGGCTCACTAATCGTTACGATATAGAACTTTGCCCTATTGGAAAAATTGAAGAGTTGATTCCGAAACTTTTTCAAGAGTGATTTTTATTTGGGCGTATCGGCTCTTTCCTGCGCACGAAGCTGCGCGCTCGCCGTCGGGCTTTCCGCTCAAATTTCGCGCCTATTCCTTTTGCTTCAACCTTCCCTAAATCCAAACTCTAAAATCCAAAATTCAAGTTCAAACCCAAAACTCTCAAACCGGCGCTCATAACCGCTGCAATCCCTTACGCAATCTCATGCGCTAAGATTGTTGCAATTTGTTCAACTTCCTATTTGCTTTGTCGTTAACCTACCATGAGGTAGATGTTCGGATATTGATGCTGTGCTTCTTTTATGCGCTTGCTCAACGCAAAGGCAATGGTTAGCGTCCCAATTCGCCCAATATACATATCAATGGCAATGATTAATTTTCCGAACCAACTGAGGTCGTCTGTAATACCTGTGCTAAGACCGCAAGTGGTAAAAGCAGATACTGTCTCGAATAGTAAATCGGAAAAGAGAAGCTCTTTCTCTGTCATGCTTAATATAAAAAGTGATAAGATAATCACCATAAGTGACATAATAACAATGGAATATGACTTGTCCACAATCTCAAAAGGTATGGTTCTGCGACCAAATTCAATCTTCTTCTTACCCCGTATGGTTGCCATCACCGATTTGTAAATTACATACGCTGTGGTTACTTTAATGCCGCCGCCTGTTGAGCCTGGTGATGCTCCAATGTACATCAAAATTACAAACATCAGAATGGTTGGCATGGCAAAATGTGAAAGGTCCACTACATTGAAACCCGCTGATCGTGTGGATACTACTTGGAATAATGAGGCTGCAACCTTGCGCCCGAAGCCATGCGTATAGGTAAGCGAATTGCGGTACTCTAAAAATAGGAAGAATATCATACCTACTACAGAAATGATGAGCGATGCATATAGGATAATCCGCGTGCTGGGATGCAACTTTTTCCACGTTTTGCGCCGTCTCTCCTTAATGTTTTGTATGCTGAAAATGTCTCGTAAAGTGAAAAATCCAATTCCGCCAGCTAAAATTAATATTCCAATGAAAAGTTGTGATCCCATGTCGTTGACCAAAACTTTTTCAGCAACGCTATTGCTCCATAAATGAAAACCAGAGTTGTTGAATGCTGCAACAGTATGAAATATAGCTTGATAGGCAGTGTGTACATCGGTAATGAAATATCCTTGAGCCCGCCAATAGAAGAATAAAACTATCGCTCCGAGAAGTTCGATTAGAAAACTGGCAAGGACAATCTCTTTTAAAAGGAACTTAGATTCAGTAATACTATCCGTGTTAGTGAGTTCTTTAATCATCTGCTGATTTCGAAGACTGATTTTTGAGCCAGAAAGGAATACGGTAAAGAAAGAGGCAAAGGAGAGAATGCTCAAACCTCCCATCTGAATGAGAATCATAATTACCAGCTGCCCCCGCATCGTAAAGGTCGCTCCGGTGTTGACCGTAACCAATCCCGTTATGGAACTCGCACTCGTGGCAGTGAAAAGCGCATCTATAAAGGAGATACCATCGCGAGTCATTCGTGGCATCAGAAGTAAGCAGGTTCCACAAACAATTAGAATTAAAAAGGAATACATCAGCATAATCGGTGGACTAATGCTGATTCTGGATAAAAAACCTGTTCCTTTCAAGATGTCAATGCCAGAAACAATAAAGAAGTAGATTTGAATAAAAAGTATGTAATACGAACTAAATTGTTCTGTGTTAAAGATGTGAAAATGGATGTTGAAGATATGGGTAAGAAGAAATTGTACAACCAATATCCCCAATATGATAGCTTCAAAAATCGAGTTTCTAAGATATTCGCGCCGCGGAATGGAGTAAAAAAGGTTAATCAGATATTTGAAAACATAAAAACCTAAACTGAAAGAGATGAGGTAGTGAATGAGTACTTTTTGTTGTGCAGTAAAGTAGAATCCGTAGTAGAAACAGATGAATAAAAGCGTGGTAGCAGAAAGAATGCTGCTGATATATTGTAAAATCTTAGCCACCTTGTCATTGTGGTTGACAATATGAAGCCGTAATTTTTGAATATTTCGCCGGTAAAAATGTTTAAACATTGTTATTGGTTAGCTTTAAGGAAGTTGTCAATGTCAATAGTTCTACCAAAAATTACAAAAACGTCCTCCTTTTGGATAACTTCAGAGTAATCAGGAACACCAATAATATGCTCTTCAGTTATCTCTTTTTGTGCGTTTTCTTCAAATACACGGCGTATGGTAATAAGACTGAGTTTGAAGTTCTCACGGAAACAGATGTCATCAAGCGTGTGCCCAATTAATGAATTTGGGGTTAAAATTTCAGCAATTTTGTATCCGTCGGGAAGTTGCAGGTAGGTGATGAGGTTGGGATTCATCAACCGTTCTGCAAAAAGTGTTCCAATTTCGTCTTCCGGAGCAAGAAATTCTTTAATTCCCATCTTTTCCAAAATCAGTTTCTCATTTTTTCCCATACATCTACAAATAATTCTTTTGACATTTAAGTCTATCAGATTGGCTACGCACAATAAACGAGCAACAAAGTCATTCCCAATAGCTACAATTATAGTGTCAAAATCTTGTATGTTTTCTGCTGCAAGAGCCTTAGAGCTGGTAACATCAATACAAACGGCTTCTGCTACTTCATCGGCAAGGTCGTTCACAATCGACATATTGTTATCAATCACAAGTACTTCTGCTCCTCTTTTTGCTAAAGATAAAGCAATGGCTGACCCAAAATGACCAGCTCCGATAATTGCAAATTTTTCCTTTTTCATCAATGCTGAGTTTGTGGCGGCAAAAATATTAAATTTATTCTCAATTGCAATAGGTAGATGATTTTTCTTTTCTGAATTATTGATTTTGATCGATTTTCTAAATTAGGAGTTTTAAGATAAATCTATAATTCCCGAATAGTTTAGCTTGCCTTAATAGCTTGAAACTATTTTAAATGTAAATCTTTATACGAAAAGGTTTCTGAATTTTTATTTGGTGTTCTTTTAAATTTGTTTATTTTCAATATGTTATATTGCTGTTTTTAGATGAAGAGAGAAACATTTACAATTAGGTGTAATCAAACAAATAAATGAGTAATTTTGCACCTTTATTTTAACTTGCAGTATGCTTTTTAATTCTATAGAATTTGCACTATTTTTACCCATTGTATTTTTGCTTTATTGGTTTCTCTTTCAGCGAAATCTGCGTTGGCAAAATCTCTTTATCGTTGGTGTTTCATATCTATTTTACGGTTGGTGGGATTGGCGTTTTCTTGTACTAATTGCGTTTACTTCGTTTTGTAGTTGGGGTAGCGGTTTGCTGATTCAACGATATCGACATCGACCGCTTGCTAAGTTGGTGCATATTGCCAATATTACGCTGAACTTGATTATTCTTGGTGTATTTAAGTATTACGATTTCTTTGTTACCTCTTTTGCCACAATGTTTTTGGATGGTCAAACTGATGGTTTACTGCTGAAAATCATCTTGCCTGTCGGAATCAGTTTTTATACTTTTCAAGCATTAAGTTATAGTATTGATGTTTATCGAGAGAATTTAAAACCCACTCGCGATATTATACAATTTTTCGCTTTTGTAAGCTACTTTCCTCAGTTGGTGGCTGGTCCGATTGAGCGTGCTACTAATCTTTTGCCCCAGTTTGAAAAGCCTCGCGCTTTTGACTATTCGCAGGCTGTAGATGGAATGCGGCAAATTTTATGGGGACTTTTTAAAAAAATTGCCGTAGCAGATAGTTGTGCAGTTTATGTAGATCACGTCTTTGCAGCTTATCAGTCGCAAGGTGGTCTCACTTTAGCGGTTGCTGCGGTGTTGTTTGCCTTTCAAATTTATGGTGACTTCTCAGGCTATTCAGATATCGCTATTGGAACATCTAAACTCTTTGGTATCAAGTTAATGCGGAATTTTAATAATCCCTATTTTAGTCGCAATATTGCAGAGTTTTGGCGCAGATGGCACATCTCTCTAACGACTTGGTTCCGCGACTACGTGTATATTCCGTTGGGCGGCAGTCGCGTGTCGAAAGCAAAGGTTGTGCGTAACACTTTTGTAATTTTCCTGTTAAGCGGCTTCTGGCATGGCGCTAATTGGACTTTTATCGCTTGGGGAATATTTCACGCACTGCTTTTCCTACCTCTGATTCTTATGGGAAAAAACAGAAAGTTTACGGATAATATTGCAGAAGGAAGATCTTTCCCATCCCTATCGGATATGTGTCGTATGTTGCTGACATTCATGTTAGTTACTCTCGGCTGGATTCTCTTTCGGGCGGATACTATTTCACAAGCATGGGAGTATATTACGATGATACCACACGGAGGTGGATTCTATACACACGGAGTTTTAACCTGCGTAATTTGTGTGTTTATAATGCTTGTTGTTGAATGGATAGGTCGTGGCCGCTCTCATGGGCTTGAACTCAAGTGCCGCTCTACGCTATTGCGTTACCTGATCTATTTTATTCTTATTATCATAATGTTTTGTGTTTATTCAAATTCCGAATCATTCATCTATTTCCAATTTTAATATGAAACAATTTCTGCGGAAAATACTTATATTCACACTTATCCTTTTTATTCTTGCTACGGCATTTGATATTCTGCTTACCTCCAAAGCATTTCGCAAGAGGTCGTCGCCATTAGCAACTTGGAATGATATTTTTCAGAAAAATATTGATGCAGATCTGCTCATAATGGGAAGCTCTCGGGCGTATGTGCAGTTCAATCCTGCCGTTTTTGATACCATTCTTCATACCAATAGTTACAACTTGGGTATAAATGGTCGTTCGGCTGATTCCCAAATTCTGAAGTACAAAGTTTTTCGCCACCAAGGGAATAAAAAGCCGAAACTGATTCTATATGAGGTTAGTCACACTACTATGCAGGTAAGTAATGGATACGAGCGTTTTCAGTTTCTACCTTATCTCCACAATCTCTATCTTTGGAAATTGTATTCTAAACAAGAGGGTTTTTCATTTGCCGATTGCGTTTTGCCAAGTTGGCGATTTTTAGGACAACAAGAGTTTGTAAAAGAACTTCTTTTTGCCTCTGAAAATGGTGCTTATGATACGCCTTTGTATAAGGGCTTTAGAGGAAATAATAAAAAATGGGATGGTAGCGGACTTCGTCAACAGGAAACAATCTCTTATGGAAAGGATACTGCTATTATCAGCCAATTTCGAGATTTTCTTGCAGAATGTCGTCGCGATTCAATTCAAGTGGTGCTCGTTACTTCTCCTTTTTACATTGAAGGAACTCATAAAATGAAGGATCCCTCAGGTATGCACAATATGTTTGCCGATTTAGCTGCAGATTTCGATATTCCATTTCTGGATTACACATATTACGAGTTGAGTTATGATACAACCTATTTTTATAATACAATGCATTTGAATACGATAGGAGCAAATCTCTTTTCTAAAAAGTTGGCGCAAGATCTCGATTCTTTAGGCTATGCCGGAGTGTTGTCGCAAGAATGATGTGTCGTTGAATGAAGGTTGATGAGAATTAATAGAGAAAATTTGTAATTTTTGATAATTTAGATTTTAAGAAGGAAATAAACCTATTTTTGTATGAAAAGAAGAAATAAGAATCTTTTTGCAGCCATTTGCGGAATTTTGCTGTGCGTATCATGTTCAGCACCAACACCCAAACCCTACGGAGCCGTACCTACAGAAGCACAATTGGCGTGGCAACGTATGGAAATCAATATGTTTTGCCATTTCGGTCCTAATACGTTTACAGGTGTGGAGTGGGGGAGTGGCTCAGAATCTGCTGAGGTTTTCAATCCGTCCAACTTGGATTGTTGCCAATGGGTAGAGGTAGCGGAGCAGGCAGGTATGAAAGGAATTATCATCACGGCAAAACATCACGATGGTTTCTGTTTATGGCCGTCGAAATATAGTACGCATACGGTGGCGCAAACTACGTGGCGAGGAGGTAAGGGTGACCTGCTACGAGAGTTTGTGGAAGCCTGCCGTGGCCGAGTTGCTGCAGGTGTTTATATCTCACCTTGGGACCGTAACCACCCTACATACGGAACTTTACAATACAACGAGGTTTTTGTTAATACTTTGAAAGAGGTGCATCAAAATTATGGACCATTTTTTGAACAATGGTTTGATGGGGCTTGTGGTGAAGGTCCGAATGGGCGTAAGCAGGAGTATGATTGGCCTTTGTTTAACAATACCGTAGCACAGTTGAATCCTAATGCCGTGATATTTAGTGATGTGGGGCCAGGCTGTCGCTGGGTAGGAAATGAACGTGGGTATGCTGACGAGACGAATTGGAGTCCAATTACTATTGCTAATGGCGCTCGGAGTACAGATAAAGCGTCTTGCGGAATGCAGAATGGCGCAGCATGGATTCCTGCAGAGGTTGATGTGAGTATTCGCCCAGGTTGGTTTTGGCACGCTAATGAACATCCCAAATCTGTCGAAGAGTTGATGGAAATCTACTTTAACTCCGTGGGCCGCAATGGATTGCTGCTGCTCAATGTTCCTCCAGATGCACGTGGGTTGATTCCTGCGGAAGACTCCTTGCGCCTTGTTGAGTTTCGTGCCGAGCGTGACAGAATCTTCGCTCACGACCTCGCACAATACGCAAAGGTACGAGCAGCCCATTTGCGCGGAAAACGCTATAGTGCGCAACAACTTTTAGATACCGCCTACCATACCTATTGGGCTTCTAATGGTGATGGAAACGATACTATTTATCTCGATTTTGAACAATCTGTAAAGTTCGATTTGCTAATGCTACAAGAGTATATTCCATTAGGACAACGTGTTGCCCATTTTAAAGTGGAAGTTCACGATTTGGTAAATGAAGACCCCCAAAGTTGTTGGATTCCCTGGTGTGAGGGTACAACTATCGGTTATAAACGCCTGCTTCGAGGTAAACTCGTCGAAGCCGAGCATCTGAGAATTATCATCGATTCGGCATTAGCAGCGCCAATATTAAATCGGGTGGCGTTGTACAATACAACCCGTTAGAAGTTTAAAAGAAAAATTCTGATGATTGAGGTGAAGAATGGTACTTCTCCAGCATAGCAATATGCGACAGAAAGTCACTGTCTGTAAATGTAATAGCATTTTGGGAACAGATATGCCGGCATGCTTGACATTTTATGCAGATGCCGTTGAAAATTGGTTTTCCCATCTCGTTTTGAATTGTGTCCATTGGACAAATGGAGAAACAACTTCCGCAGGCATTACAGCGAGATAGATCGCACTGAGGTTTTGCCTTCAGAAAGTTTGCAGGAGTTTTATCCTCTCGCAATGGTGTATAGTATTCTGTAGGATTCTCCTTGCCAGAAATAGAGAAGAGCGTATTGTTGCTTGTTTTGAGTTTCTCCAAAATCTGAATACTAAAAGCAGTAATTTGCTGACAATCTTGCGTGTTAGGACGGTCGATAGCAATTATTTCGGAGAAAACGTGACGAGTTACCACTGCGGCAGCGCCGAGTAACTTACCACCTCCATCTCTCATCAGTGCGGCTAATTCTGCTAACGCATTGTCGAAATTTCGGTTGCCAAAAGTAACAATCGCAATGCAGGGTAAATCTTTGATATTCATTGCTGAACGAACAAAGTCAAGAGTCTTGTTTGGGATTCGCCCCGCATAGGTTGGAGTGGCCCAAATTATCAGTTCGTTGTCGGCAAATGTGGGTAGCTGCCGACGTTCTGAAGGTAATGTGTAGGAGTGATACTTTATCGGTATTTGCAGTGCCTCCCCGAGCTGCTCAGCAACGATTTGCGCCACGCGAAGTGTCCCTCCTGTAGGACTGAAGTAGCAGACTCTTATCTGGCTAATGGGAAACGCTAAAACGTAACTCAGCGGTGTAGATGGATTGCAGTAGCAAATCTCCTCCTTCGGGTTAACGGGATGAACAGGAATATAACTCATAATGTTGTTGCTTTTGAAGAATGCAAAAATCTTTAATTCCGTAAATTTCTTTCAAATTTAGCTGTTGATAAATAAGCAAGTCATTGTTAATAAATAAATTAGCAATGACTTGCTATTCTCATATTTTTCACCTACTTTTGCGATTGCAAACCTCAACAAACAATTGGTGAGAAATATGGCAGCAAAAATACAAATTAAAAACGACAGAATCAACAGTTTCGGTGGAATTTTTTTTCATCATCGACCAATTTCGTTCATCCGGACTTGCCGCATTGGCTGACAACACACTGGGGGCCAAGGGGATAAACACGAGGTATTCCTATTCCAACGTTATAGAGAATCTCACGTCCGTCTTCGTGAGCGGCGGCGAGGCGCTGGAGGATGTGAACTTCTTCCGGCAGGAGGCTTTCAAGGCAAACCCCGACTACCGCTTCTGCAGTGCTGACACCATAGGGCGTGACCTGCGCGGCCTTGCGGTGGAGAACACCGAGTTCCAGGCGGCGGAAAGCGGGAAGAGCTACCGGCTCAACATCAACGACAGGCTGAACGGGCTGCTGCTCAAGGCACTGCTGCAACTCGGCGTGG
>Ga0233362_1000250_pt1 | contig 9617 bp, 8 predicted proteins | sample ElkDunMinimDraft_22_FD_180674 | JGI IMG/M metagenome (GOLD analysis project Ga0233362, IMG submission 180674) | Fecal eukaryotic communites from dung pellets of Tule Elk in California, USA - Elk Dung C1 | ecosystem: Host-associated > Mammals > Digestive system > Large intestine > Fecal | place... | reverse complement strand
CCCCCCTGAGCGAGTGGTGCACTCCTTAGCGGCGGCGGCGCTTGGATTTAATCGGACGCTTCTTGAGCTCGCGTATGTCGCCGCCGCGCTGGCGCAAGCGCTGGGGTTCGGGGCGTTTGAGGCGCAGTTTCACGCGGTGGCGCCAGCCACCGGACCACGTACGCACGCGGATGGTGGAGAAGCGGGAGCTATCCGTCTCGTGCCCGGCACCGGCAGGTGAAGGTGTGGGAGCGGCTTGGGCATCCCACTGAATCTTTTGCACCAGCTCATTGAAACGCTGCTGCGGAGTAGGCTCTGCAGGCGCTGCCGGGGCGGGTGCAGGCTGCGGCTCGGGCTGCGCAGCGGGGGCATCTGCCGGGGCGGGTGCAGGCTGCGGCTCGGGTTGCGCGGCGGGGGCATCTGCCGGGGTGGGTGCAGGCTGCGGCTCGGGTTGCGCGGCGGGGGCATCTGCCGGGGCGGGAGTCTGCACATTGGCATCAGCTTGCTGCTGGTTCACTTCCTGCTCACGCGCGGCAAGGATCTGCTCCATTTCGGGATCTTCCTTGCGAAGAAGGGCTGCTTCTTCATCCGGCTTCACCTCTGCTACTAGGTCCACACCGGGAGCTTTGGCGTTGTCCGGGTGGTTGCGCAGGTAGTTTTCAAACTCAGGGTCAGGTTCAGAACCGTTGTTGATGGCGCGGTCGTATGCACGGGCAGCATCAGGAATCTGAGCCATTTCCGCATAGAGACGAGACATATTGTAATGCGCATCTCCCAGTGTTGGCTTGAGCTTCACGGCTGCAGCAAAATGCTTGAGGGCGCGCTCGAACTGGCCATCCACGCCTTCGATGTTGGCGAGGTAGAAGAAGGCTTCTGCGTTGCCGGGGTCCAGCTCTACGGTGCGCATAAACATTTTCAGCGCCTCGGGCATTTTATCCAAGCGGTAGTAGCAGATGCCGGTGAGGTAGTAGGTGATTGCCAAATCCGGGGCCAAGCGCGAGGCTCGTTCCAAGAAACCGACCGCTTCTTCGCACTTGTTGCGGTAGAGAAGAATGGTACCCAGGTTGACCAAGCCGGCCACGTGATCCGGCTGGCAGTCATACAGCGTGCGGTACAACTGCTCTGCCGAGGTGTAGCGGCCCTTGGAGAATGCCTTGCCGGCAAGGGTGGCAAGTGTTTCCACCTCCAGGCTGCGGCGCACGGCATCCACGCCTTCGGTGCCGGAGCTCAGGCTCTCTACTTCCTCGCTTTTCACGGATTCCATGATACGGCGCTCCGCATCCGTCAGGTCCAGCGTGCTTTCCTCTTCCAGTTTTTTGAGGGCAATCAGCATGGCCGGATCCTGATTCTTGATTTGCATGTAGGTCTCCACCAGCAGCTTGCGGCCCTCTTCCTGCATGGCTAGGGTGCGCTTTTGCTTAGCAATCACATCTCGCAGCAATTTGTTTTCCTCTGCCAAGGCGGGGTCCACTGCGGGTTGGTCTGCCTGATGTTGCAAATCTGCCTCCAAATTGTTCAAACGCTCGGAAAGCTCGGAAATACGGCGGCGGTATCCCATATTCTCATCATAAATACCGCTCATTTCATCGCGCAGGCGGTTGGCTTCGTTGCGCGCATCATCCAGCTGCTGGGCAAGCACGGCTTTCTGGTCATCCGAACCGGCCTGCATGGATTCCAGCTGTGCCACTTTCTCTTGGGCAGCCTTGAGTTGTTCAGCCAAGGTGAGGTTCTGATCCAGCAGGGCTTTCGTTTTTTCCGGGCTATTGAGCTCTACGATTGCACGCAGCTGCTCGTTTTCTGCTTTTAGGGCATCTCGTTCTCGTGTCACTCGCTCCAGCTCGGCTTGAGTCCGGGCTAGTTTGCCTTCTAAATCTGCCGCGCGAGCCTCGGCATCTTTGCGGGCTTGTTCCGAGGCACGATACTTGGCCTCCAGCTCTGCCAGCTGCTGGGAGAGAGAATCCACCACACGGTTGCCGGCTGCGCGCTCTGTCTTAATTTGTTCCTGAAGCTGGTTGTAGCGATCCTCGTACATTTTTTTGTCCAGCAGGGCAACATTGAGCTTCTTTTGCGAGTCAAGGAAGCGCGTATTCAATTCTTTATAGGCCTCTGCCATGCGGCGGCACTCTTCTTGGGCGCGCGCCAAGGCGTTGTACATGTCTTTGTCGCTCGTCTCGTAGTCCGGCAGCTCTACCGGGCGGTAATCAGTCTGGTATTCAAGAGGTACGCTAGTTTTCGGGCGATTCGGCAGCTCCAGCCCGGACATATCGGTAGCAACGGGCTTGCCGGGTTGTCTGCCCGTGGGGATGGGTGCCTCTGCTACCTTGCGGCGATAGGCGGCTAGGTTATCCGCAAGAATCCTGCGGCGCGTGGCTACCAAGTTGGATTTCCAGTGCGGGAAATCACGCACGATGACAGCCAATACCTTTTCGGCTTGCTGCCCCTTGCGCAAGGCTGCATTATAGCTCTGCTGGGAGGCCAGCATCTCCGACTCTTTGCACAGGCGATAGGCGGTCAGATAGTATTCACCGGGGTCCTGCACCACCGAACGCCGCGCAGGGTTTTGCTGAGCAGTAGCTCCAATGGCAGAATTTCCACCCCGCAGAGAAGCTGCATTCTGAGCCTGCATGGGATGAGCCAAGCTCAGGGCAATTGTTGCCATTATCAACGCGGTCTGGGTGGTGGTAAATTTCATGGAAAACAGGCATCATGATAGCTATTTTGTGTGGCAAAGCAAGCTCAAAGTATGCCACCGCCAACTCTATACATTCGTGTATGACACGCCCCTCTTTCGGATATCTACTCATGTGCCGCTCTCCTATCATGCAAGCACCCCGCAGGAAATATCCTGCGGGGTACTTGAAATGCGATTGTGAATCCGCTTTAGCGGGAGTACAATTCAACGATGAGCTGCACATTCACGATGGGAGCAATCTCCTCCACGGAGGGGATGCGAGCCACCTTGCCGCTGAGCTTAGCGGTATCTACTTCCAACCAATCCGGGGTGGTGGCATTGGCGGTAAGCTCCACGAAGCGGTTGGCAAGAGCCTGGGAGCGAGCCTTGGCGGCTACGCAGATGACATCACCGGGCTTGCAGCTGTAGGAGGGGATGTTCACCTTCTTGCCATTCACCGTCACGTGACCGTGAGACACCATCTGACGAGCAGCGGCGCGGGTGCTGGCAAAGTTGAGACGGTAGATGACATTGTCGAGACGAAGCTCCAGCAGTTGCAGGAGGATATCACCCGTCACGCCACGGCGACGGCTGGCTTCCTCATAGTACTTGCGGAACTGGCCTTCGAGCACGCCGTACATGAAGCGAAGCTTCTGTTTCTCAGCAAGCATGATGCCGTAGTCAGACTTCTTCTTGCGACCGGCGCGGGCACCGTGCTGACCCGGAGGGAAGGGGCGGCGGGCAAATGCCTTGCTGGCACCGAAGAGCTCAACACCGAAACGGCGGCTAATCTTAGCGGTAGGACCTGTATAACGAGCCATAATCTTGTGTAATCTTTCTTAGTTGAGGTTGTTAATGATTAGGCGCGACGAGCCTTGGGAGGACGGCAGCCATTGTGCGGGATGGGGGTCACATCAGCGATGGAGGAAATCTCCAAACCGATGGTCTGCACGGCACGCACGGCGGATTCACGACCGGAACCCGGTCCCTTCACACGAACCTCGACCTCCTTGAGGCCGTGGCCCATGGCCTGACGGCAAGCGTCCTGACACACAACCTGACCGGCATAAGCGGTGCTCTTGCGGCTGCCCTTGAAATTGAGCTTGCCGGCGGAGGACCAGCCAATCACATTGCCCTTGAGGTCGGTCACGCTCACAACGGTGTTGTTGAAAGTAGAGGAGATGTGCACGATACCGGTCGTCACATTCTTGCTACCCTTGGCCTTGAGGATTTTTACCTTATCCTCATCATCGGCAAGACCGAGCTCAGCAAAGATATCGCGGCGAGCCTCGGGCTTCTTCTGCTCAGCAACAGGAGTCTCCACGGCGGGAGCTGCCTCTGCAGCCACAGTTTCCTTCACTTCTTCCTGGATGGTTTCTTCAGCCATTTTCAGTATCTTCTTTTAAGTGGTTCTTGCTAATTACTTCTTGGCGCCAACAGTCTTCTTGCGGCCCTTGCGGGTGCGGGCATTGGTGCGAGTGCGCTGACCGCGAACGGGCAGCCCCTTGCGGTGACGGATGCCGCGCAGACAGTTAATGCTGGTCAGACGCTTGAGAGCAAGCTGCTTCTCACGACGAAGGTCACCTTCGATGAGGATGTTGTTGCTCGTAATCGCCTGTACAATCTTGGTCAATTGTGCGTCGGAGAGAGTGCCGGTGCGCAAATCCGGGGAAATACCGGCCTGCTCCAACACTTTCTTGGCCGTGGAGGGCCCAATGCCGTAAATGTAGCAAAGGGAAGCCTCTACGCGCTTCTCATTGGGTATTTCGATACCAAAAAGACGTGCCATGGTGGTGTGTTCTCTTTTATTCTTATTGTTGATGCGCTGCCTGTCGGCGGCGCGGAAGTCGTGCCGCAACTATACCCCTCTTTTCTTTTTTTGCAAGACAAATTTTGCAAAAATTACAACTTTGGATAAATTTGGGTTTTTGCGGGATATTTCACACACCGAATCCGATAGGTATCAGAACTCGGGCATAGGCCGGAGAGGGGGTGCCGTGCGTTTTTCGTGCTTAGCAGCAGCAGCCCCACCTGTGTACTCGGGCAAAGTAGAGGGAACAAATGAAGCGGCAGAGCTGATTTTCTCCATGGGTATGAAGGTTTCGTTTTCCTCAATGAATTGGGAGCGGGGGTCACTATCCGACCAGAGGAGACGCAGCCACCAACTGGACTGGGTGTAGATTGTTTTCGATGCGATGCGGTAGCCGGGCTTATCCACAACGATGCCCAAATCCTTATCTTGCTCGATAGTGGTAGTGATGGGAGTTTTACCCTCTATCAGCTTACCGTTGATAGTCACATTTGCCCCCTCAGGTTGGGTATAGATGGTAAACTCCTTGGTACCATAGCAAGAAGCCATGCCAAGAACGAACAAAGCAGCCAAAAGATGCACGCAACGATTCATGTACAGCAATTTAACCCAGCAAGGGGACAAGCGCAAGCAAAAACTGTGCAATGTTCCAGACCTGCAATGCTACTCAAATACCAATTGGAAGCGTCGTTTTCGCAGACTTTGCTGTGTAGCAGTCAAAGGAACGGTTCACGCATGCTGCCGTGTCTCATCATGATTTGTGTCGTTCTCGGGGAGTTGGGGATCGGGCAGTAGCGTTTGTTTAAGCCTCGGCATCTCGGCGTAGAGCAATAGTACGGTGCAATGCTTGGCTATGCATCTGCGCCACAGGCGCAAAGCCAAACACGCCCGACACCATACGCGCAGACGCTCCCAGCAAGGCGCTGTTGTAATCTCCGGCCGAGCGGTCATAGGCCTTGGCTATCTGCTCCTGCATGGCAAGAGCATCCGATACTTCGCGGCATCCCTGCACCAAATCCGCATTGCTACGCATTGCCTCGCTGTTCTCAATGCGCAGTACAGAATCACCCATGCGCTGCCGCAAGCCCAGCTCGGTCTCGCGCAGAAACTTGAGACCGCCCGGCTTCGGCGCACAGGGTCGCGCCGATAAAGCAAGCCGCGAATCTTCCATCATACGTCGCAAATCACGCGGCAACATGTCACCGACCGGCAAACACGTGGCAAATGAAGCAGTAAAATGCTTTAAGCGCTCATTACGCTGCATCGTCACCCGGCTCCATTGTAGCCACGCATCCTGTACTTGCCCCCGCAAAAAATTAAGCTTATGGTACACAGAAACCAGCCAAGCAGCCACCGCCACCAGCAACCCCAATGAGACAATGTAAATCATGGGGCCATTCTCCCCTACCCTATCCCCCTTTTCAAGAAGTTAGAAAAAACGTTAGGGGGTTCTCCGCGCACTTATGTTCGAAACACAATTGACGCGCACCGTGCATTGAAAGGAGGGGGAGCCGGCGGGTTCTCTCCCTAAAAAAGCTGCAAGGGTTTCCCCTTGCAGCTTTTTGTAGAATGAGCTATGGATATTCTCTTTACCAGAAGAGGATGTAGAGAGCCACCGTGGCGATGATGACAGCCCAGCCAAAGCCCTTGGCGCGTCCGGATGTCTTCATCTCGATGATGCCCTTGTCTTCCAGCACCACGGATTCCCCGCCCTTCACCCCGTTGATGATGGTGAGGATAAGACCCACCAAGCACACAACGATAAGGGAGTAGCCCATGCGGTTGAGGAAGGAGGAATCCGTGCAGCCCAAGAATGCCACCCACTTGAAGGAGGCATAGGCCACGGCACCTACCACGATACCCAACCAACCGAACACGCGGGGGCACTTGGGCACGAAGAAGCCGAAGAGGAACACCGCGAGCACGCCCGGGCTCAGGAAGCCTTGGAACTCTTGAATGAAGGTGAAAATACCACCAAATGCGGGATTATCCAAGAAGGGAGCCACCACCGTAGCGATGACGGCGCACACCAACACGGCCACCTTACCTACAGCCACCAGCTGCTTGTCGCTAGCGGGCTTACCGGTAGCGACCTCCTTGGTCTTGTTGTAGAGGTCCATGGTGAAAAGGGTGGAGGCAGAGTTGAGCATGGAAGCCAGAGAGCTTACCACAGCCCCGAACAGGGCAGCCAGCACGAACCAAGCCCAACCGGTGCCGGGCAGCAGCTTGCGCAGCAAGGTAGCGAAGGCGTAGTCATACTGGTAGGCGGCCAGCGTCGTGGTCACCATGTAGTCGGAGGTGTTAGCACGAGCCGCCTTGGTCAGCTCCTTATCCAGCGACAAAATTTCATTTGCTTTAGCGGTACGGGCAGCCACATCATTGGCGGGGAGTGCAGCCAATTCGGAAGCCTTGGCATCCACATCACCCAGCTTATCCACTGCACCTACTGCGGTGAGGTTCTTCTTGATGTAATCTACGGAGGAAGCGGCAGCATCCACGCGCACCAAGCGGCTGGGGGCAATATCATAAATCACCTTCTTACCGGAAGTTTCGGCGGTCTTCACGATGGCTGCGGTGTTGTCATCAGCCTTCTTGGCGAGGTCATCGCGGAAGAGGTTGTATGCAAGGATACCGGGAATAATCACCACGAAGGGGATAATGAGCTTGAGGAAAGCGGCAAATACAATACCAAGCTGGCCTTCTTCCAGACTCTTGGAGGCCAATGTGCGCTGCATAATGTACTGGTTGAGGCCCCAGTAGAAGAAGTTGGGAATCCACAGACCCAGCAGGTACACCGTCCAGGGCATCACAGGGTCGCTGGATTCGCGCATCATGTGCAGCTTGCCACCAATACCGTTGACAGAGCCGGAGACATCACCGGCGTTCAGATTTACCATGCGGGAAAGGCCATCGCAGAACTGGGAGCCCGTGGAGGCCAAGGCATCACCGGCGGTGTTGGCCGTGGTGGTAGCCGTAGCAATCACGTTTTCAGGCACAGACTGGAAAGCACCCAGGGCCATGATGGCAAAGTAGGCCACCACGCCACCTCCCACAATCAGGGCGGCACCCCAGATGAGGTCGGTCCAAGCGCAAGCTTTCAACCCACCCACATACACATACACCGTAGCAGCACCGGCAATGATAAGGCAGCCCGTGGTTACGGAGAGGTCAAAGTACACAGATACCACACTGGCACCGGCATAAATCACAGCCGCTGTCGGCACACCCACCAAGATGAGCAGGTTCACCAGAGCCATCACCACACGTGCAATGCCATTGTAGCGTTCCTCCAAGAACTGGGGAATGGTGAATACGCCACGCTTGAGCAGCATCGGCAGGAAGGTAAAGGCCACAATCACCAGCACAATGGCGGCCAGCCATTCATAGCCGGCAATGGCAAGACCCAACCAGTCGGCAGACTGGCCGCTCATACCCACAAACTGTTCTGTGGAAATGTTGGCCGCCAGCAGGGAGAAACCAACGAGCCACCAGCTCAGGCCGCGGCCGGCCAAGAAGTAATCGGCTGCGCCTTTTTCCTTCTTTTCAGTATCAGCCGCTTCGCCGGAATCGCCGGATTTCCAGATACCGAGGGCAATCACGCCCACAACTACCACGCAGAACACAATCATCTCCCACAGGGGAAGAGCATCGGGCTCGGCGGTAGTGGCTGCTGCATCCTGGGCAGCGGCTCCGTATGCGGTGAGTGCCAGGACACTCAGCAATGTTGCGAGTTTTTTCATAAGATGATTTCGCCGAGTGTGGTTATTATGCTTGAGCTAACACGCGGGCTCCCTCACCGGGGCGCGTTACCAAATAGGTTGTTTCGATGCCAAGAGCTTCGCGATATGCGTCCAGCATTTCTGCTGCCACTTTCTCCACATCTTCGCTCTTGACGAGAGCCACGATGCAACCGCCAAAGCCACCGCCTGTCATGCGAGCTCCGTAGACAGATGCCGCGCTGGGTATCGTATCGCTCAGGCTCACGAGGGTATCCACCTCGGCGCAGGAGACTTCAAAATCATCTTTCAGGGAGGCATGGGAACCGCGCATGGCTACACCCGCAGCTTCCCAATCGCCCTTCTGCACGGCCTCGGCAAAGGCGGCTACGCGCAGGTTTTCTCCCACAACGTGGCGAGCACGGCGGAAGCAAAGGTCGCCCAATTCTGCTTTCTTGGTTTCCAGCATTTCCAGCGTAGCTTCGCGCAGGGAGGGTACGCCAAGGATGGCGCAGGCATCTTCACAATTCTTACGGCGGGCAGCATAGCCACCATCTGCCAGGGAGTGCTTCACGGCAGAATCAATCACCAGCACGCTCACGCTGGGATCTGTCATGGGGATAAGGTTATAGGAAAGGTCCTTGCAGTCCAGCATCAGGGCGTGGTCCTTCTTGCCATTGGCAGAGATGAACTGGTCCATGATGCCGCAGGGCACGTTCACAAACTCGTGCTCCGTAGCTTGTCCAATCAGAGCGCGTTCCGTGGGGGACACATCTGCCCCGCACAGGGCAGAGAGCGCCGTACACACGGAGACTTCGAAGGCAGCGCTGGAAGAAAGGCCGCCACCGCGAGGCACATTGGAATCAATGAGCATATCAACGGCAGGAACTTTGATACCACGGCGTTCCAACATGCAAATCACCCCGCGCACATAGTTGCTCCAGAAGGGGTCTCCGGGTTTTGTGGCATCGGCGGGGTCAATTTCAATGATGGTATCCCCCAAAGAGCCCACCCAACGGTGTTTTCCGGTGGGAGAAGGTGCCACCGCCACCACGTTGATGTTGTTGAGAGCCATCGGCAGCACAAAACCATCGTTGTAGTCCGTATGCTCGCCAATCAGATTGACACGCCCGGGAGAGGCTGCCACCACGGTTGGTTTCTGACCAAAATACTCCACAAAGGGAGGAGTAATGGTCTCGGCGCTTATTTCGCGTTGCTCTAAATCCATAGCAGAACGAGCGTACCATATTACACCATTAAAGTAAAGGCCAAAAGCACAATGAAATCGCCATAAAAAAGCGAATTATCCGGCAGAATCGAGTAGGGGGACTTTCGTCCCCCTCTCACACCACCGTACGTGCCATTTATGGCATACGGCGGTTTCCAATCAGCGTTTGAGGAGTTGATAAAACGAGATATATCCCTCTGCTCGCAGCCATGC
>Ga0233362_1000248_pt1 | contig 9664 bp, 8 predicted proteins | sample ElkDunMinimDraft_22_FD_180674 | JGI IMG/M metagenome (GOLD analysis project Ga0233362, IMG submission 180674) | Fecal eukaryotic communites from dung pellets of Tule Elk in California, USA - Elk Dung C1 | ecosystem: Host-associated > Mammals > Digestive system > Large intestine > Fecal | place... | reverse complement strand
TCAGGTAGAGGAATGGAAAGATAACCCGCATCGTCAATGTTACCTACAAGCTGTTGCGCAATTTTTAAATCTTCGTCAGAAAGATCAAATTCCTGAATCTTTTGTTGTAATTGCTCTTGTATGGAACTTTCAAAAACAGCTCCTGGTGTATAATATTCATCATCTTTTGACCGGTTAATCGTACTGATTAAGTAGTCAAGCTCACGATCTGAATAGTCGTTGTCATAACTGTATCTCTCGTCAAATCTATCCGTTGTCTCTTCTTCGTATGTGTCATCTTCATATCCTTCGCTATATTCTTTGTTCTCGCGTAGCGGATTCTCAATAATCTCTAAAACGGGATTGTTTTCCACCTCTTTCAAAATTTCAGTTTCCAAAGTATCCGTATTACTTTCTAACATCCGCATCAATTGAATAGTTTGCTGCGAAGTTTGCTGCTTCAAGATACTTTTCTGTGTTAATGCTTGTTTCATAGTTGGTTATCTTTAGTTTTTAGATTCAATGCGATTGATAATATGAAAAGTAGAAGTAGTGAAAAGTGCCGATAATGGCGTTTCATTTTTCTGTTTATAGTAGAAACTAATAGTGCAACTTTTATCGTTCCTGTCAACAATAGTTCCTTCGTAAATTTCACCTCTAAAGTTAAAGTTTACTGAGCACCCAATAGGATAGGGGTCGATTTGATAAATAGCTTTTACCGGAAAATGATCTGATATGTAGGGAGTTCCATAAATGTTTTTGTTTAAAGTTTGAAAGTTTTTAGGTTGTGCATTTTTGAAAAAGATATGGTCAATCACGATGTTTTCGTTCACTTTACCAAAGTTGTGATACGTGCCGCAGTTGTCGCTTTGTGGAGCCTCTCTTCTTGTTTCCTTTAACAAGATTGATAGGGGAGAGAATATCGAATCGTTGCAGGTTGTGTTGAAATCTCCAGCCAAGAAAATAGCAGCGAATTTGTCGGTTGATATTTCATTAATCTTATTGATGATCAGTTTTATAGATTCTTCTCGGGCAATCTTTCCTACGTGGTCTAAATGGGTGTTGAAGCAGTAGAAGGTATTGCCTGTTTCTTTGCTTTTGAAGTACCCCCAAGTGGTAATTCTATTGCATGCAGCGTCCCAACCACAAGAGACGTGTTCTGGAGTTTCGCTCAGCCAAAAGTTACCGTGTGACAACAGTTCGTAAAGGTCGTGTCGGTAAAAGATGGCCATGTGCTCGCCACCGTGTTCTCCGTCGTCACGCCCTACGCCAATGTGTTCGTACTCAGGAAGCGATTCCGCTAAATAAAGTCGCTGGTTGTTTAATAACTCTTGCGTGCAAAGCACCGAAGGATGCTCAATTTGTATCATACGAATAATATGTTCTTTACGATACTGCCAATTATTCAACTTATCACCAGGATAGTCAAGACGAATGTTAAAGGATATGATGGAGATTTCTTCACTCTTTTGGGCAAAAGTAAATAAAGTGCAAAATATTGTAAATAAAATAGTTGAAATTGTTCTCTTCATTTTTATGATTCGCAAATTCATAAACTGCAAAGTTATATAAATAAATTGATTTATCAAATTGCTTTTTTACGACAAAGTTGATTTTTCCGAATCCCAATATTTTATGCCTACAATTTTATACTTAAAGCCTCCCAAACAACTTAAAGAAGGAGGATTTTATATCTCTGTTTTTAATCTGTCAACAATAAATGTAAATATAAAATTCTTGACTGAAATTTCATTTTTCTTTTGTATTTTTGCACCCATTTTTAAAACTTGAGAAATGAATAGAAATACGATTATTGCATTGTTGTTGGTTTTGTGTTTGAGTTTAGGTTTTAGTTTTTATAATGCATCGAAAACCAAGAAGTTAAATGCAGAAAAAGCGGCAGAATTAGCTCGTCTTGAAAGTGAGAAAGTGGATTCAACAGATATTGTTATTACGTTGGATTCTGCGAAGAATATGGTAAATTCATTGCCAGAAGATTCGGTAAATGCAATTGTAAAACCAGAAGTGCAACCTACTAATCCATTAAAATTTACCTATTTTGCGCAACCGCAACAACAGGTGAACGACTATTATGTGGAAACCAACAAGGCAATTTATCGCTTCTCTTCTCTTGGAGGTTACCTTTCTTACGTGGAGTTGAAAGATGTATATCGTTACACACCCAAAGGGGAACCCAAACAACCATTGGTGCTTTATGATGGTGAGAACAATAATATGAATATCGAGTTGATGATGACTAACCAAACACCTATTCAAACGGCACGTTGTCATTTCTTCAATGTAACTTCAGACTCACTAACTGTAACTGCCGATAAACAAGAGCTTGCACTGAGAATGTATCCTAATAAAATGGTGGGCGATTCCTTGCAAGTTCCTGATTCTTCAAGCTATATAGAGTATGTTTATACTTTTTATGCTGATGATTACAGAATCGATTTCGATGTGAATTTTGTAAATATGTCTTCCTACTTATATTTAAATAAGAATAATTTTAACCTCCGTTGGGAAAGCCTTCTGAAAAATGTAGAGAAGAACTATAAAATGAATCGCGATAACTCTACGGTTTTCTATCGCGATAATAGTGAAGATGTGGAAAGTTTAGACCCAATGAAGAGTGATAATGAGCAAATTTCTGGCTCTTTGAAATGGGTTTCTTTTAAACAACAGTTCTTTACGGCAGTGTTGATTGCAGATTCTATTCCTTTTGAATCAGCTTCTGTATTAACCGATGTTTCAGATAATTATCAAATAAATGGTTGGCTCAAAGGTATGCGTGCCGATCTGGATTTCCGCCTCGAAAATCTCGACAATGCAACCTTTGATATGTCTATGTTTATAGGTCCTAATCAGTATAAATTATTGAAAGAATATAACTTAGATATGGAACGCCAAGTTCCTATCGGTTGGGGATTCCTTCTTCACTGGATTAACCGTTTGGCTGTAATTCCAATCTTTAATTGGCTCGAAAGTTATGGATTGAATTATGGTATTATCATCTTGATTCTTACCATTATTCTTAAACTTGTCCTTTTCCCAATTGCTTATAAAACCTATCTTTCTTCAGCTCGTATGCGCCTATTAAAACCAGAGCTTGATGAAATTAATGAAAAATATAAGGGTGATAGTCAGGAGATTATGATGAAAAAGCAGCAGGCTACAATGAAATTGTATAAGTCTGCTGGCGTAAATCCAATGGCAGGCTGCCTTCCAATGTTACTGCAAATGCCAATCTTAATCGCTCTCTTCCGTTTCTTCCCTTCGGCTTACGAATTGCGTCAACAACCATTCTTGTGGGCAGACGACTTGTCAACCTACGATTCTATATTGGATTTGAGTTTCAATATTCCCTTCTATGGTGATCACGTTAGTTTGTTTTGCTTGCTAATGACAGCAGCTACTTTAATCTATACTTGGCTCAATAACAAGTTGATGACTACTGGAAATAATGACCAAATGAAGATGATGAAGGTGATGATGTATATTATGCCAATTCTCTTCTTGGGTATGTTCAATAGTTTTGCTTCTGGTTTGACTTACTATTACCTATTGGTTAACTTAATCACTTTCTTGCAAATGTTTATTTTTAGATTGGCTGTGAAAGAGGATAAATTGAGAGCGAAATTAAAAGCCAATATGCAAAAACCAGTTAAGAAGAGCAAATTCCAATTGAAAATGGAAGAGGCTATGAGACAGCAACAACAAATGCAACAAAATAAAAAGAGATAATTTTAGCAAGGAGAAAAATTGCTTTTGCTTTTTTAATATCTTTGCAGAGTCAATTTTAATATTAACAAAAAAGTTGTGAGATGGAAAATTTAGAAAAAAATGAAGTGTTATCAAGAGCAGTGAGAGCGGGGAAACGTACTTACTTTTTTGATGTTAAGACTACTAAAACCGATGAAAAATATTTGACAATTACGGAAAGTAAACGTAAATTCAATCCTGATAATGGAAACTTTTTTTACGAAAAACATAAATTATTCCTTTATAAAGAAGATTTTGAAAAGTTCCAAAATGCACTTCGCGGAATGTTAGAGTTTATCGAAACAGGAAATCTTCCTGAAGATGCACTTTTTGAAGATGCTAGCAAAATAGATTTGACCTTTGAAGATTTGGAGGCATAATTTATGGGTAAAATAATTGCTGTCGTTAATCAAAAGGGTGGGGTAGGAAAAACCACAACAGCTGTCAACTTGGCAGCTTGTTTGTCTGTGTTGGAGCATAAAACTCTACTCGTGGATGCTGACCCGCAAGCCAATGCTACAAGTGCAGTGGGCATCGAAGAAAATGATGTTCAATATTGCATCTACGATTGCGTAATGGGTAATGCTTTCATCAATGACATCATTAAACCTACTCATATTCCTAACCTTGACCTTGTTCCTGCTATTCAAGATTTGGTAGCTGCTGAATTGGACCTGATTACATTGGATAGAAGAGAGTTTCGCCTAAGAGATTGCTTAGAGGCAGTGAAAAATGAATATGATTTTATTATCATTGATTGCGCCCCCTCTTTGGGGTTAATCACTGTAAACTCTTTAGTAGCTGCAGATTCTGTAATTATTCCTGTGCAATGTGAGTATTTTGCTTTGGAGGGTTTAGGGAAATTGCTAAATACTATACGAATTGTGCAAAGTGGCATGAATCCACATTTGTCAATTGAAGGAATTTTACTTACTATGTATGATTCTCGTACGGCACACTCTAATGCAGTAGTGGCTGACGTAAGACAATATTGTAAAAATATTGTCTTTGATACACTAATCTCTCGAAATGTGAAAATTAGTGAAGCTCATAGTAATGGTGAACCTATTATTCTTTATGATATAAAGTCAAAAGGTTCCGTGAATTATTTGAACTTGGCAAAAGAGGTACTTCAAAAGAATGGTTATACCCAATAAATTGATAAATTATGGAGAAAAAACCCCAAAATAAGTTAGGTCGTGGTTTGGGTAAAATGCTAGGAAGCTACGATTTGCCCGTTGTTCCAACCTCACCTGCCAATGTGCAAAGTAGTGCAATTAGCAATATTCGTATCGATTCTATTGAGATAAACCCATATCAACCTCGTGTCGATTTTGATGAGGAGGCTATTCAACAATTGGCTCAATCTATCAAAACGTATGGATTGATTCAACCTGTTACCGTTCGTCCAGTTCGTGACGGAAAGTATCAGTTGATCTCTGGGGAACGCCGCCTTCGTGCGTGCAAACTTGTGGGGCTTACAGAAATTCCCGCTTTCGTTCGTACGGTCGATGAAATTAATTCGTTGCAGATGGCACTCGTGGAAAATATTCAACGCGAAAACTTGAACGCCATTGAGGTGGCTGCCTCTTACCAACGCCTGCTCAATGAATGTAACCTAACGGTTGAGGATTTGAGTGTGAAAGTCGGCAAAGATCGCTCCACTATCGCTAATTATTTGCGCCTACTTCGCTTAACTCGTGAAGCCCAAATCGCAGTACGTGATAAGAAAATTACTATGGGACACGCCCGCGCAATCGTTGCAATCGATGACCCCGATACGCAAAATAAACTCCTGAAAGAGGTGGAGGAAAAAGCACTCTCCGTCCGACAAACGGAAGCCTTGGTGAAAAAATATCTTGAACCTACCCCATCTCCCAAAACTCAAGTAAAAATCAAATTATCGGAACATGTTAACGAATTTGCCAAAAATCTCTCCAAAAAAGTAAATTCTAAGGTCGTGGTAAAAAAAGAGATTACTGGAAAAGGAAAAATATTGATACCCTTTAACTCTGATGAAGAACTCAATAAAATTATAACTATTTTAAACGACTTGAAGTAATAAATTTCAAGTCGTTTCGTTCTTTTATTTTGGTACTATCATGAAAAAAATATTACAGCTGGTTCTATTGCTTCTCTTGCCTATTTCTGTTTGGGCTCAGATAGATAGTGCTGTAATTGTTCCTGATACAGTTCCTGATATGTCAGAACCTTCTCTCTACTCGCGCAAAAAAAGTACGGTTTTGCCCGTCGATACCCTTGTGCAAGAGACTGTTAATGTGTCAGATTCAGTCACTCCTAAAAAGAAACGTCTTCATAGTCCTAAAATCGCCTCTTGTCTCTCTATTATTCCTGGTGGAGGACAAATCTATAACCGAAAATGGTGGAAATTACCTATCGTTTATGGAACAATGGGCGTTGCAACCTATTTTGTTTGCGATTATGGTAAGAAATATGTAGTGATGAAGAAAGAGTATTTCAATAGAGTGAACGGAAATACAGAACTATTGTTGCCAGAGTATGCGCGCGAGTCTGATGATCTAATTAAAGGAATTAGAGATGAATATCGCTCTCGAATGGAGATCTCTATTGCTGCACTCTCAATTCTTTATATGCTTAACATTATTGATGCTTGCGTTGATGCACATCTATTCTATTTTGATGTTTCTGATGATCTTTCTCTGCAGTGGCAGCCACAAATTCAAGTTATGCCACATAGCGCATTTACACCTTCGGTAGGTATTACTTTTAATTTAAAATAGTTATGTTGAAATTTGCAATTTTAGGATATGGGAAAATGGGACGCGAAATTGAGAAAATTTTGCTCTCTAAAGGTGTAGAGGTTGCTGTTGTTATTGATAATCAGGAAGATTGGAAAGATGCTAAAAAGTTGCAACTTCTTCAAAATTGTGATGTAGCTGTTGAATTTTCACAACCCGATATGGCTCTGGAAAATCTTTTCCGCTGTTTCGAAATGCGCGTGCCTACAGTTTGCGGAACAACGGGTTGGCACAATCGTTTGGAGGAGGTCTTAGAGATCTGTCGTCAAAAAGAAACTTCGTTTATCTATGGCTCCAATTTTTCGATTGGCGCAAATCTTTTCTTTGAACTGAACCGTTTTGCGGCTCAATTGATGAATCGTCACCCTCAATATCGAGCTATAGTGGAGGAAACTCATCATACCGCTAAAAAAGATGCACCAAGTGGCACTGCCATTACTACCGCAAAAGTGATACTGGAGGAGTTAGATAGCGTAAAGGATTGGAAGTTATGTGAAACTACAATTGCACCTAAACCAGATTTATTACCCATTGTGGCCTATCGTGAAGGTGAGGTTGCCGGTATTCATAAGGTTACATATACTTCTGCAAATGATGATATTCAGATTTCTCATACAGCGCATTCGCGTGCTATGTTGGCAGAAGGGGCTGTAAAAGCTGCGATATGGTTGGTGAAAAATCCAGGTGTTTATAATTTCGCTGAAATTTTTAATTTAGTATAATTTGTTGAATAATAAATAATTGTAATAATATGTTATTGTCAAAAACTGCCGTTTATATTCTATTAATCATTTCAATTATTGGCCTCCATACAGGTTTATGGTTTATTTTTAGGAAAGCGCAAGTGAAACCATGGTTAAGCCTTATTCCTGTTTATAGCTTATGGATTTGGTTGCGTAAGGTATTAGATCGTCCTATTTGGTGGATGATTTTTATCATTTTTTTCCCTATTACAATTTTTATGGTTTTGATGATGGTGTGGAAAACTATTCGTCAATTTGGAAAGAGAAGCTATTGGGTATTGATTCCCGGAACTTTCTTCTTCTTTCTCTATCTTCCATATTTAGGAATTGCTAAAAATGAGAAGTTTATCCCTTATTCTGAGCTTCCCGTTTTTAACAAGAGCAAGGCGCGTGAATGGGGCGATGCACTAATCTTTGCTGTTGCTGCGGCTTATATTATCAGAACGTTTTTGTTTGAGTTCTACGCTATTCCAACCTCTTCAATGGAGAGTTCTTTGATGGTAGGTGATTATTTGGCAGTAGATAAGGTGAGCTACGGAGCACGTATTCCCAATACCCCGTTGGCTATTCCTTTCGTGCACCATTCAATCCCAAGAACACAGATAAAATCGTATCTAGAGTGGATTAAGTTGCCCGATATGCGCTTCCCGAAATTTAAAGAGGTAGAACGTGGCGATGTTGTGGTGTTTAACTATGCGGATGGTGATACTGTGGCTTTAGAACGCCAAAACGAAAGTTACTATGCTATTGTGCGTGAGTTCGATATGATGTTTAATCCGAATACTTCGCCAGCAGAGATGGTCCGCCTGCAATCCAAATATTCCCCAGAAGGTATCAACTATTTCTATTCTAAATATGGAAATGGTTATTACCCAGGAAAAGGTCGCGAAATTGTTCATCGTGAATATACCGTAACCGATAGACCAGTGGATAAACGAGAAAATTATGTAAAACGTTGTGTGGCACTGCCAGGCGATAAATTGGAAATTATTAACGCACAACTCTATATCAATGATGAACCTTCAAAAAATCCTGAACGAATCCAATTCCTTTATGATGTTATTGATACCAATAAAATTGGTTTGACAAGATCTAAACGTAAGTCTTTGGATATTAATGAGGAAGATATGTGGAAACGGAATGCCCAATGTACTCAATATTGCCTCAATAATGAGCAAGTGGAGCAGATTAAAAAGATGGGTTTTCAGATTAAATCCACAATTACGCCTGAAGGATATTATGAAAGCAGTATCATTCCGCACGACCCACGTTATAAATGGAATAAAGATAATTTTGGACCTATTGTGATTCCTGCCAAAGGTGTTACTGTTGATATTAATGATTCAACAATCTGTCTTTATGAGAAAATTATCCGAAATTATGAAAATAATACTCTTGAAATTAAGGATGGAAAGGTTTATATTAATGGAAAAATAGCCACCTCTTATACTTTCCAAATGGATTATTATTTTATGATGGGAGATAATCGTCATAATTCTGCAGACTCGAGATTTTGGGGTTTCGTCCCTGAAAATCATATAGTTGGAAAGGTTTGGTTCGTGTGGTTGTCGTTAGATAAATTTAAAACCTTTTCTGAAGGAAAAATCCGCTGGGACAGAATGTTCAAAGGTTGTAAAAATTATTGATTTTTAAGATTGAAGGTGCGTGAAATTGTTATATTTTTGCACTCAATTTGAAAAGTTAGTTTAATTAAATATAGATGAAAATGAAAAAATTATCAGTTCTTTTTTTAGTCGCTTTTTTATCCCTATCGACTATCGCTTTGGCTCAATCTCCAAAGGTAACTTTAAAATTTGCTACTTCTATTGAAGGCAGTTCAGATCCTAATATCGCAAGTCAAGGAAAAAGCAATTATGATGTTTTGATGTTGGGAAACAAAACAAAATTGGTTCAGGGTGACCAAGGGGCAACTATCTCTATCATTACCGATGGCGATAATCTTTCTCAAACTATTCTCTTTGAAACTCCTATGGGAAATTATTTCCTTACAATGCCAGAAGATGAAGTGAAAGAACTTTTTAAAAATATTACTTTTAATTATAACTACACTGATGAAACCAAAACTATTGCAGGTTATGTTTGTAAGAAAGTTGTAGTTACAATGGTAAATAATGAAACTGATGATGAATCAACAGCTACTGTTTTTGTAACTGAAGAGTTGCCTTCTGTATTGAATTTTACTCAATTCCCAGGCTTAAAAGGTTATCCTTTGAGACAAGAGGTTGCATCTCCAGAGTTGGGCGATGGCGTTATGGTAGTGGTTGAATGTACAGAAGTTGCTCCTAATAAGAAACTTAAACCTGTTGCTTTTGTTCTTCCAGATGCAACAGATGTACGTACTGATCCTGAAATGTATGAAGGTTTTAAAAAGATGTT
>Ga0233362_1000247_pt1 | contig 9694 bp, 4 predicted proteins | sample ElkDunMinimDraft_22_FD_180674 | JGI IMG/M metagenome (GOLD analysis project Ga0233362, IMG submission 180674) | Fecal eukaryotic communites from dung pellets of Tule Elk in California, USA - Elk Dung C1 | ecosystem: Host-associated > Mammals > Digestive system > Large intestine > Fecal | place... | reverse complement strand
ATCAGCAATCGATTCCTTCAGACATAACACGCGAAAATGGCAACTGCAGCTTTACGCTACGCGACTTTATTACAACGGGAGATGTTATTCGCATCAAATTGCCGTATAAAGATAGTGAAAACTCTTCTAATCAATATATTTGGTTAGAGAATCATCAGGTAGGAAAGAATAATAAATTGGACTTTATGCAATTTTCTGAAAATAGTTGCAGGCCCAAAGGAAGTGCGGGAATTTACGCTTATTATCAAGTAGGCAGGGACGACCTTTCGCGCTCTGACATGCACGAACGCGATAATTTGCGAGCAATTCCTGCGGAAGGTTTTTGGAACTATGCTTTAGTGGTAGATACGGCAGCGCCTTACCAATACCAATGTATCAATTGGGGGACTTACAACTATCATCATCGGCGAGAAGACGCCAACCCGTTTGGAGGCTACCACGATATGGAGGAGTTTTTTACGCCTGATGATAATGCAAAAAAAATAACGTTGAACCATAGAAAGCACACTTGGCGTATTGAGAAAAACGGTAGATATTGGGATAATCTTCCTAGTTATGGCGAGGACTCTGATGCCTTTTCTCGACATACAAAGTTAAATATGGGAACCAATCCAAGCACTTGTAACACAAGAACTTACTACAATTATCTAAGTTATAGTGGTGCGTCCAACAGCACAAGAATGGCAGATAAAAACACGACAATCACCTATTTAAGTGGTTTAAGTATTGAGATGGTTCCACAGGAAAATGGCACCTTTTTAGTTCACATTCGCTGGGACGACTACAACATCACCAACTCAGCCATTTGGACGGGCAACATATCCTTGCGCGAGCGTGCTGTTTTAACGCAAGGCAACAGCTTGACAATTACGCAAAACCTAACACCAGCACAATTTGACCGCGACATTGAAAGTGGTTACTTTGCGCCAACCTCCCGATGGGTTTGTGAGGCGGGAAGCGACTTTTTACAAGAGGCGGGAAGTGTTGTTTCTATAGAAGAGAAAAGTGTTTTGGAGATTGACAGCAATGCACAGTTCACGCTAACGGAAGGTGCAACGCTGCGGATAAAAAGAGGGTCAACCTTGCAACTGAACGAAGGAGCGACACTCACATTAAGCAGCGGGAGTAAACTCATTGTAAACGCTGGAGCAACGCTTATTGACAACGGAAAGATAATCCAAGGTTCAAAAGCAAAAATCACTATTCGGCGCGGAGGGAAACATATTCGACAAAAAAATTAATCAAACCTCCATTTTTACTTCAAAATAAAAGAAAAATTCATATTTTTGCCGATTCTGACAATATATTTTATGCAGAAAAAAGGATTAGTTAATAACAATCATTATTAAGGTATCAATTAGAAAAGAAAATCATAAAAATCAAATTAATAAACAAACAAATTATGAAAAAAATCAGATTATTAATCAGTGCGATTGTAGTTTTGATAATTTCTGTAACCTCATTAATGGCACAGAAAAACTACAATTATGTTACCTATCCAAATGACCCATTGCAAATTAGGGAATACACCTTAGACAATGGTTTAAAAGTATTTATGAGTGTTTACAAAGATGCACCTAAAATCCAGACCTACATTGCTGTACGAGCTGGAAGCAAGAACGACCCTGCAGAAACTACTGGTTTGGCGCACTACTTGGAACACATGATGTTCAAAGGAACTGAAAAATTAGGAACTAAAGATTGGGAAAAAGAGAAAGTTCTCATTCAAAAGATTGAAGACCTGTTCGAGGCTTACCGTATGTTTGAAGATCAAACTACACGCACTGCCATCTACAAAATGATTGACAGTCTCTCTTACGAAGCTTCAAAATTGGCAATTGCCAACGAATATGACAAAGCAATGTCTGCTATAGGTTCTACAGGAACCAACGCTTTCACAAGCAACGACTACACTATGTACGTTGAGAACATTCCGAACAACCAACTTGAGGCTTGGGCAATGATTCAAGCTGATCGTTTCGAGAACTTAGTTTTGCGTCTTTTCCACACTGAACTGGAAACCATTTATGAAGAGAAAAATATGAGTTTGACCAAAGATGGAAGAAAAGCTAACGAAGCGATGCTTTCAGCACTTTTCCCACACCATCCTTACGGAACCCAAACCACTTTGGGTGAAGCGGAACATTTGAAAAACCCATCAATGCGCAATATCCGCAATTTTGTTGCTCAATATTACGTTCCTAATAACATCTGTATCAGTATGGCTGGAGACTTTAATCCTGATGAGGCTATCAAAATTATTGATAAATATTGGGGAAATATGAAACCTGGTGAAGTTCCAGTATTCCAAAAAACACCTGAAGCTCCAATTACCACACCTATTATCAAAGATGTGGTAGGGTTAGAAGCTGAAAATACCATCATTGCCTATCGTATTGACAACGGAAATGGAAGTCACGATGTACTTTTGGCAAACCTTCTTGAATCTGTATTGAACAATGGAAAATGTGGTTTGATTGACTTGAATTTGAACCAACAACAAAAATGTATGGGCGCATACGCTGGTGTTTACTCACTCAACGACTATGCAGCATTTATGTTTGGTGGCCGACCTTTGAAGGGACAATCTTTAGAAGATGTTCAGAAACTCCTTTTTGATCAAATTAAACTTGTAAAAGAGGGACAATTTGAGGATTGGCTTCTTGAAGCAGCCATCAACAACATGAAACTCAGCATAATGAAACGCGCAGAAAGCAGCAATAGCCGTGCAAGTCAAATGGCATACGCTTTTGTAGAATATCAAAATTGGGGTGATGTAGTAAACGAGATCAACGAATTAGGAAAAATCACAAAGAAAGATATCGTTAATTTTGCCAACAAAATCTTCAAAGACAACAACTTTGTGGTTGTAAACAAAAAACAAGGTACCCCTAACGACGTTGCGAAGGTTGCCAAACCACCGATCACACCTATTGAAGTGGGACGTAACGAAGAAAGTGCATTTTTGAAAGAGATTAAATCTCTTAAGGTTACACCTATTGAGCCTGTTTTTGTTAATTTCAGCAAAGATATGACCAAATCTAAACTAAACAATGGTTTGGAAGTACTTTATGTTGAAAACGTTGAGAATAAAACTTTCAATTTAGATTACTATTTCGACTTTGGTTATTTAGCAGACAAAACTTTCGACTTAGCAGCAGACCTTTTAGATTATTTATCTACCACAAAATACACAGCAGAGCAATTACAAGAGGAATTTTACAAATTAGCTTGTAACTACTCTTTCAGTGTAAACAACGAAAACATCATTGTAAGCATTAGCGGTTTGAGCGAAAATATGGAAAAAGCAATGCTTCTTGTTGAAGAGATCTTCAGTAACGTACAACCTAACGATGCTGCTTGGGAAAAATTAGTTTCTCGCATTGTCAAATCTCGCAACGATAGCAAAGCTAACCAACAATCTGTTTTCACAGCACTTTATAATTATGGTGTTTATGGGGAAGACTCTCCAACAAAAAATCAATTTAGCGAAAAAGAGTTAAATGATTTAAAATCTCAAGATTTAGTGAATATAATTCGCAATCTTTTCCAATACAAACACCGCATTCTTTACTACGGACCCGAAAAGATTGACGCTGTAAAGGAGATTGTAACTCGCATTCACAATACACCATCTAAATTCTTAAAGTCTCCGGTAAACCAAAAACTTATTCCACAAGAAGTTACCCATGGCAACGTATTGTTTGTGAACTACGATGCAAAACAATCTTACCTTCGTGAATACTCACGTGGAATGAAACTCAACCTCAAATTGGCTCCACAAATCAACCTTTACAACGAATATTTTGGTGGAAGTATGAACGCAATTGTATTCCAAGAGATGCGTGAGAAGAGAAGTTTGGCATACAGTGCACAAGCTTACTATTCTCAACCTAACCAAAGAGATGGTTACTACCTTAATTGGGCATTTATTGCTACACAAAATGACAAATTGTTAGACGCATTAGCAGCTTTTGAAGACCTTTTCAACAATATGCCTGTAGCAGAAACCAACTTCCAATTGGCGAAAGAATCACTCATCTCTAACATTCGTACTTCACGTACTACAAAACGCAATATCATCTTCAACTACTTGAACTACGAAAAGATGGGATATGATATGAAGAAAACCCGCGCTCAAATGCTTTTCGAAGCTTATCCAACAATGACCATGCAAGATATTATCGACTTCAACCAAAAGTATATCAAAGGCCAAAAGAAAACTGTAATGGTTTTGGGTAAAGAGGAAGATATGGACTTCAACGCATTGAGTAAATATGGAAAAGTAACCAAACTACAACTTGAAGATATTTTTGGATTCTAAAAATATTATTTTCTGAGTTTTACAAGTGGCTGGGTTCAAGAAACTCAGCCATTTGTTGTAATTAGTATTATGGAGAGTAAAAAGCGCTTACGCAAAACAGGTAAAAAAGAACGCAATCCTAATTTTTGACACATGGCGCCAAAATTTTCGCAGTACGGTGCGTGAGGGATAGAAGCGGTTATGAGCGCCGAGTTAAGAACTTAGTAGATAGAGTTTAGCACCTATAATTTAGATTTAGAGAAAGGTAGAAGCGAGTGAAAGAGGCGCGAAATTTGAGCGGATAGCCCGACGGCGAGCGGGCGGCACGTGCGGGGAAGGAGCCGACACGCCCAAATTTAAATTCAAAGATTCAAATTTGACATGAATTTTTATTGTATATTTGTAAACAAATAGCGGAATTTTAGATTTTCACATAAAATATTGAACAACAATAAATTAAAACAGTAATAACCAATAAAAACGAACACAATGAAAAGAATTTCTTTTATGTTTTTTGCCATTTTTGCCCTCACTTTTGCTAATGCACAACGCAGCGGTGTAGCTACAAGAAGCGAGATGGCTGACCCTACAGTGACAATTTCGGCTATTAATGTAACACCTACCGAAATGTCATTTCAGATAATTCCCAATGCTGAGTGTGCAACTTACGAATATTTTCTATCACAAACAGCAGAATTGGATATGTGGATGCTTATGCTGGGAGGAGTCACTTTGGATCAATTAGTACACCAATGGGGTGCGTCGTCATCTGGAATTGATACAGTATATTACGATGACCAAACGCCAAACACAGCTTATACTTTCTGTGTTTTACCTTACGACGCACAGGGAAATAGCTCTTCTGTTATAACTTATGAGCTAACAACAGGCTCTATTGGGGGAAGTGGCACTTCTGTAATTTCAATTGCAGTAGATAGTATTACCTCAACCAGTGCATTAGTAACATTTACTCCAAATGACCAAACTGCTTTTTACAAAGATATGATTCTTACCGATTCCTTATATCAGGCATGGGGTGAAGATTCTACAATTTATTATCTTCAAGAAGATTTCTACGTATATTACACCGAAGATGCTTGGACTTGGGCTGGTTTGATACCAGGAACCAATTATTGGGCAGCTGCTATCGGTCAAAATGCTGATGGTGCTTGGGGCGAATTAGCAACCTATCCATTTACCACTTTAGGTTCTGTTTCAATTACAGAGAATGAAACGACCTCATTTACAATCTCTCCAGTTCCTAACGATGGAAATTTCATGATTACTGGAGCTGACTTAAATGGTCACAGATTGGCGATTTTCACTCTTGACGGTAAAATGGTTTTCAATACTATTTTAGATGGCAATACGGCGACACTCTCAACAGGTTTAGCATCTGGAACCTATTTAGTTGCTGTTGAAACTGCAGCAGGTGTTGCTCCATCTTGTCGCAAAATGATTGTGTATTAACATGATATAACACATAAAACTTTTTTAAAAGAGAACCCTATAATCAAATATGCTGATTATAGGGTTTTCTTTTTTAGCACTTTTACAAAGAGCAACAATATTATTGTAGTAAGTAGAAAAGTCTAATAAAATTGCATATCTATATTACGCAAGATTTATCAACGCATCTGTTTTATAGGTTGTTGATCAAATTTATACGTTTACTATCTGCAAGTAGAAGTAGGAACATCATCAAACCATTGACGATAACAAGTTCAAAACCAAAAGTATAACCATTGAGCCATTTCTGGGAATTTGCAGCTAAAATAGCGATAGAGGTTGGTGTTACTATTGAAGAAATTGCAATCCAGCCACGGTGACGGATTTCCCGTTGGGTAAACATTCCGAAGACAAAAAGACCAAGAATTGGGCCATACGTATAACCTGCAACTTTAAAGATAGTTTGAATCAGTGCTTCGTTGTGGTGGTTTGAAAAAATAATGATAATGAGCAAGAAAAGAGCTGACATCAGCGCGTGCGAAGCGTAGCGAATGTGCGTACGTTTTTTCTCGTCGGCGATATGTTTTTCAATTTTTAAGATATCAAAACAGAAACTGGTCGTTAGTGCCGTAAAAGTTCCATCTGCACTTGAAAATCCAGCCGCAATCAATCCTAAAACAAAAAATATAGCGGTTGTCGTACCTAAATAATTTAGAGCCAATTCTGGATAAATCCTATCGCTAACAATTTTACCAGCTTCGTTAAGAGGAAGAGCTATTCCTTGTTGTTGCGCGTATATAAGCAAAAGCCCACCCAAGAATAGGAAGAGCATATTCACCAGAATAAGTATCCCTGTAAAACTGAGCATATTAAATTGCGATTCCTTTAAAGTTTTGCACGATAGGTTTTTCTGCATCATATCTTGGTCTAAACCTGTCATCGTAATGGTGATAAACATTCCTCCCAAAATCTGTTTTAGGTAAAAACTTCCTGCGTGCCAATCAGTATTAAAAACTCTTGTATAACCCGCATCTTTCATTAACTCAAATGACTGAACAATAGAAAGTTGTGTATCTTTAAGGATTACAACAATAGAGATAATCAATGCCAATACCAAAAATGTCGTTTGTAGAGTATCAGTCCACACCACTGTTTTGAGTCCTCCTCTAAAAGTATAGAGAGTGATAATAACAATCATAAAAATAGCAGTTGCCCAAATAGGAATATTCCAACTATCGAAGATAAAAATCTGTAAAACGTAGATTACTAAATACATTCGAAGTGCGGAGCCCATCAGGCGGGAGATAATAAAGAAAGTAGAACCTGTTTTTTGCGCTTCATTTCCGAAACGAGTATCAAGGAATTGGTAAATGGAAGTGAGATTATACTTGTAGTAAAGAGGAAGTAGAATGTACGCAATAGACAAATATCCAAGTATATAGCCTATGAGAACGCATACGTATGAAAATTGTGTATTAACAACATCGCCAGGAACTGACATAAAGGTAACTCCAGAAAGCGAGGCTCCAATCATACCATAAGCGACTATAAACCAAGGAGACTTTCGATTTCCTGTAAAATAGGTATCGTTTGTTGCTTTACGTGATGTTAGCCAAGTAATTAGAAATAGCAAGGCTATATATCCAATAAAAAATAGGAAAATTAAACTTTGCATAGTACACTTTTTTTACCAATCTTTTTCTTGTCTCGTTTTGGTATTCGGTTCACCAGTTTTCTGTTCGTTCATGCGGCGTTGCAACTGACGTTCATTCTGTTGAAGAGCATCCAACTGTTTTTCATCTTGAGATCTATTACCTTGTTTTGCAGCGGCTTCTCTTGCTTGCTGTTCATTCTGCTGCTGTTGTTGTTGCTGTTGTTGCTCTTTCTGATCTTGCTCTTTCTGCTCCTTCTGGTCGTTACCGCCTTGTTGATTATCTTGTTGCTTATTCTCTTGATTTTCCTGATTTTGCTGTTGCTGATTATCTTGTCCTCCGCCTTGGTTTTGTTGCTGTTGTTGCTGTTGCAATTTTTTCTTTGCATATTCCAAGTTGTATTTGGTATCCATATCGGTAGGATTGAGTTTGAGGGCATTTTTGTATGCGTTTACGGCATCAGCATATTTTTCTTGCAACATAAAATTATTGCCCATGTTATGAAAAGCGGAAGCACGTAACTCTTTAGTACAACTTTTATCCGCAGTAAGCTTTTTGTATAAATCATCAATTTTTTGGTAAGCAGTAGTGTCTCTATCTGGAAAAATTCTACACTTGCGATAGAGCGCATTGGCCATATTATAGGTAGATGCATATTGATAATACTTGGTATTTTGGGTAGCTTTCTGATACTCTTGGTAAGCGCTATGATAAAGTTTGTACGCCTCTTTCTGCTTATCAACAACAGCAATATTATTACTATCGCCAGTTCTTTCAGCCATTTTTCTCGACTCTAAATAAACTTTTTCTGCCTTTTGGAAATAGTCGTCGCCACGGCGCATAGCTGTGATTTCATCTGCTGTTTGCGCATGAGCAAGTGCTGGCAAAAAGATTATCAGCAGGAGAATAATTTTTGTACCTTTGGGTTGCAATAGTTCTATAAAGCGTGACACACGATTTTTCCATTTCGGTTTAGTGGCAAAAAGTATGGTTTCGATAAGAAGGCAAATCAGAGCTAAAGCCAATGGGTAGATATACTTACTTTCATACTTTGTAAATGTAATCTCTTGTATTTCAGATTTTTCCATTTTATTAATCGATTTATAAATCTCTTCCAATCCTAATGTAGCATTTGTAGCGTGCACATAATTTCCGCCACCAGCAGCAGCAATATCTCGCAAAATGGTTTCATTTAAACGGGTAACTACGGTATTTCCCTCTCGATCTTTCTTGAATGCATTGTTTCCCATCGGGATGGTTACGCCTTGGGTAGAACCAATTCCAATTGTATGTATTGTGATTCCATACTCAGCAATTTCTTGAGCCATCTCTACCGCTTCGGGGAAATGATCTTCACCATCAGAGATTAACAGAATTACTTTTGATTTCACCTCATCAGTAACTTGTTCATCAGCATTAAGATCTTTTTTTGTCGGCATAATGGCATTCATTGCCAACCCTAAAGCAGCGGTAAGGTCTGTACCTTGAGCTTCGATAAGATTTGTATTAAGCTGATTTACAAACATTTTTGCCACAGCATAATCGCTCGTTATAGGCAATTGCACAAAAGGTTTTCCTGCAAAAGCAATTAAACCTACGCGGTCGCCTTTGAGTTTATCAATAAAATGGTTAATCGCCATTTTAGAAGCTTCCAAACGATTCGGACTGATATCTTCGGCCAACATACTATTAGAAATATCCATACAAAGCATTATATCAACACCTTGTACTTTTCCTTTTTCCAACGAACTTCCTGTCTGCGGATTGGCAAGAGCAAGAATCAGGAATGCCAATGTCGCCATCAGAAGCGAGAATTTAGTATGCTGCATAGCTGAAGAATGGTTAGGGGTTAACCGTTTGTAAAGTTCCTCATCACAGAACTTTTTTATCTTCATTCTTAATCTATATTGATATAAAATATAGCCAGCGACAAAAAGTGGAATCAGCAGTAACAGATATAAGTATGCGGGATGCTCAAATTTAAACATAATTTACCTTTTCTAATTAAAAATCAGGTTTATAACGTATTTTTTTATGTTTATTGTATGAAAGAATGAAAAAATACTAAAGATAAAGATTACTATCACCATAACTTAGAAATCTGTAGTTATGGGTAAGAGCATGTTGGTAAATTTCTTTCCATTTTTCTCCTAAGTAAGAAGCAATTAGCAGCAGCAGTGTACTTTGTGGCTGATGGAAGTTCGTAATTAGTCCGCGAGCTATTTTATGTTCGTACCCTGGTGTAATCATTAAGGCTGTAGAAGCTGTTAGGAAAGGTAAATTATTAGTA
>Ga0233362_1000246_pt1 | contig 9700 bp, 10 predicted proteins | sample ElkDunMinimDraft_22_FD_180674 | JGI IMG/M metagenome (GOLD analysis project Ga0233362, IMG submission 180674) | Fecal eukaryotic communites from dung pellets of Tule Elk in California, USA - Elk Dung C1 | ecosystem: Host-associated > Mammals > Digestive system > Large intestine > Fecal | place... | reverse complement strand
GTGCCAAACCAATAAGGTACAACATTAAAGTGAATATTTCCTATGCTGCCACAGGATCTATATGTTACTTCTTCTGAACATGGGTCGCCTGGATTAGTAGCACCGCCTTTGATTCCTTTCATCCCATTTTCCGTCAATCTGCTTTTTTCAATTTCTTTTATGATTTTCATTTTGTTTTTAAGGTTTTCATATAATTGTACAACTCATCATCTACCTCTGTCAATGCGTTGGACAACGTATTATACAGGAATTTTCTGTTGTTTTGCTCTATAAAAAAGGTGTATCGTGATACTTTTATTGTTTTTTTATCACTTCTCGTTGTCGTCATGTTGGTTGATTTATTTGGTTTCGAAAATCAAATCATAGTAGTTTTGCATTTTAAAATGATACGTGGCATCGGAAAACCATGTTTTTACTCGATAACCATATTTGCTGTCAGATTTCAAAGGCTCACGCAAAGGCATAACATAGGTGTAGGGGGTTGCCCAATGTATATTGTCTTTGTCAATTGGAAGTTGTAATATGTCGTCCTCTGGAATGATGCCTATTGAACTGATTTTTTGCATTGGTTTTGAGAATTGTATCACAATACGGTGCAAATTGGTGTCCACAACAGCGCCTGAAATTGGATTTGTAGCTACTACACGTGGATGTAGCAGGTGATATTTCGGCAAATAATACATATCCATCAACTCCACACACTGTTTCAAAAAGATTTCGAGTGTAGGGACAAAATCTTCAAAATATGGATATTCCTCCTTGTTGCAGCGAAATAGAGTCATATAATTCACCAACTCCTCCATCCAAAGAAAACCAATTTTTATCTCTCCTATTAATTTATGCATCAGAACACTGTCATTGAATGTGTGATGCTCGATATAGTAGGAATATTCACAGGCCCGATTTATGCCTTCATACAATATGGCCATAGGCGTTCCATAGTAACACTTGGAAAGTTCATTCTTCACGTATTCGAAAAGAGTGTCGCATACATTTTTGAAAGAGGTTTGGTGCTTTCGTAAAATAGGATTGCAGTAATTATGACAAGATTCGTGGATGAGTACAGAAAAAATATCGTCATCAATGTATGGTTTTCCTGAAGAATCAATATCAACGCAAGATATCACGCAGTTATGATGTTCCATACCTCGCTGGTCAATACGGTTAATGGCAAAATTGTCGTTACCGTTTGTCGGAACAAGCCAAATGTTGTCCATGCTGTATGGTGATCCGAAAAAAGCACGGAACCATGCGGTGTCTATTTTGTCTTCAATTCTGGAAAAGCTTGCCTCTATTTCTTGGTAATACGCAGCATGTGCATCGTAAAATTCTCGAAAACGAGTGTCTTTGTAAAATTTATTGAGCAATTTAAGATATTCTTGCAACTCAGTTTTTGTCCATCTATAATTCTCCTCCGACGTATCGTCTTCATGTATGGTCGCCACCCATTCGTCTGTCCAGACAATTCCTTTGGGCGTTATCTTGATGTCGCTGGCCAGGAAAGCGGGGAAGGCTATGTTCAGTGACGATTTAGAATACATTGTCTTTTTCACAAATTCTATGAGTTCATGATTCTTGTACGGCGAGAAATAATTGTCAATATCAGACATATAGTTCGCTGGTGTGGAATGCACAAAAGCCACATCCTCTGTCAGCCGGAACACGATGCTGGTCAGTTCGAAACGCTCGTCAACGTGTATTTGGGTCTGAGCAAACGATATATTAACAATTGAGAAGCATATTATTGCAACAAGAAGAATTCTTTTGCTTAATTTTGAATCGATTTTATTCATAAATGCAATTTTTAAGAAATGGGTGCCAAACCAATAAGGTACAACATTAAAGTGAATATTTCCTATGCTGCCACAGGATCTATATGTTACTTCTTCTGAACATGGGTCGCCTGGATTAGTAGCACCGCCTGTTATTACTTGCATTCCATCTTCCGTCAATCTGCTTTTTTCAATTTCTTTTATGATTTTCATTTTGTTTTTAAGGTTTTCATATAATTGTACAACTTCTCATCCACTTCAGTCAATGCGTTAGACAACGTATTATACAGGAATTTTCTGTTGTTTTGCTCTACAAAAAAGGTATATCGTGATACTTTTATTGTTTTTTTATCATTTCTCGTTGTCGTCATGTTGGTTGATTTATTTGGTTTCGAAAATTAAATCGTAAGGGACGGTAGGCCAACCGTATGTACTGTCAGGAGCTCTTCTGACTCTGAAACCATACCGGGTATGGGGTTTCAACGGTTCCGTCAAATGAATAACGTAATGGTATTCGTTAAGCCAATATATGTTGTCATAATCATCCACTGGGAGAGGGAGGGCGTGATAACTACTGTCCACAGCACCCACCCACATATATCCTTGCATGGGCTTTGAAAACAAAATCTCAACGGTTTGTAAGGTGGTGTCCACAATGGCATTGCTCGCCGGAAACGTCGCCACAACAAACGGTTGCATCGATTTCTTTTTGGGAAGATAATAGTCATCCTTCTTTTCAACCACTTGGTTGAGGAATAGCCTCAAATGCGGCACAAACTGTTCGAATGTGGGGAACAACGCCCTGTTTGCGCGAAACGCCTCCATATACTGCAACATTTCGGAAAGCCAAATAAAGCCTATTACTTCCTCCGACCGTATGAATCGGTCAATTTCTTCCTTGCTAAAGATCTGGTGATCTATGTAATAACTGTACTCACATGCGCGATTCAATCCTTCATACAGAATCGACATCGGATCCCCATAGTGTTCAGAGGTCAACAGCTCACCCACGAAAGTGAAAAGCGTGTCACACACCTGCCGAAAATCGTCTTCGTACTTTTCGCAAATCGGGTTGTTATAATTATGACACACCTCATGAATCAAAACCCTTAAATAGCGACTGTCGAAAGTGAAATAACCTAACGAATCGGTTTGGGTGGTCCCCAAGGCGCAGTTGCGGTAAATCTTGTCGCTTTTGCCAACCCTTCTGTCCATGAAATTGTGAGGACCTAACAGCGGCACAATCCAAATATTCGCCATATCGAAACTCTGCCCGAAATAATTCAAGAACCAGGCTGTGTCAATTTGCGACACAATCACATTGGCATTGGCTTCAACTTTGGAGTAGAAATCCAAATGGCTGGTGAAAAAGGAGTGGAAATTGGTTTCCTTATAGAACTTGTCCAGCAAACTCACATACTCTTTCAACTCGCTTTTTGTCCATGTGCCGCTTGACGAATCCGGCCCGTTGCACGACAGATTCCATGTGTCATTAAGCGCAACCCCCTTTGGCGTTATCTTTATGTCGCCAGCCAAATCAACTGGTAGACAAAGATTTAGGATATTTCTGGAGTGAATTGTCCGTTTCACATATTCAATCAATTCGTGATTCTTGAATTTTGCGAAACAGGAGTCAATATCCGCAGTGTATTTTGACTCGGGTGCGCGAGTGAAAGCGTTCTCGCCCGTAAGTCTCAACACGACGGTTGTAAGTTCGAATCTTTCATCTATCTTTGCGCTAATTTGGGCAAAAACGAAGTGGGTTTGTGCAACGAAGACGATTAACGCCAAATACTTCTTTAAAATTCCATGTTTCATATTTTCAGATATTTAAGGGGACTTCTATTTTTAATCTTTTTTTTAGCCATACTTCCAGACCCTGCAAGTCCCTTCAACAGAATCTGAAAATACAACGGGGCAAATTTACATATTATTTTCTGATTTACAAGTACCTACGTGTGTGGGGGGAATATCTAAACCAACTTTTTTTGCAGTATTTAATGATAGGAGTTTATTTGAATTTCTATGATAATAATCACCTAATCTTTTTGTGGGTGATATGATGCTAATGATGAAATCCAACAAGGAGACACTTTCTCTATTCAAATAATTTGCTATGTCACTCAAGAAACAAATGTCGGAATTTATTGAAAAAGGAAAACTATGATTAAGATGACCGCGACGAAACCAAATGCTATCTATTTCAGACAGATTTACTTCTTTTCCGTTAATGTTGAGAATTACACTCACATTTTTGTTATCAACATTCACATTACACCCTCTGATCTCATCCGTTTCATTTATTCGTATAAAATCCTTTTGATAGAACAACAACCAGTCTATTACATCTGATGTTGATTGATCCATGTTTGTTGATATAATTGCAATCATTTTCAAAATCTTTAGTTGTAATACAGGAACATAAAGCCATTTATATTACGTGTTTTTTTGTAATATTGCTGTAGCTTTGCAAAAAAAACACTTTGGGGAAATCCGATGGCAGCTCTTTTTTCATTGTAATCTTCCGCTTCGCTTTCTTTTTTCCATAAATATAAATAGTGGTAACAATCTTTTTTTGAATACTCCATCTTTGCCACATACCTTTCAACCGAAATTTCACCATTTAGAAAAGCCTCTTTTTGAATCTCAAGGAAAGCACTGTCAGTAATATGCCAAATACAAGTGTGTCCATAATAGCACAATGATTTACCAATCCCGATGTTCTTTTCAGAAGGGTAACCGTATTGATTGATTAACCGCTTGATTGTTTCGTAAATCAAACTGTCTGTGTTATTAATCAATTCTCGTTGCCGTTGGGCTTTCCTGCTATGAGGCTTGTGTAACAGCCAATACATGTTACGGCTCCTTGCTTTTTGATCTAAAATGTCTAATGAATCCAATGTTTTTTTGTATGGCAGAACAACGTGGTTTTGATATACTTTTTTGTAGTTCTCCCTTTCGTTTTTAAGAGCATTCCATTGTTGAGTTAGGTAAAATCTCGAAAAAACAGTCCGATTGATTTCAAACATGCTGAAATCAACCCCTTGTTTTAAACATTTTTCCATCAAAGCGAACATAATTATTGTGTCGTCCTCAATGGCTGCGCAAATGGCAGCATTGTACACATCTTTTGTGAAAGCATATTCAACGGAGGATATGGCACATAAATAGCAGTTCAATGCGTTATGGTAATCTTCCTCTACGATAAACTCCTCCGCTTGGACAATCAGTCGATGGTATGATATATATGCTTGAGAGAAAGTTGATGGGATTATGAACAAACAAGTTAACAGGGTGCTTACTATTTTTTTTTCCATTGTACTCGTATTTATGTAAATACAAATGGGGATTTGCATCAACAATCACGATGAACCCCCCATTTCGTTTTAATTACCCGTATCATAATCTGATTTGTGATGACATGCAGGGAAGGTGTGGACTACCCTATGCCCAGATCCAATCCCTGTAATCACTTTGTAGGGGGTGTCACAACCATCTTCATAAAATTCTTTGTCTGTTATTCCGTATTCGGGATTACCATCGGGGTATGTTTTTACTACTGTTCTACCACCTAAAATACTATTCATCGAAATGAGTTTTTGATCAATAAATTTTTTTATAGATTGCATAATTGAAACTTTTTTTTAATTAAACATACTTCCCCCCTTCCCCGCAGACCATCACAAAGTCAACTCCATTGACAGAGACTATCATCGTATCTTGCTGTGACATTGCATAATGTGGCACTAACAATATAAATAATGCAAAAAACAGATCTCTCATCACCTAAGTTCTTTAGGTACAACAAAATATGAACCTTTACATTCGCCATTGTTTATGGCTTTTACTCTTTCCTCTATTTCTGCAGCTGCCTCTTCCGGCAAATACCACAAAGTGCTTCGTGGAATAAAATGAAACTCCGTATCATGTGTATAAACGTATTTTGCTTTTTTTATAAAATCACCCCAAGTTTCCGACAGACCTATTCTCTTTCGCTCTTTATTGATTTTTTTGACATTATTTGGCTCCAGAAAAAAGGCAAGCGAATCAATCATAAAAATGAAATAAGCATTAGTCCCGTAAATTGTATTATTACTATCACCTAATTGAACATCTATATACATGCACTTCCACTCATCTTCGTAAAAAGCATATTGATTAGCAGACAGGATACCCTTACGAACATCCTTTAGTAAAATGGTCTTTGGGTCAAATAGAAAAGCCTTACTAACGTGCGTATAAAAAGCACAAAGTATTGGTGAGGTGCCGGCTGTGTAGTCACTGATTTCAGGGTAAGTTTTATATATTTCCTTTATTTTGATTAAATTTATCGAATCCATTTTCCTAAAAGCAGCAAAAGCTGTTGCTTGGTCTTCGTATTGTTGCCTTCTGACCGCTTGATCTGACCTGGATATTTCCAACAAAGCAGTCGCCAAACCAGGATTTAATAGGCATTTTGTAGTATCAGACATCCTTTTCATCTGTTTCAATAAACCAACATTTTTGAGGGTGTCGTTCACATACCAATCTACCTCGTCTCCCATTTGTGCAAGATACTTAAAGCAGTCTAAGCATCTTTCCGCATTATTCAGATACTGATAATTGACTTTAAAAGCGAAAGATGCATCTTTTGCAAATGGACGATGAAACGAAAACGCCTTGTCATAGCAATCGGATGCTTCTTGATAATTGCTGTCGCAAATAGCCAGTTCCGCTTTGTTAACCCAATAATAGTATTTTTTCAGCAACTTGCTCTGAGCATCTGCATCTGCTTCAATAATAAGTACTGTTATAAACAAAAATATTAGTCGCTTCATTTTAACTGTTTAAAATAGTATCCAAAATTATTTTAAGAATAATGCAACCAGCGTAATACTTTTGTGGTTGAGGGATCGTCCTCAATGGATAGTATTAGTATTATTCTTTTTTTTACGATGTTTATAGTATTCTTCAGGTATAATGTGTTTTTCACTATTCCAACCTGCAACATATTCTTCGACAGTAGTCTTAAATCCGATATTCGCACGCCGAGTATTGACATTTTTGAAATCACGAACTGGGTATAATACGAACTTACCAGGATACTTTTTTTGTGTTTTTCTATTTTGGATTAACTGTGTTCCGTAGAGTTGCTTTCGGTGCAAATCCATCAGATAACGATCTTTAATTAAAGCATAATTAAGACTATCAAACTCATTGTTTTTAAACGCCTTGCGAATAAAATGAAAATTCTTTACAATTCTGTTTGAATGTTGAATGATTAGGAAGGCATTCGAGCTCCCTAAATGCCCAACCGCAGAAATTGTTGGAAACCCCTTTTCCTTCATATATTTCTCTAATTCGATTAATTCAGGAGCGACATGAGGTACAAAATACACAAAATGTCCATTTGAATCAACTTCCATTTGTCGTAAAGCTAAACGATATACGCGATATAATTGATCCTCTATTCCCATATAAAACAATTTCAACGCAAAGTCTTTGTCCGTCACAGATTTAATACAATCCAAATAGCCATTCTCTATTCTTTTTATCATTGATTTCCAACGTGTGCTATCGTTACGTAGAACATAAAAAATAGTGTCAGCGATAATGACCCTGTCATCTGTGGACACATCAATATACTTGTTTAAATAATAAAATGATGAATCTTTATCGCCTACAATCGCGAAATTCATAGCTAATCTATAATATAATTCATCAATTCTGTCACGGCAAGATGTATCACAAAGACACTTTTTGCACAAGTCTATGGATTCTATATATAATTTTTCTTTTTGGAGCGAATCCTGTCTTGGAATCATTAATTTGTGGGGGTTTTGTTCATACGTTTTTCGTGTGGCATGTATTGGGTTTTGAGCCACAGATGTACTTACAGATATTACAAGAAATAAAATAAAATTGAATTTCATAATACTATGTTTAAAAAATGAGACAAAGAGGAAACGTCAGGAGTTCTGACGTTCCTCATGACTTACCGAAAAGGACTATTTATCATTCCTAAATACTGGGGGCTCAAAAGGAGTACCATTGTTATGAAACTTTTGTTCTACTGTTCTCACAGCCCAATGGATATAGCCATTTTCATCCTGTTGATCTGTGTGCTTTTTGGAGTAGTACGTTTCCACGACTTGCCATTTGGCACCACCGACAATCTGTTTAAGTTCCGCTTGGGTTAACTTGAAAAATTTTTTACTCAACACACTTTCCATTTTAATTATTTTTTAAGAGTTGCCTTTAATAATTACCAATATCACCAGGTTTATCCGCGCCTATAGATTTGATTTCTTTTCCGAAAATTGTAGTTATATAGTGTCTGATAGTGCCTTCTGGCACATAAACACCATTTTCATCTACATGCCCGATACATTACTTACAAATTATATGTTGTTGTTTGTTTTTTCTCTTTCTCGCATGCGCCAAGCAACAAGGCCGCGAGCAGTGTCTATGTCAATACTTTTTTCATTGCGCTTTGATTTTGATGTTAATTCGTTACTTTTTCGGCGGTAAAAGTACAAACTATTTAAATGCTATCAATCCCCTCACATCGCAAATATGAACCCCTCGTAACTAAAATATGAACCATAATCCCTTTGGAAGGGGGCAATATGTTAATACATAGCGTATTATACACTTTATAATCCCCTCGCCTTATGCGATTTTGCGAGGGAATAAGTGGTTTTGTGTGCGAGGGGTTGCATGATTCGGGCTTCTTGTATCGGAAAAATGGGTATCTTTGCCACCGTTTTCAAATAGAATCTTTATGAAACACTTAGACAAAATTGTTGCCGTTTTGCTGAACTTGCTGTTCTGCGGCGCATTGCTTTGGTTTTTCACCCACAACTCCATTTTGCGCCCCTATGCGGGCAGTTCTTTCAAGGAGACAATCGCAGGCGTTCTGTTGTTAGGGTCGTTGTATCTCAACTACTTCCTGCTTTATCCCAAACTTTATCAAAAACACTCGCACATTATCTATTGGTTGACACTGTCTGTTGTCGCTTTAGTGACGGGCGGTCTGGATTTGGCTATCGCATATCCCAATATAATATCATGTGGGGCTCCAATCATTGAAGTTGTTGGTCTATTTAATTACTTTTCCAAGATCCTGTTGTTTATCGTCGGGCGCAACCTCGCACTGAACTTCTTACCTTTCCTGTTCAGGGAACGGCACAATTACCAACAGGCATTTGAAAACGAGGTGAGGGTTGTTTACCAAGATGTACGGAAACTGGATGTCGTTGACGGGCACAGCAATATACATCTGGTTTCCATTGACGATATTTTCTATTGTCAACAAAAGGGGAATTTCACACATATATATTTGGTGCAAAACAAGTATTACACACGGACCTGCTCCATGAAGCATCTTGAACAGTTGTTCGGAGACGATTTCGTCCGCATAACGAACTCCGAGCTGGTGCCTTTCCGATACATCAAAGAGTGTAAAGACAATATGGTGATTATGGAAAAAATGCCTTGGGAAGAAGAGCAAACCACGTTCAAATTGGAGTCCAAAAACCAGGAGGAGATTTCCGAGAAGGTGGTAGAAGGCCTTCTGCGATATAGGGCGGCGGCGGTCGGCAAGAACCTCCCCAAGAGGCCGGCTCGTCCGAAAACAAAACGGAAGCCTGTTACCCCTCCCGAAGAAAAGCTGACGGCCGTGCTCACCTATATCAAAAGGCATCCGAACTGCAGCTCGAAAGATATTGTCAACGAGACAAAAATCCCATTGAGTACGGTCGAGCGCTGCATTGCTGTACTCAAAAAGCAGGGACACATCGAGCACACTGGCAGCAAAAGGAATGGCGGTTACGATGTGGTCAGTCCTCGCCCGGAAATAGAAAGAGTGGAATCTGTTCAACAGGAGGAAAAGGGTACCACAAAAAAATTGGTCCAAGAAACACCTGACAAGGGAAAGCCCGCAGAAC
>Ga0233362_1000244_pt1 | contig 9763 bp, 5 predicted proteins | sample ElkDunMinimDraft_22_FD_180674 | JGI IMG/M metagenome (GOLD analysis project Ga0233362, IMG submission 180674) | Fecal eukaryotic communites from dung pellets of Tule Elk in California, USA - Elk Dung C1 | ecosystem: Host-associated > Mammals > Digestive system > Large intestine > Fecal | place... | reverse complement strand
GGAGATAGATATAATTTCCTGCTTTTTTGAATTCTGGAGAGATCAATTTAGAGGCTTTTTCTGTTGCGATAGCAAAAGATACTAACGTTGGAGGAACGTGTTTGTCTTTAAAGGTTCCGCTCATCGAGTCTTTACCACCAATTGAAGGTAGGTGGAAGGCATTTTGCAAATAAACAGCACCCAAAAGTGCGGAGAATGGTTTGCCCCAACGCAACTCATCTTTACCCAATTTTTCAAAATATTCTTGGAAGGTAAAACGGATTTTCTTGTAATCGCCACCCGTAGCTACAATTTTTGCAATAGATTCAAGGATAGCAAATTGTGAGCCATGGAAGGGTGATTTTTCTGAGATGAAAGGATTGTATCCGAAGGTCAAGATGGAAGCGGTGTCAGTGGTTCCGTAGCGTACAGGAAGTTTTTGAACGCCAGCTTGTGATTCGGTAAGTTGATATTTTCCGCCGAAAGGCATCATCACAGTTGTAGCACCAATGGTAGAATCGAACATCTCAATCATACCTTTTTGTGATGCGACATTACGATTACTCATCAAGTTGCAAACTTTCTCTTCCATTGTTTTGCCATTTACAGCTAATGGCTCGAGAATATTATCAGGAATAGAATCAACCTTTACATTGGTTTTTTGGCGAACGCCAGAAGTGTTGATAAAATCGCGGCTTAGGTTTACTATATATTCTCCATTCCATTTGATTTTCAGACGATTATCATCAGTAATATAGGCAATAATTGTGGCTTCAATATTTTCTAACCGGCAAAAATCGAAGAATTTGTCCACATCGTTTTTATCCACAACTACGCTCATTCTCTCTTGAGATTCGCTGATAGCGAGTTCTGATCCGTTCAAGCCTTTATATTTGGTTTTTACGGCGTTTAGGTCGATGTCGAGACCGTCAGCAAGTTCACCGATAGCTACGCTTACGCCGCCAGCGCCAAAGTCGTTAGATTTCTTCACCAAGCGGGTAACTTCTGGATTGCGGAAAAGGTGTTGAATTTTGCGTTCTTCAGGAGCGTTTCCTTTTTGAACTTCTGCTGCACAGATTTCGAGAGAACTTTCCGTATGCTCTTTTGATGAACCAGTTGCACCTCCAATACCATCGCGACCCGTTCTTCCACCGAACATAATTACAACGTCGCCAGGTTCAGGCTGTTCGCGGCGTACAGCATCAGCAGGTACAGCGCCCACAACAGCCCCGATTTCAAGACGTTTTGCCTTGTACCCGTCGTGATAAATTTCGCGAACGTGTGTACATGCCAATCCAATCTGGTTTCCGTAAGAGGAATAGCCGTGTGCTGCTGTTTTGGAAATTACACGCTGAGGTAGCTTGCCTTCCATTGTTTGGTCTAAAGATTCGGTAATGTTACCAGCTCCCGTAACGCGCATTGCTTGATAAACGTAGCTACGACCGCTCAACGGATCGCGGATAGCTCCGCCCACACAGGTTGATGCACCTCCAAAAGGCTCAATTTCTGTTGGGTGATTGTGGGTTTCGTTTTTAAACATCAACAACCACTTTTCTAATTTTCCGTCCACATCTACATCCACATAAATGCTGCACGCGTTGATTTCGTCCGAAACCTCCATATCATCAAGGTTGCCCAACTTGCGCTCGCTCTTGCCACACAAGGTTGCCATATCCATCAAGGTCATCGGCTTTCTGCCGTTATGAACATAATTTCTTAATTCAAGATATTGGTTGTAAGCATTTTGAAGCTGTTCACTGAAAGTTGAAGGTTCAAAAGTAATATTGGAAAGTTCTGTTTCAAAAGTGGTATGACGACAGTGGTCGCTCCAATAGGTATCCAAAACTTTAATCTCTGTTTCTGTCGGATTGCGATGCTCCTCATTTTTGAAATAATCTTGGATAAAAAGTAGGTCTTCAAGCGACATTGCTAAAGACATCTTTTGGAGAAAATCGGCAATTTCTTCTTTAGAATAGTCTATAAATCCCTCAAAAACGGGAATTTTTGCGATGTTAATAGTTTCAGAAGCATCTAAAACAGACAAATCTTTTTCGCGAGCTTCTACTTCGTTAATGCAATATTTTTTTATACGTTTCAAGTCTGGTTCGGTAACATTATCCACAATGATAAGTTTTGCACTTTTGATGGTTACGTTACTTTGTGGGTCAAGAAGTGATACGCACTGCATTGCACTATCGGCGCGTTGGTCAAACTGGCCAGGAAGAAATTCAGTTGCAAAGTAGATTTTGTCTTGTAAATCAATGGTATCAAAAATATCATCGGTTACAGGCTCTGAAAAGACCGATTTTTTTGCTTTCTCAAAAAGTTCTTCGTTAATATTGAAAATATCGTATAAATTAATCAACCTAAGTTGTTGAATGTTAAGGTTTAAATTATTGTTTAAATCGTTGCGCAACTGTTCTGCTTCAACGCGGAAATTTTCCTTTTTTTCAACAAAAATTCTAATTTTCTGAATATTCATTTTTATAGTTTTTTAACGTGCAAAGATAATAAAAAACATTATTATCTTACCATTTTAAAATCAAATTTATTTGATGAAAAATAAAAAAAGCTGAACCCTTTCAAGTCCAGCTTTGTTTATTTTTCTTATTAATTTCCTACGTCAGAGAGATATTTAATTCTCATAATGCGAATCTCTTCCAAAGAGTATTCATCTTCACCTAACTCATTGACTGCAGCATCAATAGAATCGCTATCTGCTTCAGAGAAATATTCTAAAATCTCCTCTTGGTGATAAATATCAATATATTCTTCAATATAATAATTGATATCCAATTTGGTTCCTGAAGCGACAATGCTTTCAATTTCTGTAATCAAATCCTCCATCTCAATACCTTTTGCCATAGCAATGTTCTCGAAACTCAATTTTCTATCAATGCTTTGAATAATAAAGAGTTTGATATCTGATTTTTTAGCAACAGATTTAACGATAAAATCCTGAGGACGAACAATTTCATTCTCTTCTACATATTTTTTGATAAGGTCGATGAAAGGTTGTCCATATTTTTGAGCTTTTCCTGCGCCTACTCCGCTGATGTGGTTCATCTCCTCCATTGTGGTTGGATATTGGATACACATATCCTCGAGTGATGGGTCTTGGAAGATGATATAGGGTGGAAGATTTTCTTTGTTAGAGATGGTTTTTCGTAAATCTTTTAGCAACGAGAAGAGCACTTTATCGGAGGCACCGCCTTTTTCTGGAGTAATATCATCCATATCGTCAACGTCATCATCGCTATCCTCTTTTTTAGGTTTTACCACGTTGATGGCGTAAGGGTTTGCCAAATATTTTTCACCTTTTGCAGATATTTTTAATAATCCGTAATTTTCAATATCTTTATAGATAAGTTCTTCAAAGATAGCAACGCGAATTACATTTGCCCAGAATTTCTCATCAAACTCTTCTCCTTCTCCAAACTGTTTGAGCTTTTGATGTTTAAATTTTTGGATCGAAGTGGTTGAATTTCCTCTTACAATATCAATAATATGTGAATCTTGGAATTGTTGTTTTACGGTTTGGATAACCTCAATAATTAGTTGAATCTGTTCTGAAGCGTTCATTTTAGGTTTTGGGTGGATGCAGACATCGCAATTTTGACAATTTTCATTTTCATAATTTTCACCAAAATAGTGTAGTAGATGTTTTCTACGGCAGCTTGTTGTTTCGGCGTAAGCAGCGGTTTCTGCCAACAACTGTTTTACAATCTCTTGTTCTGCTACGGCTTTTTTTGTAGAGAATTTTTCAAGTTTATGCAGATCTTTGATATCATAGAAAGCAATACAAATTCCTTCGCCATCATCACGACCAGCGCGGCCTGTTTCTTGATAATAGCCTTCCAAACTCTTAGGCATATCGTAGTGAATTACAAAACGCACATCTGGTTTGTCGATTCCCATTCCAAAAGCGATAGTGGCTACAATAATTTCTATCTTTTCCATCAAGAAAGCATCTTGGTTGGCAACCCGGGTATGAGAATCTAAGCCTGCATGATAAGGAAGTGCTCGAATTTTGTTAGCTTGTAAAAATTCAGCTAATTCTTCTACCTTTTTCCGGCTCAAACAATAGATAATTCCCGATTTATTGGGATGACTTTTTATAAACTTAACAATCTCTTTGTCAACATCTTTTGTTTTCTCTCGTACTTCATAGTATAAGTTAGAGCGGTTGAAAGAGGAGATGAAAACATCAGCTTTTTCAATAGCCAAATTCTTTTGGATATCGCTTTGTACTTTGGGCGTTGCGGTTGCAGTAAGTGCAATAATGGGAACTTTCTTTCCGATGTTGTCAATAATAGTTCTAATTCTACGATATTCTGGGCGGAAATCGTGTCCCCATTCCGAAATACAATGCGCCTCATCAATAGCAAAGAATGAGATATTTATATCTTGAAAGAATTCCACATTTTCATCTTTCGTCAAGGTTTCGGGAGCTACATAAAGAAGTTTGGTTTTTCCTGCAAGCAAGTCCTCTTTTACTTCTCTGATTTCAGCTTTTGTCAACGAAGAATTGAGGAAATGTGCAACTCCTAATTCAGTTCCGAAATTGCGAATTGCATCTACTTGATTTTTCATCAAAGCGATAAGTGGTGAGATGACAATCGCAGTACCTTTTGTCAGAAGTGCTGGCAGTTGGTAGCATAATGATTTCCCACCGCCAGTTGGCATAATTACAAAACAATCTTTTCCTTTCAGTAAGGATTGGATAATTTTTAATTGATCACCTTTAAAACTTGAAAATCCAAAAAATTTCTTCAGTTTTTTTTGAATTTCGCTATCCGAAATATTTTGCATAACTACAACTTTTATCTATATTGATTAATGCTGATATTTGCTTTGAAAATTGAAAAAACAAAAGTATAAAAAATGTATTATCTTTTACCCTTAGAAATAATTTTATTTTGAATTTTTGTGTAAAGTATTGATTATTAGATAAATATTTTTACCACGTTCTGTTTTTTGCTAAATATTGTTGTACATAATCGCGTACTGATATTTCTAAAGATCGAAAAGCTTTGGCTTTTCCAACTCTTTTCAACCTCCGAATGTCGGCTTGTGTGTAATATTGATATTTCTCCCGAATATCTTGCGGCATATCTACAAATTCGATATTAGGTTCTATTTTTAAAGCCTTGAAAGTTGCTTGCGCCAATGCAATAAATGGGCGGGCATAGCCAGTACCTAAATTGTAAATTCCACTTTGAGGTTTGTGATTCATAAACCACGCAATGGTGTTAACCACATCTTTTACATATATGAAATCTCGGGTTTGTTCGCCATCTTTAAAATCGGGACGATGTGATTTGAATAGTTTGGTCTGTTGATTTTCTTGAATTTGATTAAAAGAGTGAAAAACTACCGAAGCCATTCTTCCTTTATGATATTCATTGGGCCCGAAAACGTTGAAAAATTTGAAACCCGTCCAGAAAGGTGGTTGATTAGTTTGTTTTAGTACCCATTTATCAAACTCATTTTTCGATTTTCCGTAGGGATTGAGCGGTTGTAATTTGGGAATGAGGATTGGGTCGTCGCTGTAGCCAAATTCTCCGTTTCCGTATGTGGCTGCCGAAGATGCATAAATTAGCGGAATTTGATGTTTTGCTGCCAATTCCCATATCCGGCGAGAGTAGGAAACGTTTAATTCTTCAAAGATGGAGTAGTCGAATTCGGTTGTGTCGGTGCGTGCTCCAAGATGTACGATAAATTCTATCTGTTGCGCATTCTTCTCTGCCCACGCAAAAAAGTCATTGCGATGAATTTTATCAATATACTTTTTACTCTCCCAATTTCTCCGTTTTTTCTCATTCGAGAAATCGTCAACCATAATAATATTTTCAAAACCACGATTGTTAAGCCTTGCAACTAAACAACTCCCAATAAAGCCTGCAGCCCCTGTAATGACTATCATAAAAGCACAATTAAATTTTGCGCAAATATAGTGAACTTTTTCCAAAAAAGTGAGATTATTCTATAGTTCAAATAAAAAAAGTTTCGGTATTTTTGCAGAATGATTTTTACGGAAGAATATTTCATGCAGCAAGCCTATTTAGAGGCAGAAAAAGCATACGAGGCTGGAGAGATTCCCGTAGGCGCAGTGGTAGTACTACAAGACAAAATTATTGGTAGGGGATATAACCTAACGCAACGCCTGCAAGATGTTACCGCTCACGCCGAAATTCAAGCGATAACAGCAGCATCTAATTATTTGGGAGCTAAATACTTAAATGATTGTACACTCTACGTTACTTTGGAACCTTGTGTGATGTGCGCAGGCGCTATTTTTTGGGCACAATTGGGTGGACTAATCTATGCTAGCTCCGATCCCAAACGTGGATTTTCTACCATAAATCAACAAATTCTTCATCCTAAAACAGTGGTGAAAAAGGGAATTCTGGAGCCTCAATGCACAGAAATTTTACTTCATTTTTTTAACCAAGTGCGTAAAAAATAAACTGAAATCGGAATAAAATGAAAAAAAATCTTCTAACCCTTCTTCTAATTTTTGTAATTTCTCCGCTATTTTCGCAGGTTTTTGAAATTTTTTTCGACAAAGATTTCAGTACTTATAAGCCTGCCAATCAATCAATGGGTGTGCGCGCTTCCATAGGTTTTGATGGTTGGGCTGACAACTTAATAGTAAAGGCAAATTTTGGTTGGGCAAAGGCAAGTCCAACACCAAAATTAAATGTGAAAAATATATATCAGAAGTTCGAATATCGAATTTCCGCTCATTATCAACTCCCCTTTAAAGAAAATTGGTTGTTTCAAGTAGGCGGCGGATTGTCATTCGTGAACCTGAAAAATAATAAAACTTTTTCAGAAGATTCTGTCAATACAATTGGCTTTTCAACGCTGGTGGATAATGGATATTTTATCGGAGTTTCTGTTCCAATTTCTTTACATTATTATATAGGTCGAAAAGTGGGTTTAGGAATTTCTGCTACACCCATGTACAATTTTTTAGTAGCCAATCGTTGTAGTAATAGTGAATATGCTGCATTGTTTGATAAAAATCTTATCTTTGTGCAGTTGGAAGCAGGGCTAATTTTTAAATTTTCAGCAGAATAAGAATAAAATACTATAAATATGTCATTAATATCTTCAATTTCAGGAATTAGAGGAACGATTGGTGGAAAAGTTGGTGAAAATCTTACCCCTATCGATATTGTGAAATATGTGTCAGCATTTATTACACTTTTGAAAGAAAATGAACCAAACAAAACTTTGCGTATTGTGGTGGGGCGTGATGCGCGTATATCTGGCGAAATGGTTAGCTCTATCGTTTGCGGAACAATCCAAAGTATGGGTGCTGATGTAATTGATGTCGGCTTATCCACTACGCCTACCGTAGAAATGTCTGTTGTAAGTCATAAGGCAGATGGTGGAATTATCATTACAGCAAGTCATAACCCGATGCAATGGAATGCGTTGAAGTTGCTCCGTAGCAATGGTGAGTTTGTCTCTGGCGCTGATGGTGTACGCATTCAACAATGGGTGAAAGAGGCTAACTTTACCTATGCAGAGGCTAAGAAATTGGGTCATTATAGTTTTTACGAAAATGCTATTGCTGATCATATAGAGAAAATTCTAGCTCTAGAATGGGTAGATGTTGACGCCATTAGTCGTGCAAACTTTAACGTAGCTGTTGACGCAGTAAATTCTACAGGCGGAATTGCTATCGCTCAGTTGTTGAAAAAGTTGGGCGTGAAAAGAAGCACAATTCTCAACGGAGAACCTACAGGTGTTTTTGCGCACAATCCTGAACCACTTCCTGAACATTTAGCAGAAATCTCTGACCTTATCGATAAAAATAGTTTTCACGTAGGTTTCGTGGTGGACCCCGACGTGGATCGCTTGGCAATTGTAATGGAAAATGGTGAAATGTTTGGTGAAGAGTACTCTTTGGTGGCAATTGCTGATTATATTTTGCAAAACCAAAAAGGAAATACCGTTTCTAATCTCTCTTCTACCAGAGCTTTGCGCGATATTAGCGAAAAGTATGGTGTTTCGTATGCTGCCGCTGCTGTAGGAGAGGTAAACGTAGTGGAAAAGATGAAAGAAACCAACGCTATCATCGGAGGCGAAGGAAATGGCGGAATTATCCTGCCTGCTTTACATTACGGAAGAGATGCGTTGGTGGGAATCGCTCTCTTTTTGACCTATATGGCTAAAACAAAGAAATCACCCGTACAGATTAAAAGCCAATTTCCATCCTATTTTATCTCTAAAAATAAAATCGAACTTAAACCCGAAACAAATGTGCCTCACATTTTAGATTGTGTGGCTGAAAAATATAAAGCGTATAGTGTTAATAGAATAGACGGAGTGAAAGTAGATTTTGAAGATAATTGGATCCACCTTCGCGCTTCCAATACCGAACCAATTATTCGTATCTATGCCGAAGCCACAAATATGTCAATTGCCGAAAATCTGGCAAAAAAGATTTTGAATGATATTAAGGAAATTATTAACGAACAATAATATGAGATATAAACCCCTAAGCGCAGATTTTTACATCAGAAATCGCCAAAATGTAATCAATGAAATTGAAGAGGGTTCTTTGGTGTTGTTAACCTCGCACGATGAATATCCTCGTTGCGGAGATACCACTTTCCCATTTCGTCAAAATTCAGAATTGCTTTATCTTACAGGTATTGACCAAGAGGAAACGCTTTTGGCAATGGCACCTTGGCACCCTAATCCTGCTTATCGCGAAATTTTGTTTATTAAAAATCCATCTCCCGAGATAGTAATCTGGTTCGGACATCGCTTGAGCAAGGAGGATGCTACCCAAATTTCTGGTATTAAACAGGTGATTTTTACAGAAAATTTTGAATCCGTACTTCAAGATTTAATGGTGAATACAAAGCGTGTGTATATGCACCTTCCCGAAAGCCCTAGAATGAAAATGGTGCATCCAACCCAAGAGTTCCGTCTTGCTGAGCGATTGCGCAAAGAGTATCCTTTGCACGAATTCAGACGATTGGCACCAATTTTGTATCCTCTTCGCAGTGTGAAACATCATGAAGAGTTGGATGCCATGAAGCACGCTTGCCAAATTACGGAGAAAGCGTTTGCACGTGCCCTAAAAGCAGTAAAACCAGGAAAATATGAGTATGAAATCGAAGCCGAAATGACCTATGAAATGATAAAAAATGGCGCCTCCGGACACTCTTTCGCTCCAATTATCGCTTCAGGAAATGATACCTGCATTTTGCACTATATCAAAAATGATAAGGTAATGAAAGATGGGGATCTGTTGCTGATGGATTTCGGTGCTGAGTATGCTAATTATGCAGGCGATGCTTCTCGAACAATTCCCGTAAATGGGAAATTCTCACCACGCCAAAAACAGGTTTACAATGCCGTACTCTCAATCTATAAAGAAACGATTCCTCTTTTTAAACCTGGAATGAATATCCATAAAATCAATGATTTCGTTTTTAAAAGAATGGACGAAGAGTTGATAAAATTAGGCCTTTATACTGCAGAAGATGTGGCAAAACAAAATCCAGAGATGCCTCTGTTCAAAAAATATTATATGCATAATACTAGCCACTTTATAGGTTTAGATGTTCACGATGTAGGACAAAGAGATTGGACCTTTGAACCTGGAATGGTTTTGAGTTGTGAACCCGGAATCTACATAGCAGAAGAGGGAATTGGAGTGAGAATTGAAACCGATGTTGTGGTAGCCGAAAATCCTATTGACTTAATGGCTGATATGCCTGTAGAAGTAGAAGAAATTGAAGAATTGATGAGTAAA
>Ga0233362_1000230_pt1 | contig 10212 bp, 6 predicted proteins | sample ElkDunMinimDraft_22_FD_180674 | JGI IMG/M metagenome (GOLD analysis project Ga0233362, IMG submission 180674) | Fecal eukaryotic communites from dung pellets of Tule Elk in California, USA - Elk Dung C1 | ecosystem: Host-associated > Mammals > Digestive system > Large intestine > Fecal | place... | reverse complement strand
TTATCAGTGCATTAAATGCTAGTTTAGAAGATACACAATCAATCATATACTACCTTGCTGTAGATGGTAAAAAGAATAATGGATGGGTAAAAGTGCCTTTGACAGCTTTGGGTAAAACATCGGGTTTGAGTTTCCGTATGACGACTACGGATACGGGTGATTTTGGTTCCAACACCCCGCTATACTTCGCCCTCGATGCCCTTACCATCAACACCGCCCAACCCACCGCATTACCCAATATCCCAACACCTTCGACTTCTTACCAAAAGATCATCCACAACGGACAATTACTCCTTAGTGGTGAAAAAGTCTATACATTATTAGGGCAAACCGCACAGTCTATGCAATAATCATTCATTTGGTGTCCTTTGTGTAATGTATAATATCTTACTAAAATTTTTCTAGATTCAACTATTATCCCTGACAGAGTTGGGAGAAAGCGCAACTTGCGCAAATATACGAGTCGTTAGTAGGAACAAAAGAGCGTGATGAGTCAAAGATTTCATCCAACAATTTAGTTAATTCGGCAACAAACTCTTGCTTAATCTTCGCATCAAAGACCAACGGCACATTGTCATACATCACTGCAGGTACATCTTCTAAGGCGATGAGACGAGCAGAATAGATGTAGGGAGTTATGTTGGACGCTTCGCCATAGGATGTAGGGTGAGTATAGGGTGTAGAAGAGGTACTATCGGCTATGAGCCAGCAATAGAGTAAGGTTTGCAAAATCTGACGCTGACCTTTCGTGCGAACAGGCATTACCCCATCCTCGATAGGCTCCACTACGCCAAAGACCTTCGCCATATTCTCATAGGCTAAATCAGTCTTACCCGTCTTATAATCAATCACGCGTAAGGTGTTGGCTTTAAGATCAATTCGATCGGCAAAGCCATACAACCAGACACCATTTAGTTGCGCCGATAGGCGTGTCTCAGAAGCCACATATTGAAATGGTGCATGATGGTGGTCATTGCGCAAAATGTTATTCACATAAGTACGCACCACACGATTGGCTAAACCATCTCCACAGAGTTGTTGTAGCGGCTCAAGCGCATGCCAATAAGTATCGTCATTCGCTTGCGCGAGGAGATGTTCAACATCCGTTGCAGAGACATTCTTGCCCACAAAAGGTGCATATAGATGTTCCATGATAGCGTGCAATACGTTGCCAATGGTCAGTTCGCTGGCTGAGATACTCTCATCAGGTGCAGGTTCCTGAAGATGCTCAATATACTTGTAGTGGAACTGCTTTTGGCAGCGCAGATATGTAGTCAACGCCGTAGCAGACAGCGAGTGAATGGTCTGCAAGCGGTCATCTTTAGCAATCGGCTCACAGGAAGATGTTTGCAATGCCGTGAGTTGGTTGGTGACTACAATATGCTGGATATCCACATCATACTGCCACTTGAGTTGGTAGAAATAACGCGACACCTCACCCGAATGTTGCTCGTCAGCAGTGGAGTTAGTGATTAACCACACACGTTTAGCATAAGAAAGCATACGGTAGAAGTTGTATGCAAAAATAGCATTCTGACGGTCTGGCGTAGGCAAATCAAAACCGCAGCGCAGGGTATAAGGCACAAAACTATTGCTGCTCGTGCGACCAGGATAGAGATCGTCGTTGAAGCCCGTGATGATCACGTTATCAAAATCCAGTGCACGCGTTTCCAACACACCCATCACCTGCAATCCATCTAATGGTTCGCCCACGTATGGTATGGTGGTTTCCAATGTGAGCATCTTGAGGAGTTGCTGCACATCGGCTACGGTGAAAGCGATATTGGGATAGGTAGTCAAGGCTGTTTGGAGGCGATCGAGTACCTTGGTGAGTTGATATACACCCTCTGCATTATCATCGCATAGCTGCGAGAGCAAACACTCACGCATTTGCGCGATAAATACCTCTGCCGTCTCAGGCATCGGTATGAGGTATTGTTCGGGATATGCTACTGGCATATAGAGCGATGTAGCACGCAATGGGTAACCCATCGTGACATTAATCTTGCTTACCGACTCAGGGAAAGCATTGAGCAAAGGGATCAACAACTGCTCATCAGGCAGCACAACCGCAGTACGTGTAAGATCTTGACAATCAACAGGAATAATATCCGACAATATGCGATACACCTCGTGTACCTCGCCGACTGTAGAAGGGACGGATATGAGGGTGATCTGAGGAGCCTCGCCGCAAGATGTCAGGAGTTGAGAGTCGGGAATCTCGAATCTTGAACTAAATAAGCGGAGGTTTTCTTCCTTGAAAAGTGACGCTTTGTTCAGCGGGTCGCTGAGGTATGGACTATCGTAATCGAAATAGAAATCGGCTCGGCCCATCGCTTGCAAACGTAGCATCAATTCACGCTCGGAAGCAGTCAAAGCATTGAACCCCAAAAAAACATATTGCTTTCTAAAACGCTCAGTAGGAATAGCATCCCAATGCTCCAAAACCTCGCGGTGGAGCATACCTTCGTATGCCAAACCATCCTGCAACAGATTGGTACGCAAAGCCGTATAGAGCGAATATAGCACATCCCATGTATGGAGAAAACGCTCATGCAATTCCGCATTGGGATGATGGTCGTTAGAGGTCTGAAACTCTAGCCAAAAACGCGACAGCGCTCTGCGTTGGTTATCGGTGAGATAAGCAAAACGCTCATCAATAGCATGCAGATCTTGGACAGAAGCAAACAACGCTTCCACATGCGGAACCAAGTGATTATCTATCTCGGAGAAGTCAGCCAACATCATCTTACCCCAATAGATAAAGCGGTCAAGTGGATCTGCATCTGAACGCAACTGTTGGTAAGCCTCGTATAAGCGCAATAGTAGGGTTAAAGGGTCGGCTACTTGCAAGTCTGAGAGTTCTGCAAAACACTCGTTGATACTCATCACACGAGGCGCAAATAGCGGTTGCTCTATGTATTGCGAGAGATACTTGCGGAAGAATAATCCTGCACGATGATTGGGAAAGACAAACGTATAATCCTGCAATTCCCCCCCTACCTCACGCACGAATGTTTGTGCTATGGCATGTAGTTTACTCCTCATGATTTCTCCAAATGAGTTGTTTCACGAATCGCTTCACACGTGTAATGATAGACCACGTCCTACTTGCAGGAGGATTCTCCATGAGCAACGTATCCATATCTGGCCCACCCGTCAACTGCTCTGGGTAAACTACCATCGAACTAAAACTGGTAAAATGCTGCGTAAGCATAGTAGGTATTTGCTCAAAGAGCGGATTGTAACTAGCTGTGGACTTACGCGAAGATAGCAGGATGAGCATATCGTTGTCCATGACCGTCTGTGACAAGATGCCGACCTCTTCCCACCCCAGCATATTGCGGAATGAAGCACGGAGATATTTACCTGGACGACGACACATGGTTTGCAACGCCACTTGCGTATCAGGATGCGCATAGAACACCACCTTGGCTCCTAACTCGCCTGCCAAACGGCGCACTAGACCGAAACAAGTGATAAAGTCGCGTTCCTTCTCTGCATAGCGAGGCACTGCTACTACAAGGCGATTGATGGTGTTGATAGGTTGCACCTCATTATAAACAACCACCGACTTGCTGGTATGTTCTACCATATTTGAAACATCTTGCCAGTCGGCAGATTGTTTGATTTCGATATTATCCAAGCTTGCCATTTCGCCAATCTCGCGCAATGTAGGACGCAAATCCTTTCCCACAGAAGTCAATAGCCAATAGTCATCCTCATGGTCGGCTTCCAGCTGTGCACTCTCCTGCAACGCCAACTCCTTAGCGGCATGCTCAGTGATGAAACTCGAGGTAGTACAAAGCACTAAGATCATCAAGACAGAAGCATTTAGCACATCCGAAGACAAGAGTCCCATCTGATATGCAATCGTAACAATCGCCAATGTGCCCGCAGCAGTAGCATGAGTAAGACCAAACACCAATTGTCGCTCGTGTTTAGAGAAACGAAATACGATTTGAGCAATCCAAGCAGAAAGACTCTTGCCTACCAACTTCGTTGTAATCATAACAATCGCTATAATCAATGTAGTCCAACCGCTCCAGAAAGCGTGAATATCAATCATCAATCCTACACTAATGAGGAACAATGGTATGAAGATACTATTGCCAACAAAATTGATACGTCCCATCAGTGGCGAACGATTAGGCAACAAGCGATTAAGCGAAACTCCGCAGAGGAAGGCACCCAAGATACCTTCTAAACCTGCTAAATCAGCCAACAACGAACTACCAACTAACATCAACATCACGACCATAAACTCCGAAATGGGATCGCGATAACGCTTGAAGAACATACGAGCAAAACGGGGGAAAAGCCACAGTACGCTCAGCAAGAACACTGCCACTAATATCAATTGTATCGCATAGTCCGTGATACTTTGTGTCGAACGGCTCCAACCTTCCACTATAGCTAACACAATGAGTGACAAGGTGATAGCTACCATAGTAGCGCCCACCGTAATATTCACAGCCACATTCTTCTGTACACCATATCGACTAACAATAGGATAGGTCATTAATGTATGGCTACCATACATCGCGCCCAACAACAAACTAGGCAGCCAACCATAAGGGAGTAAGAATCTACTAGTGATTAGACCTAAACCAAAAGGAATGAAGAACGTACAAAGTCCAAAGAAGAGCGAGCGATACTTGTACTGCTTGAAATCATTGATATCAATCTCGCTACCCGATTGAAACATGATGCACAACATGCCCAATGAGCCGAGAATCTTGATCGTAGGACTCTCGCCCACAAGATTCAGCACAGATGGACCTATCACAATACCCGCCAAGATAAACCCCACAATACTTGGCACGTGAATCTTACGACACACGATTGGCACAAACCAAATGATACCAATAACGAGGGTTAGTAACAATAATGTATTCATATACTAAATATATCTTCCTGTAATGCTCTTCGGATTATTGCGGATGTCATCAACAGTGCCAGTAGCCACCACTGTACCGCCATCACGACCGCCATCGGGTCCCATGTCAATCAGATAGTCGCACGAGCGAATCACATCAGGGTTGTGCTCAATGATAATCACCGTATTGCCCTTATCTACCAAGCGACGCAACACACCCATCAACACGCGCACGTCCTCGAAATGCAAGCCAGTAGTAGGTTCGTCCAAGATATATAGGGTCTTGCCCGTACCTGGACGAGCGAGTTCGGTCGCCAATTTCACGCGTTGGCTTTCGCCACCCGACAGCGTAGTAGATGATTGTCCTAGCTTAATATAGCCCAGACCCACATCCTGCAATGTCTTGATTTTCTTCAGAATATATGGTTGACTATCAAAGAACTCCACAGCTTGGTTGATGGTCATATCCAGTACGTCGGCAATGGACTTGCCTTTGAAGCGCGCCTCCAATGTCTCACGGTTGTAACGTTGTCCGCCACATACTTCGCATGGCACATATACATTAGGCAGGAAGTGCATTTGAATGGTTTTGTAGCCATTGCCACTACACTCCTCACACCGTCCTCCTGAATTATTGAACGAGAAGCGACCCGCTTTCCACGAACGAATCTTACTCTCTGGCAATTGCGCAAATAGGGTACGGATATCTGTAAACACGCCCGTATAAGTAGCTGGATTACTGCGTGGTGTACGCCCAATAGGCGACTGATCCACCGCAATAACCTTATCAATATGCTCCAAGCCCTCAATGCTATCGTATGCCAAAGGCTTACGCAGACTGCGGTAGAAGTGCTGGCTAAGAATAGGATAGAGCGTTTGATTAATAAGGGTGGATTTGCCACTCCCCGACACACCCGTTATAGCAATCATCTGACCAAGAGGGAAAGAGACATCTACGTTCTTGAGGTTATTGCCTCGACAACCGCTGAGGGTGAGGTAATCGGGGCTTGACTCGCGACTCGCGGCTCCCGATTCCAGCGTAGCGGAGAGTTCTCCGCGCAGGTATTTAGCCGTGAGCGTATCAGCTTTGCGTAGTTCAGCGGGGGTACCACTGAAGACGATATGCCCACCCAATCGACCCGCTTTAGGACCAATATCTATGATATAATCCGCTTGACGCATCATATCCTCGTCGTGCTCAACTACGATGACGGAGTTACCCATATCACGGAGTTGCTTGAGTGAATCGATGAGACGTTGGTTATCACGCTGGTGCAAGCCAATACTTGGTTCATCTAAAATATATAGTACATTGACTAACTTACTACCTACTTGTGTAGCCAGACGAATACGCTGATTCTCTCCACCCGAAAGGCTATCGGACGAGCGAGAAAGGGACAAGTAGGATAGTCCTACACTGAGCATAAAGCCCAAACGAGAGGTAATCTCTTTGATAATCGGCTCAGCGATAGCGCGCTGCTTATTGCTTAGCTTGGCAGGCACATTCATCAGCCACGCCCTAAGATCGGTTATGTCCATTGCCGAGAGTTCGGCTATATTCCTATCCGCAATGCGGAAACTGAGTGCTTCGCGGTTGAGGCGCTGACCTTTACATGTTGGACACTCGCACCAAACCTCTTCCTTCTCCTCTTTCTCGTCCTCAGGCTGTTGCACATACTCCAACATACGTGTGTACCAGTTGTCATCATCGCGAAGGATATTATCCAATTCGCCGTTATCTGATTCCCGAGTCTCGAGTCCCGATTTGACTTTTCCCAATCCTCTACATGTAGGACACCAACCCTGTGGGGAGTTGAATGAGAAGGTATGCGGTGCAGGTTCGGCATAACTCATACCCGTAGAGGGGCACATGAGGTGGCGAGAGAAGTAGCGGACCCCCTCTCGCTCCCCCTTCGAAGGGGGAGTATTTTCTCCCTTGGAGGAAGGGTTAGGGAGGGTCAGCGCCATCACACCATCGCCTTGTGTCATGGCTTTGTCCACAGTGGCACGAAGACGTTTGAGGTCTTCTTCGTTTTCGCCTTTTAATTTGAGGCGATCTACAACTACTTCGATGGTGTGGTTCTTATAGCGGTCAAGCTTCATGCCTGGCGTAATCTCCTGTACTTCGCCATCCACACGCACATGCAAATAGCCCTTTCGACGGATAGTATCAAAGAGCTCTTTGTAGTGACCTTTACGGTTATTGACCATAGGAGCAAGGACGAGCACTTTTTGCCCAGCATACTCGCGGAGAATGAGGTCGATGATTTGGTCGTCGGTATATTGCACCATCTTCTCACCCGAAACATAAGAGTAAGCATCCGCAGCACGCGCAAAAAGCAATCGCAGAAAATCATAGACCTCTGTGACAGTGCCAACAGTAGAACGAGGATTGCGCGAAGTGGTCTTTTGGTCAATGCTGATGACTGGCGATAGACCAGTAATCTTATCCACATCGGGACGTTGCATCGTACCTATATATCCGCGCGCGTAGGAGGAGAAGGTCTCCATATAGCGGCGTTGACCTTCTGCAAAGATGGTATCAAAGGCAAGTGATGATTTGCCACTGCCCGACAAACCAGTGATTACCACGAGTTTATCTCGCGGAATCTGCACATCTACATTCTTTAGATTGTGTACGCGTGCACCAGTAATGAGTATGTTGTTGCTATAGTTTACCATTGTCGGTAAAATCTTATATTTTAATATTCCAAATGCAATCCACTAATCTTATGAGTCCACCAGAGCCATAGGCAGAAAAGCATGCCGTAGAAAAGATACTTGAATAAGTACTCGTGTAAGAAGTCAAACCACTCGGGGTGCTGTTCTAGTGCTATAGCAATCAATGTAATACGCAAAATATTGAACAAATAAGCACACACCAATCCAAGCGGGATAAACCATAATTTGCGTAGCCAACTACCCCGTGCCGCCAACATAATCACGATCCAAATAAATGATTGCTTTAGCCCTGTGCAGCTCCATACAATGCGTGTGCCAGTGCCTGTATCGAAACGTATGAGGTTGGGCTCGAAGAAATGCGCATGTTCGTTGGTCAGTGATATAATCCAATACACCAAACTGCTGATATGGTGCGCCATCCAATCAAATGGACGTGTGATATCCAATCCAAACCACGTGACTTGTGTTCCTCCCTCGTCACCCAGTACGGTGAATTTCCAGAAGTAGTTTGCCACCAACAATGCCACCACAAATAAGATGATGTCGGTATATGGTTTGAGTATGTCAAATCTTAGTTTTTGCATATGGTACTGCGTCCATAGGACAGAATTCGCCATCCATATATTTGAAGTATCCAGCCTGACAAACCATTGCTGCGTTGTCGGTGGTATAGGAGAACGGAGGAATATGCACCGTCCAACGATGACGACGACCCAAATCCAACAACGCGTCGCGCAGTCCGCTATTAGCACTCACTCCACCAGCTACAGCAATCTCGTTGACTTTTAAGTCTTTAGCAGCACGCTTGAGTTTGTTAATGAGGATGTCAATAATCGTCTTTTGCAAGGAGGCACATAGGTCAGCCTTATTTTCCTCAATGAAGTTCGGATTTTCTTTGAGATTATCGCGCAGGAAATACAAGAAGGATGTCTTAAGTCCTGAAAAAGAGTAGTTGTACCCAGGGATATTGGGCTTGGCAAACTGGAACGCGTCTGCATTGCCTTCTTTTGCCAATCGATCAATCCAAGGACCACCAGGGTAGGGTAGTCCCATAATCTTGGCGCACTTGTCAAACGCTTCGCCCGCAGCATCGTCAATGGTTTGACCGATAATCTCCATCTCGCAATGTGATTTCACCAGCACAATCTGACTATTGCCACCACTGACCAATAGGCATAGGAATGGGAACTGTGGTTGTGCAGTAGTTCTACCCTCCGATGGCGTGATGAAATGTGCGAGAATATGTGCCTGCAAGTGATTCACTTCCACCAGCGGAATATTGAGCGACAAGGCTAGTCCCTTGGCAAAACTTACTCCCACCAGCAAACTGCCCAATAATCCAGGACCACGTGTGAATGCAATGGCTGATAAATCTTTATTCGCTACTCCTGCGCGTTTCAGTGCCGCATCCACTACGGGTACGATATTCAATTGGTGCGCACGACTCGCCAGTTCGGGAACTACACCACCAAACTCCTCGTGCACGCCTTGCGAAGCAGTGACATTGCTCAGCAATATGCCATTGCGAATAATTGCCGCAGAGGTGTCGTCGCAGCTAGATTCTATTGCGAGAATAATAATATCCTTCATATTCTTAATAACTCTCCTCTTGGTTGGGGAAACTGCTGTCTTTCACGGCTGCGATATAGTTGCTCACCGCAGTCTTCACGCCTTCGCCCAAGTGCGCAAATTGGCGCAAAAACTTAGGCTTAAAGCCCTCGTTCAGGCCCAACATATCGTGCAATACCAACACCTGACCATCGGTCACGTTACCTGCACCAATACCAATCGTTGGGCAACTCACCGCCTCTGTTACACGCTTTGCCAACTCCGCAGGAATCTTCTCCAATACAATGGCAAAACAGCCTGCCTCGTCCAGCAACTTGGCATCATTGAGCAACTTCTCTGCCTCTGCTTCGCCTTTGCCGCGCAAGCCATATCCACCCAGTTGATTCACACTTTGTGGGGTCAATCCCAGGTGTCCCATCACAGGCACACCTGCTTGCACCATATGGCGGATAGCAGGCAAGATCTCCTCGCCACCTTCCAACTTCACAGCATCAGCACCCGACTCTTTCATCATCTTCAGCGCATTGGTAACTGCCTGCTCCTCACTCACTTGATAACTTCCAAATGGCATGTCAATCACTACCAATGCGTGCTCCGCCGCGCGCACCACACCTTTGGTGAGAAAGATTATCTCATCCACAGTGATAGGCAATGTGTAGCGATTACCACATACGATATTCGATGCACTATCACCCACAAGAATCATCTCAATGCCTGCTTCGTCCAACAAACGGGTGAGGGTGAAATCATAGCTGGTGAGCATAGCAATCTTATCGCCTTCTTGCTTCATCTTGCGCAAGCGCGTGGTCGTCATACGACTATTTTGAACATGTACTGACATACAGTTTTACGATTTGACTATTTACATTTTACGATTTAGTTTGCAAAATTACTGCTTTTTTTGCATATATCCAAAAAAATGTGTACTTTTGCGCCCTGAATGCGAAAGAATGTCTATATATTCCTTGGTTTAACCCTCTTGCTGCTGGTGTTGGCGTTGCTCGATACTTGCAGTGGTTCGGTGTGGATATCGCCCCATCGCCTGTTCGCCTTATCACCTATGCAGGAGCAGATTCTATTGC
>Ga0233362_1000229_pt1 | contig 10251 bp, 7 predicted proteins | sample ElkDunMinimDraft_22_FD_180674 | JGI IMG/M metagenome (GOLD analysis project Ga0233362, IMG submission 180674) | Fecal eukaryotic communites from dung pellets of Tule Elk in California, USA - Elk Dung C1 | ecosystem: Host-associated > Mammals > Digestive system > Large intestine > Fecal | place... | reverse complement strand
CTGCTATCTTGAAGAACTACGACCCAATCATGTTCCATGTGCCTATCCGAGGTGTGTTGGAATGGGCAACTGTAGAAGATAGTGGACGCCTTCTCGAGCGTGTCTGCCGCGACGAAGTGCCAGAGGAGTTCTGGAAAAACTACTACAATATCGGCTCTGGTCAAGAGTACCGCATCAGCAACTACGAGTTTGAGTGCCTGCTTCTTGATGCCATCGGTTGCCCTCGCCCAGAGAAGATCTTCAACGCCAACTGGTTCACCACCCGCAATTTCCACGGCATGTGGTATATTGATGGCGACCGCCTCGAGAACTACCTCCACTTCCGCGAGAACATGCCTGTGAAGGATTATTTCAAGAAGATGGCAAAGGATTCTTCTGTGCCTGCAGGTATTCGCTTTGCGGCTAAGACCAAGATTGCGAAGTTGTTCCCTCGCTGCGTGAAACTCGCTATGTACGCTATGGCGATGTCGAAGGAGCATGGTACACAATGGTGGATCAAGCACAACCAAACCCAACGCATCAGCGCATATTACGGCACATTAGAGGCATACAAGGCTATTCCAGATTGGAAGCACACCGACCTCTCACACAATAGCGAGGAATATGTACTGCTTGATCACGGCTATGATGAGCAAAAGCCAAAGTCTTTATTTACTATTGAGGATATGCAAAAAGCCGCAGCTTTCCGTGGTGGTAAATGCCTATCAACCGAGATGGTACAAGGTGATTGGGATACTCCATTGGAGTGGGAATGCGCTGAAGGTCATACGTTTACCGCTACTCCACGATTGGTATTGCTAGGCGGTCACTGGTGCGAGGAGTGCATGCCTTATCCTTATAAAGACCAACCAAACGCTCGTCCATGGCAATGGGATAAGGTTTCGCGTAAGAACCCATTCTTCGCACAACTTTGGGCACCACTCCACGACGAGAACGAGGATAATGTCTATGGTCCAGAAGTATTTGACGGTTGGGAGAAGTAGACTCATTATAAATTAAAAAGAGAGTATGTTTGTAATAAACCCCAAAAGTTGAATCAACTTTTGGGGCATTTCTTTCGCATTTTTATTATGTTCTAGATAAAGAATCTAGATTATTAACGATCAACTGATTAGAGTTGTGGGCCAGCTGCAACGAGAGCCTTACCTGCCTCGTTGGTGGTGTACTTAGCGAAGTTCTTGATGAAACGACCAGCCAAGTCCTTAGCTTTCTCTTCCCATTGAGCAGCGTCAGCATAAGTGTCGCGTGGGTCGAGGATAGCAGGATCAACACCTGGCAATGCAGCTGGAACCTCGAAATCGAAGAATGGGATCTTCTTGGTAGGAGCGTTCAAGATGTCGCCACCGAGGATAGCGTCAATGATACCACGTGTATCGCGGATAGAGATACGCCCAGCGGGTGTGCCTATCGACATGGATATAATTCGTCAGGCGTTGGATAGGAGGGCTGGTAGAGCCTATCCCCAACCCCTCCCTGAAGGGAAGGGAGAAGATAAAAGGATTGTTGGAAGGCATGATGCTTGTATTGCTGTGAGGGCGGTGGCAGTAGTAGAGGCAATGGCAGCTCTTGTACTGCAAGATATCTTTTCTGTGTAGCTCATATTAATTTCTTTCTTGCACTTCGGCAATGGCGTTGAAAACGCTGTTGTCTGCTATGCTCACTGCGATAGGCTTTTTGCTTTTGCGGGTGATGAAAGAGAAGAAATGTCTAAACGAAAAAATGTCTTTTGTTTCTCCTAACGATATCGCTAATATAAATGAAATGTCTCACCACTTACGGGTTTTTTATGGGTTTTTGACGGGTTGATAGAACTATCTATAATTCATCCGTATCTCAATCTATTATTAATCTAATCTCTCCAATACGCTCTATAATAATGCTGCAAAAAATCGTGAGTGTAAAGGAATGAAAATGGACGTTTTACATAATAAAAACCGAGCGGGACTCCGCTCGGTTTTGGTATCTGTTCCGTACAATGCACTGAAATTCTAAAACATCATTCCTCTCCGCCTTCGCTGTAGCCACCTAAACCCGTGTTCATTTCATGTTGAGGGGTCTTTCGGTTCATATTTCCAAAGGCATATGTAATACTTAAAGAAACTCTCCGAGAGTTCCAACGGTTCTTTTGATATTGCCAGAATCCATCGCCAAAAGATGTATTTTTACGTGCTCGAGAATTGAGTAAATCTCGTACATTGAATGCGAGGGATAACTTTTTGTCAAAGAACGTCTTACGCAATCCGAAATCTATAGAATAATTGTGTGATGATTGTCCTTGTGCTTGCACACGTGGACTATGGTACATGGCGGATAATTGTCCAGAGAAAGTAGGTGTGAACATAAATGATGCATTCATGCGCGCGAACCACACAAAGATGTGTTGTGACTTCAATTCGACATCGAAAGGTGTACCATTAATAACACCATAATACGAATTGGCTTTCAATGCATTGTAGTAGCAGTTTACAGAAGTCGTAAGTTGTAATAGTTCTCCGAATAAGCGGTTTTTGCTAACCAATTCTACACCCAATTCTTGACGAGAAGATAGGTTGACAAAAGTGTTTTTCATTGTTTGTCCGTCCATAAACTTAATGTTTTGTACTACGCCCTCTTTGGCTCGCCAGAAGATACCACCCGACAGGGTGTGACGTTCCCAATTCTTAAGGTAATTGAGTTCTAATGCGGAAGAATAGGATGGCAATAGAGATGGATTTCCAAATCGTATGTTGGTAGAATCGGCAAAGTCTATGCGTGGGTTAATCATATGTCCACGAGGTCGATCCACACGGCGAGTATAGTTGAGTTGCAGTTCGTGTCCGTTATCGAACGAGTAACTGATATAGGCAGATGGGAATAGTTGAAAGTATGCCGTATCTTGCTCTTCAATATGGCGTTGCTCATTCAAGTTGATATACTCGGTAGCAATATGTCGCATGAAGTATTCGCCTCGTAATCCCACTTGTAATGATAGTCGATCAAACCAACGATTGCCATATGTCACATATAGCGCATGTATCTGTTCGTTATTCTGGAAGTCATTATAGTAGTTCCATAGTGTATCTTGTCGTTGCTCTCCATTGAAAGCGGATGCATGGGTATTACGCCATGCAATATCGGTTTGCCAACCTGTTTCCAATCGCGATTGTGGGGTGGGTTTCCATTCATAATCAACTTTAAGTTGTATAGAGCGGTCCATGTTGTTGGATAACTGTTCTTGTGTTAGAATTGTTTGGCTTTCGCTTTGAATATAGAAATTGTCATTAGTAGAAACAAATTGCGAGAACTGTGCAGTAGCTAACAGTTTGTGGCTTTTGTTGAACTCCGTAGTCCATGATAACATGGTGTTGTATCCAGGATATGAGGCATGTCCTTGCTCGGTACGTTCGTATTCGCGTAGTAAAGAGTCTTGATTATTTGGGCTTAATGGGCTATCCCATTGTGTGACGTCATAGTATTGGTATGTTCTTGGCTCACTGTTATGATTAGAGAAGAATATACCCGTAGGGTCATTTTTAAGGGATACAAAGCCAAATGCAGAAACCCCAATCGTAGAATGGTCTGTTAGGCGAACGTCAACTCCGCCGCGCAAAAATAATCCACCTCCTTGCCTATTGGATGTGCTACGTGTTACAAGTAGGATGGTATCTGTTGGATTATAATTGTAGCGGTCGGTTGATGATGTACCTACTTCGTTATGATAGAAATATCCTGCATTCAAGTATGCGTCCACGATTCCTTTGGATAGATTGATGTTAAAACCTAAATGTCCGCTGGGAGCTTTGGGCCAAGGTTGGGCTAAACCATAGTCTAATGCTATATTCACGGAACCATAATACCCTGGCTTACGGTCTTTTTTCATCACAAGATTGATGATCCCTGCTGTTCCTTCGGGCGAATATTTGGCAGAGGGGTTGGTTATGAGCTCGATTTCTTTGATTGATTCTGCAGGTAATTGTTGTAGCACCTGTGCACGAGTCTCGGCAGTCAATCCCGCAGGTTTGCCATTTATCCAGATTTCTACTGCTTCTGAGTTACGAAGTGAGATATTACCTTCTTGATCCACATCTACCGATGGGATATTCTCGAGAATATCTGTTGCTGAGCCGCCTGCTGCGGCAATGTTTTGATCCACAGAGAAAATCTTTTTATCCAATTCAAAGCGCATAGTACTGCCTTGTGCCACAACTTCTATTTCGTTTAGAACCTCGCTATCTTCTTGCAGATAGATGATACCTAAATCGACTTCTTTTGCGCTCAATGCAATGGTTTTAATATGTGTGATATAGCCTACAAATGATATAGTTACATTGTAAGTGCCATCGGCCAAACCTGTCAGTATGAATTCACCATTTTCGTCGGTGATATTGCCGTCTATAGGGGTGTCATTGTCAACGTGTGAGATAGACACGTTGACATAATCTAATGCTTGTCGGCTGTTGGAATCAACAACTTTGCCTATTAGAGTATTTTGTGCGTACACACTCAAAATAAGCATCATGAATATTGCGCTTAATATAATCTTTTTTTGTGTCATTTTATAGGGGATGATTTCTAAATTCTCTGCAAAGGTAGTATTTTTTTTTAAATATAGCAAATTATTTTAATAATTTGAATCCGCATTTGAAAGTGTGAACCATGGTTAATGAGTGATAGATAGAAAGAAACCGAGCGGAAGTCCGCTCGGTTTCTTTCTATCTATCAGCGACTGCAGTCTAACTCTCTGGTTTCTAACAGCCACTCTGTGGCGGTCTAACCTCTGACAGTCGAAGACGGTCTATATTAGAGTTGTGGGCCAGCTGCAACGAGCGGAGTGTGGGGCTTTGTGCAATTTTTTTCAAAAAAATGCTAACTCGTCCCTTAGGGAGTCTTGCACATCTTACCAAAAAGCAGTACTTTTGCACCGTTTTCGAAAACAAAGCATTTATGAAGCAACTCAAATTACAAATTGGAGAGTTCTCTCGCCTTTGTGGAGTGACCATAAAGACACTGCGACACTATGAAAAATTGGGTCTTTTGATTCCAGAACACATAGATCGCTATTCGGGTTACCGATATTATTCGGTTGGACAAATGCAAAAGATGGGAGCTATACGCGAACTGAAATCATTGGGGTTTAGTCTTGTGGAGATTGTTGACCTATACAAACAAGATACACATTATCCAGATCCAGCGATGTTAGTAACAAAGATCGCAAGCACCGAACAACAGTTAGCTCAACTGCAAACCCGACATGCGCAACTTTTGGCGATATTGAACGCTCGTAAAAAACATGAAGCAATGGAAAAATTTACAATTCAAGCTTTACCGTCTTGCACGGTGGCCAGTTACAAAGGTAGTATTCGTAACTATAGCGAATTAGGAAGTCTATGCTGTGAAGTTATCGGTCCAGAAATGGCTCACCTCGGCTGCGAATGTCCCGAACCTGGATTTTGTTTTACTCGGGAATTAGGAAATGAGTATAAACCCGAAAGCATTGATATAGAATATTGCGAGCGGGTAAAAGAAGCCAAAGTTGACTCCGAACTCATTCATTTCTACGAACTTCCATCGGTAGAAACCGCCATCTGCTACAAGCACTACGGACCTTACGAGCGACTCATTGACGCTTACGCAGAGGTGTTTGCTTATGCAGAAAAAGAAGGTTATACCATTCTCGAAAGTCCCCGCGCTGTGTACGTTGATGGTATTTGGAATCAAGAAAATCCAGATTTGTGGTTAACTATTGTCCAACTACCAGTAACGAAGTAATAGAAGCGGTGATATTTAATCCAAGATAGTCATTATTATCCTTCACGGAAGTGATAGGAATTGTGCGTGTATTGTGCGTAATTGACAGAAAAAAAGAGGGCGCGTCTTATAGACACACCCTCTTGGAATATTTATTCTCTAAAGGATTAGAGTTGTGGGCCAGCTGCAACGAGCGCCTTACCTGCCTCGTTGGTGGTATATTTAGCAAAGTTCTTGATGAAGCGGACAAAGGTACTGCTTTTTTTGCAAATAAGCAAGTCTTATGTGCATTTGCACACGCGGCAGAGGTGAACGTGCGTGAAAATCAGCGGATTAGACGCTGGATTGTACACGAGGGAGAATAAAGGGAATAAACCACCTGCATTTTGTATACCCTTAGTATACCTTTGGTATAGGATAAATTACCTGCGGGTTAGGCGACCACCATAGGAGATCTGTGGGACTTCTATTGGCTTTCGGTGGCTTTCTATAAACGTGTCTCTATAATAATGCTGCAAAAATCTTCTGCATTTTGGTTGTTTTGTACCGAAAAATCGCTTGCGATTCGTTAGAGCCCTTTGGGCGAGATAAGACGATTGGAGAATTTGGAAAGAAACGTGGTAAATAAGGTGCGATTATATAGAGGATGAAAATGGCGGAAACGAATTACCATTTCCGCCACATAAAATCAATTACCACTCTTTTCCAATATATAGACTAGCTCCAATACGCCAGTTAAAGTGTTGGTCGAACTTATTATTCAGTGTTGTGGTCAGGTTATTCTTGCTCACACCGTAGCAGTTGAGCATCATCTCTCCCCAAATACCCAAGTAAAGGTCTTTGATTTGGAAGTTACGCTCTAATCGTAGATTAATATTGTTGATTGCAATAGTATTGGCATTTTTCCAAACCTCTTCATAATCTGTATACGAACTAAGCCAAGGTACAATACCGACGCGCGCACCAAGTGTCATACTAAGTGGCAGGTTAAAGTCGTATCCTACTTCGATGTAGGTAGACCAAGCGCGTTTCCATTCACCATTTTTATCTTGGTAGCAGTCATCGCCGTAAATGGTGGTGTACCAATCCAAAGATAACGGTATTTTCTCTACCAAATCGCCTAGGTGAAAACCAAAGTGCGCTTCCATGGTGCTACCAGTAACCTGTTCCTCGGCATTAAAACCGCCTTTGCCAAAGTAAGAATCACCACCAAAATAGTATAAGTGAGTCAAATCTACTTGTACACCATAGTCATCATATCCAATAGTAATATCCAATTCAGGATTAAAGTATTCAAAAGTCCAATTATCAGCACCGATATTTCCCCATCCGCTCAGATACAAACCTTTCCAATCAAAGGTAACTGATGGTTGGATGGATAGGCCACCCAGGTTTTGTCCACGCCACAAGTAGGAACTAACTATATCTGCACCTGCCTCGATAGAGATACCTATATTATTTTCATATTCTTCTGCAGATGCAGCATTAGGGAAGGCTGCAATACTTATCCATGAAAGCCCAATCGTTAGTAACATTTTTGTGGTTGTGTTTTTCTTATTACTATTCTTTTTCGAATACACTCTTTTTTGTTTCTTCTTTGAAAGTACTTTTAGAACACAAAAAATCACACCCACCACCAATGTAATCACAATAAAAATCAACATGCCGATGCTCAAGTTATCTCCTTTCACACGCGACCACATAGCCAACATTGGTTCCGTCATATCCCCACAATCATGCATGAGCGAGCAATATTCAATAACTGACTGATCAGGATATAGAACTTTGTTAGCATGTACTGCTTCAGCATCTTTTCCAAAGAAGTAAGTTAGGTCAACTGTTTCATGAATGTTTTCGTCGTTTGCCCAAGCGAGGACTTCTGGGGAAGATATGACACTTACATAACCCACTTCTTCCATGTTGCGAATTGCATTCTGAGGCATACACATGTAGTTGATAAAGTAACTGGCTGCCTTAGTGTTTTTAGCGTAGATAGGAATACACCATCCATCAAACCACACGCTGCTTCCCTCTTTAGGAAGGATATAATCCAGAGTTACACCTACTTGTGCAGCTTCATCAATAGCCCAGTTCGCATCTCCTGACCAACTAACATTAATCCAAGCACGACCTTTAATCATCTCTTCTTTGCCAAAATCAACTTCCCATCCTGCGATATTATCTTTCATGCTTAGGAGGAACTCTTCCACGCGTTGAATACGCTCCTCAGTAACATTCGCCACTAATTCGTCTCTAGTAACTTCTCCGCGATTAATCTCATCTTGATACACGTATAATACGAACAATGAGTATATGTCGCGAAAGGCATCTTTCATCAGAATTTTACCACGAAATTTCTCGTCATTAAGACAGCCTATCGATAGTATTTCACTTTTGCTCACTAAAGAAGGATTATATATAAATCCTGTAGTACCCCACATGTAGCCAACAGCGTAATCTGCCACAAAGGTGGTGCTATCTGGTGCCATTTGTTGGAATTTTTCTACGGCAAAAGATGAGACACTAGTTGTATAATCTGGCGTACTGCCAAAATCCTTATTAATGGGTTGCAACAGCTGATTACGTAACATGCGTTCAATAATATATTCGGAGGGACAGATAACATCATAATCTTCGTGTCCAACCTCAATCTCCGCTAACATAGCTTCATTGATGTCAAAAGTTTGAAGCAATACCTCTACTTGCTCGCCAGTCTGTTCGTAATACCAAGCGGGAAATTCATCTAGTACATCCATCGAGACATAATCCGCCCAATTATACACCTTGAGTGTATGAGCGCGATCTGCTGCAAAAGAGTTAGAACCTAACACACTAGATAGTACCATTACGAGTACCAAAAATAAAGTTTTTTTCATTTTTGTTTTTAATTGTTTAAAGGTTAATAAATATGATTAAACAAGACCAAAATGGTCAGAAAAGCCACAGCGCATAAGACACTACGTGAGTGCCTGATGACATATATACAAAGGCTATCAGTCGATCCCCTCAATAGGACCGACAACCATTAACAGAAAATGTTTAGATGAAGCGGAAGCGCGTGTTGCTGAAATAGAATATTTGCTCTGCGCTGAAAAAATGACATCTGTGTCGCGTATATACTGCTGTGCAGGATATGATAAAATGCTATAGAGCGTAGCGACTTGATCTTGTAAATTCCCGAACGGGATAGAATATCTATAAACCCGTCTTTATTGGTAGAAATACCAACATTTAAAAAGGTTAACTTCGTGTCATTAAAGACACACCTTGCCCAAATGAAAAAACTCGTTTTGCGCATCTCTTCCTACTATGGAACTGTAAATTTGTGAAACATAAAATATTGTTTTAAAAAATCGAGTGCAAAGATACTGCTTTATTCTGATATATACAAGAAAATTGATACTTTTTAGTCAACTTTTTTTAGAATTCCAATCTTAAGAAAAGTGCTTTTGTCTTATACTGAAATAGGTTTACTCATAAAATGAACAAAAAGTATCAATTATTAAGATTCAAGTTTTATGAAGCGAACAGTAAATTATTACTCTCAGTCATTCAAACAACAAGTTGTTGAAGACTATTTTGCATCAGGTATGAGTCAAGGTGAATGTGCAAAGAAATGGAAAATTCACCAAACGACCCTTTCAGATTGGCTTATATCTTGCTCAAATGGAAAAAAAGGCGTACCTTTGCGCAGAAAATCAATTCACATGGATGCAAAAGATCAAGCTCTAGAGAATCTTCGTTTAGAGAACGAGCGTCTCTTACGCGAGGTGGAGTATCATAAACTCCGCGCTGCTGGTTATGAGCGTCTTCTTGAGATTGTTAAAGAAGAAGATGGCATAGACCTGTTAAAAAAAGATGGTGCCAAACAGTAGAACGCCTGTCCGCAGAGTTTCCATACGAAACAATGGAAACTCTCTGCGGACTGTTTGGCAAGTCTAAACAGGCTTATTACAAACATAAACGCAAGTCATTCAGTGAATTAGAAGTAGAGAAAGAGATTCTTTCGCTTGTCAGATATTATCGCTCGGAGATGCCTATGATAGGCGGTCTAAAGCTATATTGTCTCGTTCGTTCAGTATTAGGCGGAACATTAGGAATGGGGCGAGATAAGTTTCTAGGGCTGCTACACCAACACAAACTAATTATCCCTCCTCGCAAATCACATCATACAACCAACTCTAATCATGTGTACTTTAAGTATCCAGACTTGGTCAAAGAACTTGTTATCAAGAATGTTAATCAACTGTGGGTGAGCGACATAACATATATCTACACGACAGATGATAAATTCTGTTATCTACATCTTGTAACAGATGCTTTTTCGCGTATGATAATAGGTTATGTACTATCTCCAACAATGGAAGCAAAACATACGCTATCCGCTCTTAATCAGGCGATTGTACATGCAGGAGGTGGTAATTTATGTGGCACTATACATCATTCGGATAGAGGTGTACAATATTGTTGTGATGGATATATCACACAACTCAAAGAACATCATATCCGTATTAGTATGACAGA
>Ga0233362_1000227_pt1 | contig 10299 bp, 7 predicted proteins | sample ElkDunMinimDraft_22_FD_180674 | JGI IMG/M metagenome (GOLD analysis project Ga0233362, IMG submission 180674) | Fecal eukaryotic communites from dung pellets of Tule Elk in California, USA - Elk Dung C1 | ecosystem: Host-associated > Mammals > Digestive system > Large intestine > Fecal | place... | reverse complement strand
TGAATGGATAATCCGCTATCTCTGGTTTAGCTGCACTAACCACCGAGAGCAGGGTGGACTTACCTGCATTGGGGAAGCCTACCAAACCCACATCAGCCAGTACCTTGAGTTGCAGAATCACATTGGCTTCTATGCATGGTTCACCTGGCTGTGCGTAACGAGGTGCTTGATTGGTGGCTGTGCGGAAGTGCCAGTTGCCCAGTCCACCTTTACCGCCACGGAAGAGGATAATCTCCTCTTGATGCTCCTTCACCTCGCACATAAACTCGCCCGTGTCGCCGTTGTAAACCACTGTACCACAAGGCACTTCGATGATTTTGTCCTCACCATCTTTTCCGAAAGAGCGCGATGCACCGCCGCTACCTCCGTCGGTAGCGAAGATGTGTTTTTGATACTTGAGGTGTAGCAATGTCCAGAGGTTGCGATTACCACGAAGGATGATATGTCCTCCTCGTCCACCGTCACCACCGTCAGGTCCGCCCTTAGGCACGTATTTTGCGCGGTGGAAGTGCATACTACCCGCACCGCCCTTACCAGAGCGGCAATAGATCTTTACATAATCAATAAACGAGGATGAGGCCATATCCAATTATGAATTTTGAAATATTTTTTTAGATGAGACGCAGAATATTGTCGATTTGGCAGAAGGTATCTTCCATCGAGTAATTGCCATTGATAGCAAAATAGTTGTGGCGATGGAGGTAATAGGTGCAAACAGGCTTAGTTTCTGTTTGATATACTTGCAAACGCTTTTTGATTGTCTCGTAGTTGTCATCTGCGCGACCGCTGGTCTTACCACGATTCAAAAGACGTTTGATCACTTCATCTTCCTCTACAAAAAGGTCAAGCAATACCGCTTTCATATTGCGACGCTCCAGCAATAGTTCCAGCGCTTCTGCTTGGGCTACAGTACGTGGAAAACCATCGAAGATGACGCCCTTGCAATCTTCTGGTAGATTGTCCAAATAGCGTGCGATGAGGTGAATCATCTTGTGGTCTGGCACCAGGTTTCCGCCTGCGATTAGTTCGCCAATTTCTTTGCCAAGTTCGCTACCTGATTTTATTTCAGCTCGGAGCGCATCACCAGTAGAGAGGTGTTGCAGACCGTATTTTTTTACAATGAGGTCGGATTGTGTGCCTTTTCCGCTACCTGGGGCACCACAGAGTATAATGTTTAGCATAGTCTATAATGGATTTAATTGATTCAATCAAATGGGAACGTTTAATTATCGATGGTTAATTTTTGACACAAAACGAGTTGCCCGATAAGAGCAACTCGTTATATGCCTCTAGCCAATTAGAGAGCCAAGCCAGCGCCAGCTTTGAATTTAGCAACTTTCTTAGCTGGGATTTGGATCTTAGCACCAGTTGCTGGGTTAACGCCTTCACGAGCAGCTTTCTCTACTACAGAGAAAGTACCGAAACCAACGAGTTGTACTTTGTCACCACCCTTCAATGCACCTGCGATAGCATCAACAGTAGCCTCAACAGCCTTTTGTGCTTGTGCTTTTGTCAAGCCTGCTTGAGCTGCAACAGCAGCTACGAGATCAGTTTTGTTCATAACGATTTTAGATTAAATAATTAAACGTTTAATATATTTTCCCGGTATTTTCCGAAAAATCTCGGGCAAAGTTACAACATTTTTTGGAAATATCAAATATTTTGTCTCAAAAAAAACGTTTTTTGTGCGATTTTTCTGCCATTTTGACCATTTTAACCGCTTTTGCATGATTTTTGTAGGTCATATCGTGTGTTTTTAGTACTTTTGCAGAAAATTTATTAGTAATATATGTTTAGAAACTTACCACCGATTACAAAAAATCTTCTCCTTATCAATTTAATATGTTGGTTAGCTGATTTAGCTTTGGGGCGTCATGGCATTGACCTGACGCATTGGTTGGGCTTGCATTATGTGATGGCTTCTGATTTCTATCTCTGGCAGCCATTGACCTATATGTTTATGCATGCCAATTTCTCGCACCTCTTTTTCAATATGTTTGCGGTGATGATGTTCGGTCCTGCATTGGAAGAACGTTGGGGTGGCAAACGCTTCTTGATTTACTATCTGATTACGGGCTTAGGTGCTGCTATTGTGCAGGAGTCGGTATGGGCATTGCAGTTGCAACCTATCCTGAATACTGTTACTCCCACTATGGCTACAGCATTGGCTAATCGCGTGGTAACGATTGGAGCCAGCGGTGCAGTGTTTGGCATCTTATTAGCTTTTGGTTGGCTATTCCCTGATGTGCGGATGTTTATCCTCTTCATACCTATTCCAATACGTGCGCGCGTGCTCGTGCTGATTTATGCATTGATCGAGTTGTTTGCGGGATTAGCTCCTACTTCAGGCGATAATGTGGCGCATTTTGCGCACTTGGGCGGCATGTTGTTTGGTTGGGTATTGTTGCTCTGGTGGCGCTTTAGAGGCTATGCCGGATGTGATGCTCCAGGTATAGATTGGTATGGGATAAAACGTTGGTTTACTAGTCTTTGGGATAAGATACGAGACAAGTGGGAGGAGCGTTTCCCGAATGACCATCCACGCATTAAGCGCGATGATGATTCGAAGGATTATCGAGATTATCACTACCATAAACCATTATAACGGGCATAAAAAAAAGAGTCGAATCGACTCTTCTTTTTATCTTATACCAATGTTTTGATGGTTTGCTCCTCATCCAATGGCACAAAGTAAATAGGCGGAATATGGATGGTGGTAAACGCTCCATATTGCTGCGACGCTTTCATTCGGATAGCTGCTCGCGCACATGATACCATGATTTGTGCCGTGAGTGCAGGATTGTTAATTGTCATCGCAAAAGACAACTGCTGGTCGGATATGCCACTGGCAACACCTTTCCGCTGAATCAGCACACCATGGTTGTGGGTGTCAAATGGTAGGACAGAATCCACCGCAATCACATTGATTGGGTCATGGGCAAAGTAGTCGTCGCTGATAATGCGTCGTTGTACGGTTTGCAGATCCTCCCCCTCTTCCAGTTGGATATATACATCACGTTGGTGTTTGCCTTCTCCGATAGGAATCGTGATGGACACGGCATCTTTCACGCCCTGAATAGCTTTGGCAGCTACGGTATGTCCCATTGAGCGACCTGGACCAAAATTGGTGTATGTTTGTCCCTCTGGCGTCATTGCCAGCATGACGGTGCGCATGATGGAGTCAGTGCCAGGGTCCCAACCTGCCGAAACGATGCTTACCGCTCCATGCTGCATGGCAATGGGCTTGAGCGCTTGCATATGTGAGTAGATTTCGGTGTGGATGTCAAACGAATCCACAGTACATATCCCTTTGGCTAACAATTGGTTGGCATAATGGCGAATCTCGCGTGTAGGTGTACAAACGAGCACCACATCTGCTTGTATATCCTCCAAAGAATCGTTGTGGTGATAAATACCAGCCAACTCCATGTTTGAAGCCTTCTGTATGGCTTGCTCGGCTGCTTTGCCGATATTTCCATATCCGAGTATGGCAACTTTAATCATTGTCTTGTGGTTTTGCAGATTACTCTTCATAGTCCACAGCGCTGCGCGCTGCTTTGCACTTGCCGATATATTGCGCTACCTTGACATGCTCTGGGTGGGTGGCATAGGTGTCCAAATCCTCCCATGTGCGGAAGGTGCAAGTAAGGCAAATATCATGATCGGTGTTCTTAGCGTTAGGGATATTGATACCTACGGTCTCGTCCACAAGAACATCAATCTTCTCGCGTAATGCGAGTAGTCCGTCACGAATAATTTGGGCATTCTCCAACTTTGTCTTGCCCTCCGCCTCGTCTAAGAGGCGAAAAAATACAATGTGCTTTACCATATCTTTATGAGTGTTTTGTGTCCCACGGATAACACGGATTGTTCACGGATATAAAGAATCTGTGTGAATCAGTGTTATCAGTGGGAGATATATTTCTTACCAAATACTTACGCGTTTCTCAGGAGCCAAGTACATAGGTGACTCAGGTGTTACATCCCAAGCTTCGTACCATGCGTTGATGTGTGGCAGAGCGCCGTTTACACGCCAACGACCGAGTGAGTGAGGGTCGTTCTTGGTGCGTTGGAGAATCTCCTCATCACGGATATTACCTGCCCATACATTAGAGTATGCAAGGAAGAAACGTTGCTCTGCTGTGAAACCATCTTTATTACCTACCGCCTTGTCACCTTTTGCCTTTTGCGCGTTTTGGAATGCTTGATAAGCTACTTGCAAGCCTCCGTGGTCAGCGATGTTCTCGCCCAAGGTAAATGCACCATTAGCGAAAGTACCAGGAGCTACCTCAATGCCGTTGAAGTACTCTTCCATCACTTTGGTGCGCTCCTCGAAGCGTGCACGGTCTTCTTCTGTCCACCAGTTGATGAGGTTACCATCCTTGTCGAATTGTGAGCCTTGGTCATCGAAGCCGTGGGTCATCTCGTGTCCGATAACCACGCCGATAGCGCCATAGTTGAAGGCGTCGTCTGCGTTCATGTCGAAGAATGGGTATTGAAGGATACCTGCAGGGAAGCAGATCTCGTTGGTAGCAGGGTTGTAGTAGGCGTTGACGGTTTGTGGGGTCATAAACCATTTGTCTTTGTCCACAGGTTTGCCAAGGAAAGAAAGTGAATAATCTTGCTCAAACTTAGCCGCGCGTTGGATATTGGCGTAGTAGGTGAGAGTAGGGTCGATCTCCAGGGCGGTGTAGTCGCGCCATTTGTCAGGATAACCAATCTTCACGGTGAAGGTGTTGAGTTTCTCCATGGCTTTGGCTTTGGTCTCGTCGGACATCCACTCAAGGGCTTGGATGCGTTGACCGAGGGCTGTTTGGAGGTTAGCTACGAGTTCGAGCATGCGAGTCTTGTTCTCCTCTGGGAAGTACTTCTCTACATACATTTGTCCTACTGCTTCACCGAGGGTACCGTTGACCATGGCTACGGCGCGTTTCCATTGTGGAGTAGGCTCTTGGCGACCGCTGAGGGTACGACCATAGAACTCGAAGTTTTGCATGAAGATCTCCTCGGTGAGGAAGTCTGCACTACCGTCAATGATTTGCCATTGGAAGAGGGTTTTCATATCTTCGAGTGACTCCTCTGCGAGCATCTTACCTGCCTCTTGGAGGTGGCGAACTTGACCTACGCTTAGACTATCTGGAGCGATATTGAGGCCCTCGAAGTAAACGGCCCAATCTACTTGAGGAACAAGCACTTGGAGTTCCTCGATAGACATCTTGTTGTAGTTAGCTACAGGGTCGCGGAGTTCTACATTGCTGAGTGCTGCACCTGCCAAACGGGTCTCAAGGCGGAGTACGGTTTGTGCTTTCTCAGCAGCGTTCTCGATACCAAAGAGCGTGAACATTTTCTCTACGTGCTTGAGATACTCGGCACGGATATGTGTGGTGTGCTCATCTTGGTCGAAGTAGTAGCTCTTCTCGCTGAGGGCAAAGCCAGCTTGATACTCGTTGAGTATGTTCATGCTAGAGTTCATAGCGTCTGCGTCCACGTACATAGCCCATAATCCGTAGTCCATGGCTTTGCCAAGAACGGCAGACCATTGGTCTTTTGCGGTCACAGCGTCTAGTTCAGCGAGTACTGGCAGTACAGGAGCGATGCCTTCTGCATTACGGCGCTCGATGTCCATACTCAGGTTGTACACGTCGCCAATCTTCTGTGGAATAGAACCCATAGGATGTTGTTTAGCAGCGATGTCTGCGATGAGTCCGTTGACTTGCTCCAGGTTTTGGAGTCCAAGTTTGTCGAATGAGCCAAAGCGGCTGTACTCGTTAGGGAGTGGGTTGTTCTTCATCCATCCGCCGCAGGCGTATTGGTAGAAATCGTTTTGTGCGACTACGGTGGTGTCGAGGTTCTCGAGATGAATACCGGTAGTCTGTTGCTTGGTACATGCTGTTAGTGCCATAAGCGATAAGAAAAATAGAAATGGTTTGTTCATATGTTTGAAAGTTTAAAAAGTTCCAAAGTTCTAAGTGCCCTAGCGGGCTGTTCTAAGGGTTGGGGATTTCCCACTGATCTCACTGATTATCACTGATATATCATGTGATCCGTGATGATCCGTGTAATCCGTGGGAGATATTAACTACAAATGTATGAGTTTTAAAGATTGTCGTTTGTTATTATGTTGTATCGTGAGGATATATATACCTTGCGCAAGGCTTGGGAGAGGGTGTGTGGCGGAGGTGATGTACTCCTGTGCCACGATTGTGCCATCTATATTATATATGGTGTAGGTGCCACCTTGCGCATTTTCAATGGCACGGATAGCGTGGTTGTAATAGAATGCGTAGGTGGGTGAAGTGACGTCGGTGGTGGTGTTATCTTTGCCCAATCTGAGTCCGATAAGGATAGGGTCATGATCGCTACAGCGGAACATCGTTCCGTCGTAGGATGAACCATTGTAGGTGTATGTATCTTTCTCGGGTGCATTGATATGATAAGGTGTCATACCCGTCACTTGAGGGTATAGCGTGCTATTGCAGAGTGCATGGTCGAGATAACCCAAAGTGCCTTGATATACATAGCTATAGCTGCTGTCTGCATGGAACGTGCGATGGAGGTCAATCATACCCCAATCGGTTAGGGTAGTGATAGGGTCTTCCTTGCCATAGGCATTGAGGTCACCCACGATGAGGAAGTCTTCGTCGCCAAAAGTGGAGGTATAGGATGAGTAGTTGGAGAGGATGGATTGAGCCTCTTTTACACGGGCGGCGTTGTAGGAGCCTTGTCCATCGCCTTGATCTTTGTTGGCTCCCGAACCGCTACCGCTCTTGGCTTTGAAGTGGTTGACGGACAGGATGAACCTTTCGCCAGAGGATTTCTCTGTGAAACCTTGCACTTTCTTGCGGTTCTCAACATAGGTATCGTTGTGCTGCATATTGCCGTGCGGGGTGACTTTGTCGGTGCAATAGATATATCCCGACTTAGTGAAAGAGCCGTCTGTGACGCTGCCATCGTTGATGTAGGCGAAGTTTCTGCCTGTGTTTTTGGTGAGGTCCGCCGCTAGTTCTGCCAATGCGCCTTGCCCCGTTTGTATCTCCACGAGGGCATAGATGTCGGCATTGATTTTAGCCAATGCTTGACTGGTTTTGGTGCGTTGTTTTTGATGATCGGTGCTAGAGTCGGGACCGTATCCTGTGCCAAAATTGTCCACGAGGTAGTACTCGAGGTTCATGTAACAGATAAGCAGATTGTGCTCGCCGCGGTTGTTGATGGCTTCCAGGTCATAGCCCTTCTCCATCTCTGCGCGGGTGTTGCCTCGCCAGTCGCCTGAGATGAAGCTGAGGCTATTGTACGAGTTGACTTTCACCTTGAGGTTGTGCACGCGTTCGTCGATGCGATGATAGCCGCTGACATTGGTGAGCGTGAGGGTTCCTTGCTCGTTGAGCGAGAGGATAGATTGGTAGTCCGATGAGAGCGGAAGTGCTTGATTTGTAGGGTTAAAGATACGACGAGGAGCGATGGTTAGTTGCCCTGTTTTGGAGTTGTTGGTCACATAGAATGGGGTAGTGAATTGCACCTCTTTGCCCACAAACTGGCTCATCTCGGTCGTGGTCCATAGGTCGGGATTGGTGATGGTGATAACGCCATTTGTTTCGTCGGTATTGTCGCCACTCGGGGTGTCGCTGCCGCTGATGAGCGGATTGGTGGAATTCCATATGTATGCCTCACGGTCAAGTGTCTCGTAGATAGGGGTATAAGAGGCTTTCTTTTGGTACTTAGTGAGCTCACCATAGAGTACCACGAAGTCGCCCACGGCAATGGCGCTTGGGTTGATAATCCGCTCTCCGTCAATACCATACACGCGATATGCGTAGAAGTCTTCAGCAGAGTTGGCACCTTTGACTTGCTCGATATAGAAGGACGCATTGCCGTATTTGGAGACATTGGTTGCGTGGTTAGAATCAATCTTCTTGACATAGCCCATGACATAGTATTTGGTGCCTGTTGTGGCGCCAGATGCCAGCTTGGAGCAGATGTCGCGTGCTTGCAGCACATCAATGGCTTCGGCTGGGATATTCCAGCCTTTTGCCTCCTCGGGAATGGTGATGGTCGCTGCAAAAGTGGTGGCAGCGAAGAGGAGGGTCAGGAATATGAAGGTGAGTTTTTTCATTTATCTTGTTTGAATTGCGCTGCAAAGGTACGACAAAAAATGCACATACGCAAGTGGAGCGAGCGATTAATTGCAAAAAGATAGATGATTATCTATCTCATCCGCTATTTGTCACTCATTCAAGCTTGCTTGAGAATGAGATGATGAATAGCGGATGATAAGGTGTAAACCGTTTTTTGCAAATGATTGCGAGCGAACTGAAGTATGGTCCGCATTTTGCGAACGTAGCTACGGGGGAATTGGTGAATTATGTGTAGAAAATATGGGTGGTATAATTCGCCAAGGCAGTGTCCGAAGTACGAAAAAAAATGCAGATGAGCAAGAAAACCCTTTTTTTCTTGTGTATGTAAGAAAATTTTTGTACCTTTGCGCGCTATTTTATGATGATATGATAATTGTTGCACAATGAAGACATTAAAACTCATACAATCGGATCCATATCTTCAGCCATTTGCTGAGGCAATTAATGGTCGTTATCACTATGCCGTGAATCGTGAGAAGGAGCTCACAAATGGTGCAAAACTCAGCGATTGGGCCAACGGGCATATGTTCTATGGGTTGCACAAAGTGAACAAACAATGGGTAATCCGCGAATGGGCGCCTAATGCAACTGCTATCTATCTTGTGGGCGATTGCAACGGTTGGCAAAAGGACGAAGCATATCGTTTGCAACCTAAGGAGAATGGCGTGTGGGAAGCTTCTTTTGCTGAGGATATGCTCCAGCATGAGCAGTTGTATAAGTTGCTGGTGGAGTGGCAAGGTGGCTGCGGAGAACGTATCCCTAGCTACGCACGCCGCGTGGTACAAGATGAGCAGACCAAACTCTTTGCTGCGCAAGTGTGGGAGCCAAAGGAGGTGAAAACTGAAAAGTTAAAGGTGAAAGGTGCGAAGCGTCGCAAAGCAGGTGATCCGCTCTTTATCTACGAGTGCCATATTGGTATGTCCAGCGAGGAGGAGAAGGTGAACTCGTACGAGGAGTTCCGTCGCGATGTATTGCCTCGTGTCGCAAAGCTCGGCTACAACTGCTTGCAGATTATGGCTATCCAAGAGCACCCTTACTACGGCAGTTTTGGTTATCATGTATCGAACTTCTTTGCCGTTTCTTCGCGCCAAGGTACACCCGAGGAACTCAAGCACCTGATTGCCGATGCACATGCCTATGGCATGGATGTCATCATGGATATCGTGCATTCGCACGCCGTGAAGAATGAGCTCGAGGGTTTGGGCAATTTCGATGGTACACCATATCAATATTTCCACGACGGTGCTCGCCGCGAACACCCAGCATGGGATAGTCTCTGCTTCGATTACGGCAAGACGGAGGTGTTGCACTTCCTGCTCTCCAACTGCAAGTTCTGGATGGATGAGTATGACTTCGATGGTTTCCGCTTTGACGGCGTGACATCAATGATGTACAAGAGTCACGGTTTGGGTGAGGATTTTGTGGATTACTCTTGTTACTACAACGGCAACGAGGATGGTGATGCTATCTGCTATCTGACCCTTGCCAACAAACTCATTCACGAGGTGAAGAAGAATGCTATTTCCATCGCCGAAGATATGTCGGGTATGCCTGGCTTGGCTTATCCTATCAAGGATGGCGGTATGGGCTTTGATTACCGATTGGCAATGGGTATCCCAGATTTCTGGATCAAGTATATCAAGGAAGTGCGTGACGAGGATTGGAAAGCGGGACATATCTTCTACGAGATGACCAACCGTCGCCAGGACGAGAAGACCATCTCCTATGCCGAGAGCCACGACCAAGCCCTCGTGGGCGACAAGACCATCATCTTCCGCCTCTGCGATTCTGATATGTACTGGCATTTTGAGCACGGTCATGCGACCTACATGGTGGACCGTGGCTTGGCGTTGCACAAGATGATTCGACTCATCACGGCTTCGACGATCAATGGCGGATACTTGAACTTCATGGGTAATGAGTTTGGTCATCCGGAGTGGATTGATTTCCCTCGTCAGGGTAATGGTTGGAGTCATAAGTATGCGCGTCGTCAATGGAGCTTGGTGGACAATGAGCATTATTTCTTCAGCAATCTGAATAAGTTTGACGAGGCGATGGTGCATCTGTTGCGCGAGCACCTTGCGCCTGTCAAAGATAAGAAATATGGTGTGCATTTGCCATGGGATGAGAAGCTTTGGGACAACGAGGGTGATCAAGTAATGGCATT
>Ga0233362_1000222_pt1 | contig 10410 bp, 4 predicted proteins | sample ElkDunMinimDraft_22_FD_180674 | JGI IMG/M metagenome (GOLD analysis project Ga0233362, IMG submission 180674) | Fecal eukaryotic communites from dung pellets of Tule Elk in California, USA - Elk Dung C1 | ecosystem: Host-associated > Mammals > Digestive system > Large intestine > Fecal | place... | reverse complement strand
TATTTATCGCCCAGCATGAATTGGTCCTTGATCATCTCCATGCCTTGGTGTGGGTATTGATACTCCATGCAACGCACGATAGGTTCGCCCGTCTTAGCCGCATGGTGCGCATATTGCATGATATAGGGTGCAAACTTAGCATGCAGGATAGCCATTTGCTTGACAATCTCCAAGTTCTCTGCGGAGAGTACGCGCCAAGGTGCTACAGAGAACTGCATCATAGGCATGAGGGCATGTACTTGTGCAGAACGCACGATGAGCGTTTGGTCGAACTCATCGGAGTCAATGCCGAGGAAAGATGTCCATTGTCCTCCACCAATCATATCGGGGCAAACATACGCATAACCGAGCAAGCCCGCTGCGGTCATACATGGGATGAGGGATTGTACTGCCTCCCAGCTATAGTCCTTATCGCCAAGGCGTTGTACGAGAGGTTGACCACCCATCTTCCAGCAAGCACGGTACTCATTGAAAGGGAACTCCAAGCCAATCTTTGCCCAAGAGGTGGTATGATCGACTGTGGTAGCATTCTTATCGTATGCAAGGATAGCGGTAGAAGCATAGCAGTTGTTGTCACCTGCATCAAACTTATAGCCGTCAATGCCATAGTCGGCTTGCACCTGCTTGAGTACACCTACAAAGTGCGCAGCCGCATTAGGATTGGTGAGGTCGTAGCAAGCCGAATAGCCATTCCACCAGTTGAGAATAGCGGTGCCGCCATGCGGATTCTTCAATAGATAGCCTTTTGCTTCGAGGTCGCGGTACTCAGGAGAGTCGGGCGACACGAATGGGCAAATCCACAACATGACTTTGAAACCAAGCGCGTGAAGTTCGTCCACCATAGCTTTAGGATCAGGGAAACGCTCGGCTTTGAAGTCGAAGTTGCCGTAGTAGCGTTGCCAGTTGTCGTCAATCATCAGTACACCAGGAGGGAAACCGTTATCTATGATAGCATGCGCATAACGAAGAATATCCTCTTGGTTTTGGTTGTACATGAGTTCGATCCATGTGTTGTACTGTGGCATGGTGAAGAATAGAGTATCAGGCAATGTGCCTGTAGCAGGGAAGTACTTGGCTTGCGCTGCCATATAGGCATCGCGAAGGGTAGTACCTGCTTGTACCTCGGTCATAGGGATAGAGGTGGTGAGCTCACCATTCTCAACAGAGAATATGAAAGCCGAGTCTGACCAACGGTAGCGTCCGTCGCTATTGAGGAAGAGAGGGACAAGTTGGTTGTTCTCGTCTTGTATGTGGAGGTTGAACTGGGATTGATTGACGTAGGGTTGGTTATGTCCAAGGCCAACAGATGCACCCCACCAGTGGCTTTGCGCCATGGCTGTGGTAGCCATGGCAAGCAAAAGGAGGGTCGTGTAGAAGGGTTTCATGTCGCGGGGTATTGGGGAATTAGTCAAATTAGGCTAATTGGTCGAATTGGACTAATTAGAGTAATTGGACTAATTAGGCGAATTGGACCAATTGGGGTATTATTCGAGAATGAGGTCAGTGAGGTAGTTGTAACCTGTTTCTGCTTCCCACATATCTTCATTGGCAAAACGAATAGAGAACGCAGGGTTGTCATGCAGATTTGAATATGAATCTGGCATGTTGAGATATACACCAAAATTACCAGACAAGTTCTCCTCTAAGCGTCCGTAGATAGTAGTGGTAATGGTATCACCAGGCATCCAGAAGCGAGGATCGATTTGTTGTGGATAAACGTATTTCTTAGTAGGATCTGTTTTATCAACCAACACCAATTCTACATTACGTGGGTTAGCCAATGCAGCAAAACCTACGTTGCGCAAACTGAGAGTGATTTGATAAAGTTCACCTCCCTTAGGTTCTTGAGTTGGAAAGGCTTTATCCAATACAAAACGATAACCCAAGCGACGCTTAATCTCCTTCATACTGCCATCCAAAATCCAAGAATTGAGTACACCCTGATGATAACTGCGATTGATATAAGTCCAGTGATACTTGGTCATCTCCTTAATCGCATTAGGGCCATTAGAGTAGTAACATTCGCCACAAGTTTCACCACCCATGAGGGTGTACTTTGTATCCTCTTCCCAAAAAGTTCTCTCCTCTGGCGCGAAGTATGTACCCACATCATTGTTCGAAGCTACGAAACAATCGTTGTGACCACACAGACGAGCTTTAGCTGTATTTTGATAAGCTTCAGATTCAGTTAGCGCCATTACCTCTTCACCATGCATACGCAGGTAACGCATTTTATATCCAGGCGTACGGAACGCCAATTGGCGGTCTTCTGGTAGCGCATCAAGCAGGTAATTTATCAGTTCCCAACGAGGCACGAAATCCTCATCTTTGGAAGGATTGAATTTGAAGGTAGAGGTATAATACCACTCACCCCATACACCAATGAATCCTGCTTGGAGACAAAGAATAACATCGGTATATTCTTGCCAATAAGGTGCCAATTGGTCGATATGGCGTTTCATCCAATCGAGTGTAGCGTCCCATGGTTGGTCTTTTTTGCTATCGCTATGTTTGTAGGAGTAGCGAAGAACCGCTTTAGCACCGCCTTCACGGAGTGCTTGGAAATTACGTTCCATACGGTCAAGAAACTCCTGTGAGATATCGCTTTCAATATAGTCAGTAAGATAATATGAATGTAGATAAAGAGTCATGTAGTCATTCTCACGATTACTTTTGATAGAATTAGGATTAGACTGCGCAGCAAGATCGCTAGACTCATAATATACTTGTTGCAAAAATCCACGTTCTGGATTTGCAAATATTTCGTCAGTTTCGGTATAATAGATTGTACCTTCTGGGTCAGGTTCAGGGCATGTACATGGATCTGTGCCACATACTGGGCAAGGGTTGGTACAAGCGGCAAACAATAAAGTAATAAGGGTTGCAAAAAGCAAGATACGTTTCATAAGGCATTATTGGGGGTTACATCAGTGATATGAATTGTGCAGTTATTGTGCGGTTATTGTGCGGTTATTGTGCGGTGCACACAGCCAATTTTTCCAACAAATTTATTTAACTGCCAAACTACGAAGCGACGTAGTCGTTAAGAAAAAAATGTATCGGTGCAGAGGTGCACCTCCGCACCGATACGTCAATCAACAATTGTTAAATGTTTGAATCTAAAATTCAAATGTAGTTTTCTTCGATAAGATTATTTGTCAACCTTAACAACGAGCTTGTTAGCGAGAACTGCAGCAGCAGTAGTAGCGTCGTCAGCAGCGTTAGGAAGGATACCTACAGAAGACCAGTTTTGTTGGATATCGAAACCGATAGAGAATTGGTCAGCCCATTGAGCAGGGATAAGCTCCTTGAGAAGTTGGATCTCTACAGTACCGATACCGTTAATACCTTGAGCATTGCCAATTGGGAGAGAACCCTCTGGAACAACAGCACCCCAACCGTTCTCAGCAGTACCTGGATTTGCTGGGTCAGTCCACAACCAACCTGCCTCACCTACAGCACCCCACCATTTGAACACAGCTGGGTTGTAAGCAACAGCGCCAGATTGATAGATAGCTGTCTCGAGCATCCACTCAGCATCAGCATCAGCAAACTCATCAGCGTAGCCACCAGTAGCAGCAGAGTTATCAGCATTGAGATAAACGTGGAAAGAAGTCCACTCGTGATCAGTAACAACCTCCAAGTTAACCTCTACCAAGATGTTAAGGTACATCTCGTCGCAGTAAACTTTAACGCTCTTGAGACCTTCCATAGAGCAGCCATCAACGTGAGTAGCAGAAGCTACAAACTCAGCTGGAAGAGCATCCCAGTCAGCAGCGCTACCATCGGTAACGTCGATTGGATTAACATACTCTGTCTCTTCACCACCACCTTGATTGTTGTCATCAACTGGGTTTTTTGGTTCACAAGCGATCATTGCCAAAGCGGCAGCGCACATAAGTGCAAATTGAAATTTTTTCATAATAATCGATTATTAAAAATGTTTATAAATTGTTGTTGATTGATTGTCTATTAATAAGTTGGGTTTTGCTCAATACCGCTCACAGTCCATTCGTTGTTAGGAATAGGATATTGGAGCTTTGGATAAGTAGGTTCAACCACCTCCCAAGGTTGTGCACCTGGATAACGACGATCGATGGTGCGTTTGTTGCGGATAAGGTCGAAGAGACGGTGGCCTTCGAACGCGAGCTCAAGGCGGCGCTCATCGATAACTACATCGAGTGAAGAAGCATATCCGTGCATCTTGCCAGCAGCAAACCACCCCTCCTCAGGGATACCAGCACGCTCACGAATCACATTGACATCAGCCAAAGCCTCAGCATCTTTACCAAGGTGAGCATATGCCTCCGCGCGGTTGAGGATCACCTCACCCCAGCGGCAAATGATAGGAGAAGAAAGCATTGGGTCGCCATCTTGGTAAGAGAACTTGTTGATGTAGTATATAGGGATTTGCTTACGGTTTTGCATAGCTGGGTGTACACGTACTTGTACTTCCTCGCCCTTGTAGTTCATCCAATACTCGGTGTACTCGCCATTGATAATACGTTTCTTGATGGTGTACTTAGTACCGTCCACGGTGCAAGTATAGTTATCGCCATCAGGAGTAGCAGTAGCAATCATATTAGAGCGACCGGTAGAGATACCACCTTCTTGTGCCTCGATTGGGAGGTAAGCAGTCATGGTACCTGAAGCCAAAGTCTGAGGAAGGATGATACCTTTGTAGCGTACATCCATTGGGTAACGCTCATAGAGGTAGAGGAGGGTGTTAGAAGGATAGATCTCGCCCCAACCCATACCATCTTTGAGGTACATTGATCCGATAGAAGATTGACCACGTGTGTCAGTAGCCTCGTGTGCGATACAGAAGAGGGTCTCAGTGGCAGTCTTAGCATTAGGGAAGAGAGCTACGAAATCTTTCTCCAACTTAGAAGCAGGAGTAGCACCAGCCAACATTGCATCTACAGTTTTTACTACTTCCTCCCAGTTCTCCATATAGAGGTGTACGCGTGAGAGCAAACCAAGCGCAGCATCTTTGCTAGGATAACCCTTGTTGCCGCGAGAAGCACCCATGAGCTCAGAAGCCTTGGTAAGGTCTTTCACGATTTGGTCATATACATCACCTACTTTAGCGCGAGTGATTGTCTCGTTGCTGGTAGAAACATGCAAAGGTACACCCATTGCATTCTTATCATGTGAATAAGGTTTTGCATAGAGAGTCACGAGGTTGAGGTGCATGAGCGCACGCATGAAGTAAGCCTCACCAAGGAGTTGGTCGCCATTAGCAGACTTGCCTTCCTCGAAAGAGGTGATCACGGTGTTAGCCATATAGATTGCTTTGTAAGCAACCATCCAAAGAGTACCTACGTTTTTGAGGTTGTCAGTCATCGCATATGCAGTAGCCTCATAGAGAGGGTCGGTGGTATGTGATGAGAGTGAAGTATTGTCAGCAGGGAACTCAGAGAGTTGGAAATAGTGACGCGTGAATGTGTTACCAGACGCATAACCCAAGAAGTCGATCTCATCTTTGAGGAATGCATAGCAACCATCCATGATGTAGGTAGCTCCAGCTTCGTCTTGAAGCAATACATCGGAGTTGAGCTCATCAGATGGGAAGAAGTTAAGATCACAAGATGTGAACATTACCCCTGCCACAAGAGCCATGATTAAAGCTATTTTTTTCATTGTCTTATTCATTTAATAGTTAATAATTAATAATTAATAGTGTGTATTAATCATTTTAGAATGAAATTTCTACACCAGCTTGGAATGTGCGACCAACAGGATAGTTGCTAGAATACATACCAGCGAGGTTATAAGTAGAAGTTGACAGGGTAATCTCAGGGTCCATACCAGAGAACTTGGTAGCAGTCCAGAGGTTGTCAGCAGCGAAATAGATGCGGCAACGTGTCATATAAGCCTTCTTAATAAGAGCCTTAGGGAATTCATAACCTACGGTCAAGTTCTTGATACGGAAGTATGAACCATCCTCGAGGTAACGTGAGCTAATAGCGTTAGATGTCTTGTTACCGTTGAGCATTGGTTTTGGGTGAGTAGCGATGTCGCCAGGTTTCTCCCAACGCTTCCAACCTTGGATAGAGTTGTCAATAGAGAGTTGGTTGTAACCTACGTAAGCACCGTCAGCATCGGTAGATTGACGAGTGTAGTTGTAGATTTTGTTGCCAACCATAAAGTTGGTGTTAACGCTCAAGAAGATACCATTCCAGCTTACTTGGGTGTTCAAACCACCAGAGAAGAGAGGAGTAGCTTTGCCTACGACTTTTGCGTTGGTTGCGTTGTAGTCGTTGGTAGTAGTTCTATTGCCATCAGCATCGAGTACATATTGCTCGTTCTCGTCCACTACATACCACAATGGGTCACCATTCTTAGGATCAACACCTGCCCACTCTTTCATGTACCAAGAGTAGATGTCTTGACCCTCTTTCACTTGTTGGCTTACAGAGCTTGCAGTTTGGAGGAATGGTTTGTGATCAGGAAGATCGGTCACGCGGTTCTTGTTGAAGCCGATGTTGAAGCCGAGATCCCAATTCCATTTGCCCTTGTTGATAATGTTAGCATCGATGCGATACTCGATACCTTGGTTGCGAACAGAACCTGCGTTCTTAGTAACCTCATAGAAACCAGTAGATGGAGCTACAGGCACATTGAGGAGCAAACCGGTATTGTCAGTATTATAGAGGTCGATAGACATATCAATGCGTTTGATGAATGTCAAGTCGATACCTACAGCAGCCATGTTAGCAGTCTCCCAGTGGAGGAGAGGGTTCGCCAAACGGCTAGGAGTAGCAGCCACTTGGTTTTGATATAGTGCGCTAAGTGCGTAAGTAGCCAAATACTTGTACTCAGGGATATTGTTGTTACCAGTAATACCATAGCTTGCACGGAGTTTCAAGAATGAAACCACGTCTTGATTCTTCATAAAGTCCTCGTTAGAGATGAGCCAAGAAGCAGCCACTGATGGGAAGTAACCTACGCGGTGCTCAGGAGCGAAGATAGAACTTGACTCAGCACGGAAGGTAGCAGTAACGAAATAACGTTTCGCATAGTCGTATTGCGCTTGGATAAAGCCAGCCCAGCTAGCACCTGGCATCTCATAACCGCTTACTGCGAATGGAGAGGTAGCATTGAGTGCGTCTACACCGTTAGGCATACCAGTACCAGCAGCGGTAGTGTACTCAGATTTCCAAGTACCCCACTCCCAACCAAGCATACCGCTTACGCTGTGGTCACCCCATTGATAAGAACCTTTGAGGATATTGGTAGTACCAAAGCTCTTGCTGATACCCAAAGAGTTCTCTAAGTAACCATTTGCATAGCTAGAGTCGTACGCACGTGGATCGATATAAGAAGTAGACTTCCAGTAACCAGCGCCAAAGGTGTTGGTAGTAGAGAAGCTCAACCAATCGGTGAAATGCACATTCAATTGGAGCATTCCGCTGAAGTCGAAGTTGTTAGATGTGCTATAGTTATAATAGGTAGAGTTGAGTGAGTTCCAAGTATTTTGTGACCACCATGCTTTACCATTATCAGAACGTTTATTATTATCAACATAGAGATATTTGCCAGTAGATTTGCCCTCTGCGTCGAGTTCGTATGGGTTATCCCATGGCATTTTGTTGAACGCGTCATCCATCATGGTCCAAGAAGAAGGATAGTCTACAGTTGACTTGGTGAAAGTCAACTTAGCCTTCATATCCAACCACTTGGTGATTTGTGCATTCATATTGAGGTTAGCAGAGAACTTCTTCATACCAGTGGTGATGAGAGTACCTTGCTCGTCGTAGTAGTTGAGACCAGCATAGTAACCTACTTTCTCAGAACCACCCTTTACAGATACATAGTAATCTTGGATCACACCTGTTCGGAAAAATTCGTCTTGCCAGTTGTGGTTCTCCTCTTGGAGGCTCTTTGGATACATCACACCGAAGAGACTCTTAGAATAAAGTTGTTTGTGGAAATTGTAGAGTTCTTTTGCATCCATCATCTTGTAGTTTTGATAGAGGGCTTGCTTAGCACCTGCAGTAGCTTTTACGTCCACAGTGACCTTCTCGTTTTTCTTACCAGACTTGGTTGTTACAACGATTACACCACCTGCAGCGGCAGCACCATAGATACCTGTAGCACCCGCGTCCTTGAGGACAGAGATAGACTCTACGTCTTGTGGGCTGAACGAGCCACCCATCACACCATCTACCACATATACAGGAGCACTACCTGCAGTGATAGATCCCGTACCACGAATACGGATTTCAGCAGCATCACCCGGTTGACCACCTGCGTTGGTGATTTGCACACCAGCCACTTTACCTTGAAGCATGTTACCAATATCAGAAGAAGTCACATCGGTCAATGCTTCGCCAGATACAGTAACCACAGCAGAAGACAACTCTGCTTTCTTGGTTGAAGAGTAACCCAAAGATACCACCTCTTCCATCATGATAGCGTCAGACTCCATCACAATATTAAGGGTAGCTGCAGCCTTTGCTGTTTGGGTCTTATAACCAATGTACGAGAATTGAATCGTCGCATTCTTGGTTGTTTCCAGTTCGTAGTTACCGTCGAAATCAGTAACCGTACCATTTGTAGTACCTTGCTCTACAACGCTCACGCCAATCAATGGCAGACCGTCATCCGCAGAGGTAACAGTTCCTTTCACAATAGTCTGAGCAAAAGCTGGAGCAATTGCTAAAAGGAGACTCATGCAAATTACAGAAAATGTTTTCATGTTTTTTAGTGTTTATAAATTAGTTGTTTGCTTTAACTTCTAACAGGTAGTTGCCTACAAAATCAGCTTCAATCACAGGATTGTTACCATCCACTTGGAAGGAAACAGGATTCTCAGCGGTGTAGGTAGTAGCGGTATAGGTTTTGCCCTTCTCCAAACCGCGCAATTCGATTTGACCCTTGAATGCCTCCGCATCGGTGTAGAATGCGTAATAGAGCGCATCGTTTTGGCGAATAACGTGTGCCTCTGGGTAATCGTAGCCCCATGAATAGAGATTGAGGTACTCACCACGAGCTAAGTTCTTCTCCTTGAAGATCTTCATCCAGTGGCGGATAAGCGCCTCTTTCTCAGGAGTAAGCAAGAAACTGGTTTGTACGTTAGGGTTATCCTTTGGATAAGTGAACTTGGTACCAATCACCGAACCCGTACCGATTTGCGAAGCGAAGTCGGTGCCACCATCGGTGAGCTCTACGTGGTCGCCATAGTATGCCAATTGAGGCGCCATAGCTGCGTAGGCTTTGCGCTTCATACGTACTTGCTTAGAAGAAGTAGGGTCAGAAGCTACTGCTTGGTTGAAATAAGGCAAGAGGTAGTAGTTCATCGCACAACCACATGGGCAGATTTGCACCACTGCGTGTGGGTGAATAGCACGAGATTTCTCAAATACGTTTTGGAAATAAGAAGGTAACAACTCTACTGATTGTGCAGCATACTCGAGGCAAGAATGCTCGTTGTAGTCTGGTTCACAGCAATTGAGGTGTTGACCATCAATCTTGAGTCCATCGAAATTCCACTTATTAAGGAAGCGGTCAAGCAACATATTGGTATGCTCGGTAGTATGAGGGTTGACAGGAGAGAGGTAGTAGCTATCCCACCAAGATATATACTCAGGTGTCCACTCATCGGTAAGCAACATCATTTCTGGGTGTTTCTTCAGCAGGTTGGTACCAGGGTCAGCAGCGAGAGGAGCCCACCAGAGCTTCGCTAACATACCACGACGGTGAATCTCGTCGGTCATGCGGCGCATATCGCGGTCGCCACCAGGGAAGCGGTCGTTGGTCTCCCAGTCGCCTTCAGCGATTTGGAAGCCATCATCCACGTCCACCCACTTGAAGCCGAGTTCAGCTACCTTATCAAGCGTACCGATTACCTCTTTGATGGTGAAGGTACGCTCGTAACCCCATGCGCACCATACAGGTTCGAATGCCTCTGGCTCTGAAGCTGGCAACTCGATGCCTGCCTGAGCTTGCATTACCTCAGAGAAAGTGCGGAGAGCATTGAAGTAGTCGCCCTTGTGGTCATAGCGGAACGCAGTGAAGGTATGGAGTGTATCACCTGTGTTGAGTTCTACAGGCCACTCAAACTCATAGCGGAGAGCCATGCTCACCTTGTTCTCATAGCGCTTCCACTCTACTGGCATAGAGATCATGCGGAGTACTGGCTCGATGAGACCAATAGCGACACCGCCATCGCGTTGCCACAAGTCCAGCATTGGGATACCACCTCCGTAGTCGGAGTTGTTCATACCCAAGTAGTTCTCTTTCTTGAAGCCCTCGGTAACAGGCAATACCCAGTCAAGACGACCATTGGTGGAAGATGGTTGGAGTGACCATACTACTGAATCAGCGGCCTCTACCTCAGTACGGCACATCTCGTATGCACGCACGGTGATAGGTTTGCCCTTGTTGACGTAGTAAGTCTCGATT
>Ga0233362_1000220_pt1 | contig 10450 bp, 8 predicted proteins | sample ElkDunMinimDraft_22_FD_180674 | JGI IMG/M metagenome (GOLD analysis project Ga0233362, IMG submission 180674) | Fecal eukaryotic communites from dung pellets of Tule Elk in California, USA - Elk Dung C1 | ecosystem: Host-associated > Mammals > Digestive system > Large intestine > Fecal | place... | reverse complement strand
TTTGACAATTTGTTCAATTTTCGCAGGGTCGTTTTTGCCCACAGCGATATAGTCGAGGAAGAAGAGGGGTTGAGCGCCTTGTGCCAAAACGTCGTTTACACACATGGCAACTACATCTTGACCGATGGTGTCATGTTTGTCCATCAAAAATGCCAATTTTAGTTTTGTACCTACTCCATCAGTACCACTGACGAGAACAGGTTCGCGCATATTAAGTAGCGAAAGATCAAACATTCCTCCAAAACTGCCGATATTCCCCATCATACCCAAACGATGAGTTTTTGAAATATGTTTTTTTATTCTTCTAACGGATTCATAGCCTGCTTCAAGGCTAACTCCTGATTCTTTATAAGATTGTGACATAGTATTTTATGTTGTTTAAATAATTAACATTGCATCTCCGTAAGTGAGAAATTTATATTTTTCAGCAATTGCTTCTTTGTAAGCACGCATAATGAATTCATAGCCACCAAAAGCAGCCACCATCATCAACATAGGACTTTGTGGAGCATGGAAATTGGTGATTAAAGCATCTCCAGAAAGGAATTTGTAAGGAGGAAAGATGAATTTATTTGTCCATCCATCAAATGTTTTGATTTTTCCAGTAGTATAAATTGATGATTCTAAGGCTTTTAAGGTAGTAGTGCCAACGATACAAACCTTTTTGTTATTCGATTTAGCATTGTTGATAAAATCAGCTGTTTCTTGCGTAATAAGCATCTGTTCTGAATCTGCCTTATGTTTGGTAAGGTCTTCCACATCAATATCTCTAAAATTTCCTAACCCAGCGTGAAGTGTTATTGAAGTAATGTCGATACCTTTGATTTCAAATCGTTTGAGGAGTTCGCGGCTAAAGTGAAAACCGGCAGTAGGAGCGGCTACAGCACCTTCTTCCGAAGCGTATAGCGTTTGATAATCTTGTTCGTCGTTAGGTTCAATTTCGCGAAGTCGCAAGATGTCGTCTGGAAGAGGTGTGTTTCCCATCTCTTTCAGCTTTTTACGGAATGCTTCATAGTCCCCTTCAAATAGGAAACGTAGTGTTCTACCGCGGGAGGTCGTATTGTCGATAACTTCCGCAACCAAGTCGCTTTCATTGCCAAAATAGAGTTTGTTGCCAATTCTAATCTTTCGGGCGGGGTCAACAAGAACGTCCCAAAGACGACTTTCTGCATCAAGCTCTCTCAAAAGGAAAACGCGAATCTGAGCACCAGTCTTCTCCTTTTCTCCAAAAAGAAGTGCTGGAAATACTTTGGTATTGTTGGTGACAAAAATATCACCTTCATCAAAGTAGTCGATAATATCCTTAAATAACTTGTGTTCAATAGTTTCTGTTTTTCTATTGAGCACCATTAATCGTGCTTGATCACGCTCTTGTGCTGGATGTAGAGCAATCAATTCCTGTGGTAAAAAATACTTAAATTGAGATAGTTTCATTTTTCCAAATTTAGGTCGCAAAAGTACGACAAAATTTCAAATTTTGCAACCCATTTTTTTTATTTTACTATATTTTTTTTGATTTTATAATGTTGAAATTTATGATTAATATTATTTACACTATAATAAAATATAGTATAGTAATTAATTTAATTTATTAATTTATTCTTGGGTTTTATTGTTGGATTCAGAGTGAAGTATGTTGAATCTTTTTTCTGTAAGAGCTAGTGAAAATCGTTTTTTTTAATGGATGGAAAAGGATTTTTTTCAGAACAGAGTAAAAGAAATTTTATTACATTTGCCTTTCCATTATTAGTAATTTTTGAAAATCTTAAAACGTTAAGATATAGAAGTTTATAGCAAATAGAATCAATTATAAAAATCAAAAAATAAAATTCAATGAAACAATTAATCGAATGTGTTCCCAATTTTAGTGAGGGAAGAAATATGGAAGTAATTCGCCAAATAACAGAAGTTATTGAAAAGGCGGAAGGAGTTAAATTGTTGGATGTTGACCCAGGTGCAACTACGAATCGTACAGTAGTAACTTTTGTGGGAACTCCTGAGGAGGTGGTTGAAACGGCCGTTGCTGTAATTGCAAAAGCGAAAGAGTTGATAGATATGCGTAATCATCATGGTGACCACCCAAGATTTGGTGCAACAGACGTTTGTCCTTTGGTTCCTGTTTCTAATATCACGATGGAAGAAACTGCTCAGTATGCAAGAAAATTGGCAGAACGCGTAGGAAATGAGTTGGGCGTTCCAGTGTATTGCTATGAAAATGCAGCTTTTGAAGAAAAACGCAGAAATTTGGCAAACTGCCGTCAAGGCGAATATGAAGCATTGAAAGATAGAATCGGCACTGCTGAGTGGAAGCCTGATTTCGGCCCTACCGTTTTTGATGAGTCTGTAGCTAAAAGTGGTGCAACCGCAGTGGGCGCACGTGACTTCCTTATCGCTGTAAACTATAACCTGAATACAACCTCTACCCGTCGCGCCAATGCAATTGCTTTCGACGTGCGCGAAAAAGGCCGACCACAACGCGAAGGTAATCCTATTACGGGAAAAATTATGAAAGATGCTAACGGCAATCCTATTAATATTCCAGGAACATTGAAAGGAACCAAAGCTATTGGTTGGTATATTGCAGAATATGGAATTGCACAAGTATCAATGAATATTACTAATACCAATGCAACTCCGTTGCATGTGGCTTTTGACGAAGTTTGCGAAAAAGCTGCTGCTCGCGGAATCCGCGTTACAGGAGCCGAAATTGTAGGCCTTGTGCCAAAGAAAACCTTAATCGATGCGGGTTGCTACTATTTGCAAAAACAACGTCGCTCGTTGGGTATTGATGAAAGAGAAATTATCAAAATCGCAGTAAAATCTATGGGCCTTGATGATTTGAAACCTTTCAACCCAGATGAGAAAGTGATAGAATACCTATTGGAAAAAGATAATAATTCATCAAAATTGATGGATATGACTTGCGCAGCCTTCGCAAACGAAACAGCTTCGGAAAGCCCTGCTCCAGGTGGCGGTTCTATCTCCGCATATATGGGCGCTTTAGGTGCTGCTTTAGGAACAATGGTGGCTAACCTCTCCTCTCATAAACCCGGGTGGGACGACCGTTGGGAAGAGTTCTCAAAATATGCTGTGGTAGGACAAAAAATTAAAGATGAATTGTTGTGGTTGGTGGATGAAGATACACAATCTTTCAATAAGATTATGAACGCTTTCGGTTTGCCTAAAGGTACTGATGAAGAGAAGGCAATTCGTCGTCAGGCTATCGAGGAGGCTACCAAATATGCTACCGAAATTCCTTTCAAAACCGTACAGCGCTCTTTCGATGTTTTTGCACTTTGTGAAGCAATGGTGGAAACTGGTAATCCTAATTCTGTAACCGATGCTGGCGTGGGCGCACTTTGTGCAAAAGCTGCTGTTACAGGTGCTTACTTTAATGTAAGAATCAATGCTGCAACTTTGCAAGACAAAGAGTTTGCTGCTGATATCGTGAAAAAAGCATACGAATATGTGGAAAAAGCAGCCGCATTAGAAGCTAAAATTGTGAAACGCGTAGAGGAGATTATCGGCTAACGGGATATTCTTACATATCTAATAAAAATGCTCTATCTTTTCTAATAAAAATGCTCTATCTTTGTACGTAAAGATAGAGCATTTTTTTGCTATTATATTGAGAAATTTTCTATTTTTCTATTTTGTAGATAACGTTAACGCAAGAGTCTCCTTCAGTGAGTTTTATCCGACACTCTTGGTATAAAAATTTGGACATTCTGGAAATTCTTCTCTTCTTTATAAAATCAATCTTGATGAGGAAAGGGGAAGTTTGTCGAATTGTATCTAACACGATTGCTTTTCCAGTTATTGTACGAGCATTCATGGTGAGATTTTCTAATGTGGTTAACATAAGATCTTTCTCGTTTTTAGTTTTGGGTAAAATCATAGAATCTGTTTCCATTTTGTAAGCGGGAATAACTGCTGTTTCGGTGGTAATGTTGAAGTGCTCGATAAAAGTGGGCAGGATTTCTGTCTTAAAATTTACGCTATCATCAAAAGTGATCTTGCATTTTCTGTTTCCATCAAAAAAGGAGTAACTGAATATGGTGTCTTTAGAGAAGGGTTGTGCTTCGGCAATGATTTTTACAGGGAAATCGCAGATATTGGCTTTGTGTTGCGCAAAAGGAAGCGGAATATAGGGGTAAACAATCGAAACTTCGGTGTTGCCGCACTTGAGGGTGTATTCGTTGCGCTTGTTTTTTATGTGAATGAAGATGAATATTACACTAAGACAAGCTATAAAAGATAAAAACCAATATATTTTCTTCATATCTTTAAAATTTAAGGTGAATTAGTTGGAATTTTGGCATCTTTTAGAATTTTAGATACTATCCCAAAAAGTGTGCAAAAATTGTTTGTACAAAGATATATTTTTTTTTGAAATTTCATCAAATTTATTGATTTTTTTCTGTTTTTTTTAAAAGATATGGTAACTTGATGATTATTAGTGTGTTATAAATGTGATTTGGTTTGATTCTTGCTGTTTATTAGTAATGGATCATTTGTAAACCAGATTCATCAAGATAATTTGAGTCGAAATTCGGAGAAATCTGATTGCTCTGCTGAAATTCTGAGAACTCTCTATCCCATAAAGTGATACATTCACAAAAAGTGCATAACTTGCAGAAATCTGATATATTTCCAAAAAACAAAAATTTTAAAAATGGAAATTACACAAGCGCAACCATTATATTTGCCACCGCAAAGTATGAAATATTAAAAATAAAATATTGGTTATCAGTAAAGACTAACGGTAAAATCCCATTTCGTCAATCAGCTGTTCTACTTTGGAGGGTAAAAGGTAGAGTACTTTTTTTTGCGCTTTGATGCTTTGGCGAATCATTGTCGCGGAGATGCCGATGATGGGCGCATCGACAAAGGTTACGCTCGGATGATTTTTGTACTTTTCACAATTGTAGCCCGCACGCGGATAGGTATAGATGTGGAAATTAGCGAGGATAAATTCATAATTTTTCCATTTTTCTATGTTTTCCAGATTATCCTCGCCCATAATGAGCGAAAAGTTTTTTTCGGGATAACGTTCTGTTAAGTGCGCTAACGTAACGCATGTGTAGGAAGGGTAGGGGAGCTTGAACTCAATGTCGGAGGAGCGGAAGCGCGCGTCATCTTCAATAGCGATGTTTACCATATAAAGTCGCTGCCGCTCATCCAACAAACTCTCTTTTTTCTTCAGAGGATTGGAGGGAGAAACCACGAACCAGATTTCGTCCAAGTCGCTGTTCTCAATCATATATTCAGCAATAATCAAATGCCCGATATGAATCGGATTGAAAGAACCGAAATATAATCCTATATTCCTCTTTTTCATTAATTTATGGATTATTTTTCGATAAAGTCTGAAATTAATTGGAAGGTTTCGTTACGTGCTTCTTCCAAATTGCTGTTGATAATAGTGCAGTCGAAATAAACCTCGTGTGTTAATTCGAACTCAGCTTTGGCAAGGCGTTTCTGTAGCGATTCTTCACTTTCTGTTCCGCGACCACTCAATCGGGCGCGTAACTCCTCCATTGAGGGGGCTTTTATAAAAATAGATAGCGCCTGGTCGCCGTAAATCTTCTTAATGTTAATGCCACCCAAAACATCTACATCGAAAATTAAGTTTTTCCCTTCCGCAAGCGAACGATCAACCTCCGATTTTAAAGTTCCGTAATAGGTGCCGTTGTAAACCTCTTCCCATTCCAAAAATTGATTATCAGCAATCTTCTTCTTAAAATCCTCCTCTGAAATGAAAAAGTAATCCACACCGTGCGTCTCGTTTGGACGTTTGTTGCGTGTGGTTGCTGAAACAGAAAAAGATAGATTTAATTTTCTGTCTAAAAGGTTTTTAACGATAGATGTTTTTCCAGAACCAGATGGAGCCGCTATAATTATCAGTTTGCCAGCCATACTATTTGTCGAATTTTACTTTATTGAATTTGAGCATTTTTAATAAGAATTTCGGGAGCGATTTGCTACGGTCTTTCTTAGAGAGGTCGATATAGATTCCCAATTTTTTTAGTACAGGAATCTTTCGGGTTTCCACAAATTCGATGAGAGTGCCGTCTGGGTCCTCAATGTAGGTAAAGTGACCGGAAGCGTCGCCCATTGGAAAGATCTCGCCATCAGGACAGCTATCCACAGTGAAAGGAAATCCCTTTTCGGCACAGAACTTCTTAAGTGCTTTCATATTGCTAACATCGTAGCATATTTGGATAAAGCCAGGATCCCCCCAATAACGACCTTCGTAGATTTTGCGAGGCTGGCGCTCCAATGCACATACCAATTCGATGGTACTATTGCCAAAGAGTTCCGCAAATGCGCCAACGCGTTTCTCTGAGTGCTTGAGCAGTACTCTGCGGAAACGTTGCTCACCGCCACGCATAAAAGCAAGGTCATCGAAAGTGCCCTCTTTGTCGTAAACAATGGTGTCGTAACCCAAAATATCTTGATATACAGGAAGTGCACGCTCAATGTTGGTTACGCCAATCATCGCACCAACGCAGCCGCCAGTTGCTGTTCCTCGGTCAATATAAACAAATGTATCTTGCACCACTTGAAAATAGTTTCCAAACGGGTCTTCAAAGAAAAATGATGGGGTTCCGTCGGGGGTTTGATAGATTTTCCCTATCTGAATCCCTGTTTGAGAGAGTTCTGCGTGCAAACGTTGTACATCGCAACTCTTAATCTTGCCAGCAAAAATTCCCAAATCACCTACCTGAATGTCAAAATTCACCTTCTGCGGTTTGCGGTCAGAATATTGCCAAATCTCAAAACCACCACCTCCTTGTAGATTTACGGCTATGGCAGCATGGCGTTTCTGCGCTGCATTACCTGTGTATGGTAACATCCGTTCTGCTACCGTGTCGTCTTCCAAAATGCGAATGTCAATATTAAGATGTTCGGCGTACCATTTCCACGATTCTATAATGTTTGTGGTCCCTACGCCAATCTGTTGAATGCCTGAAATAATATATTTTTCCATTGCTGTAATTTTTAGGCGGCAAATGTACATAAAAATTTTTCAATCTCTACAAGAAAAATTTTTCAAGTTGTATTTTTTATTGTTTTCTCTACTATAAATTTTCATATCTTTGCACGCTTTTAAAAGAAAAAGAAGTTATTCTATTTATAAACCAAATAAAGTATTGAAAATGAGTAATGTAAAGTATGTTTATGCCTTCGGAGGAAAAACAGCAGAAGGTAAAGCCGACATGAAAAACTTATTAGGTGGTAAAGGTGCAAACCTTGCAGAAATGTGTTTATTGGGTTTGCCTGTACCAGCAGGTTTGACAATCACTACCGAGTGTTGTACGGCTTATTATGATAACAATTGTCAACTACCTGCAACTCTTATGGATGAGGTGTGGAACGGAATGAAGAGTGTAGAAGAGATTATGGGATTGAAATATGATGATGCTGAAAATCCACTTTTGTTGTCTTGTCGTTCTGGTGCTCGTAGCTCAATGCCAGGTATGATGGATACAGTTTTGAATATCGGTCTTAGCTCAAAAACTATCCCTGGCTTGATTAAGAAAACCAATAATCCTCGTTTTGTATATGATTCATATCGTCGTTTGATTATGATGTATGCTGACGTGGTAATGGAAAAAGCTGAAGGTATTGAACCTGCTGATGGACAAGGTATCCGCAAACAATTAGACGATATGTTGGACGCTTTCAAAGAAGCAAAAGGTTATGCTAACGATACACAAATTACTGCTGAAGAACTTTTGGAGTTAGCAAATGCTTTCAAAGTGAGAATTAAAGAGGTTTTGGGAACTGAATTTCCAGATGATGCAAAAGCACAATTAGAAGGCGGTATCAAAGCTGTTTTCAAAAGCTGGAATGGTAAAAAAGCGGTTTCTTATCGTCGTATCGAAGGTATTCCAGATGATTGGGGTACTGCTGTTAACGTTCAAGCAATGGTATTCGGTAATATGGGCGAAAACTCAGCAACAGGTGTTGCTTTTACCCGTGACCCCGCTACCGGTGATGATAAATTCTACGGAGAATGGCTCGTAAATGCACAAGGTGAAGACGTTGTTGCTGGTATCCGTACTCCTAACCCATTGAATGATGATACTAAAAATGAACAAAATAAACATCTTCATTCTATGGAAGAAACAATGCCTGAAACTTATAAGGAATTGTTTGAAATCCGCAATATCTTGGAAAATCACTATAAAGATATGTTGGACGTTGAGTTCACTATCCAAGAGGGTAAACTTTATATGTTGCAATGCCGCGTAGGTAAACGTACAGGTCGCGCAGCTGTGAAAATGGCTCTCGATATGATGCATATCAATTGGATTGATGATAAAGAAGTCGTTTTGCGAGTTCCTGCTGACAAAATTATCGAACTTATCCTTCCTATCTTGGATCCTACCATTGAAAAACAACACGTTGCTATAGCAAAAGGTCTTCCAGCAGGCCCTGGTGGCTCTGTAGGTAGAATCGCTCTTACTAGCGAAAAAGCAATGGAATATAAAGCTGCTAAAGTGGCTAATATCCTTGTTCGTGAAGAAACTAACCCAGAAGACGTTGAAGGTATGCGCGCTGCTAACGGAATCTTGACCGCTCGCGGTGGTATGACTTCTCACGCTGCTCTTGTAGCTCGTGGTTGGGGAAAATCTTGTATCGTAGGTTGTTCCGCTGTTCACATCGACCTCGAAAAAGGTGAAGTGGAAATCGGTGGTAAGAAATTTAAAGAAGGTGATATGATCTCTTTGAATGGTACTTTGGGCGCTGTTTATGCTGCTGAAATGCCTTTGATTATCCCTGAAATCGAAAAAGATCCTCTTTTCCAAGAGTTCATGGCTATCGTTGATAAATATCGCAAAATGGGCGTTCGTACTAACGCTGATACGCCAAAAGATGCAGCTAATGCTATCCGCTTCGGCGCTGAAGGTATCGGCCTCTTCCGTATCGAACATATGTTCTATGGCGAAGATGGTAAAGAACCTCTCGTAAAATTGCGTAATATGATTCTAGCAGACTCTACCGAAGAACGTGTTGCCGCTCTTAATGAGCTAGAACCTTATATCCGCATCGCTGCAAAAGGTACTTTGAAAGTTATGGATGGCAAACCTCTTACTTTCCGTTTGATGGACCCACCACTTCACGAATTTGTACCTTCTGAAGAGGAAAAACAAAAAGAATTAGCTGCTGAACGCGGTATGAAATTGTCTGACCTTAAAGCTCGTATCGAAGCATTGCACGAAATTAATCCAATGATGGGATTGCGCGGCGTCCGTTTAGGAATCGTTTATCCTGAAATTACTGAAACTCAATTCCGTGCGTTGTTCGAAGCTACTGCTGAATTGATGACTGAAGGTAACGATCCTCACCTCGAAATTATGGTTCCTCTTACTATCAATGTGAAAGAGTTGAAACACCAAAAAGCTATCGCTGATAAAGTTCAAGCTCAAGTGGAAGCTAAATTCGGCGTGAAAATCGATTATAAATATGGTACAATGATTGAAATCCCTCGCGCAACCCTCGTGGCAGACCAAATCGCTGAAGTTGCTGAGTTCTTCTCTTTCGGTACTAATGACCTTACCCAAATGACCTTCGGCTTCTCTCGTGATGACGTGAACAAAATTGTGGGCGTTTACACGAAAGAAGGTATCATCCCTGCTGACCCATTCAATACTTTGGATCAAGAAGGTGTTGGTCAATTGGTGGATTTGGGCGTTAAACGTGGTCGCTCAAAACGCGCTGACTTAAAAGTTGGTGTTTGTGGTGAGCACGGTGGTGACCCAGCTTCTGTAGAATTTTTCTACAAAACGGGTATGACTTACGTTTCTTGCTCTCCATTCCGCGTGCCTGTAGCTCGCGTTGCTGCGGCTCAAGCTGCTATCAAAGCCGCTTCTTGCCAATGCGGATGCTGCTAATCGCTAATACCTATATCTATAATAAAAAAGAGATATCTTCGGATGTCTCTTTTTTTTATGGTTTGCCGTGAATGTTAAATAAAAAATCGTATCTTTGCCGCAAATCTAAAACAATGAAAAAGTTAACAATTCTATTCCTTTTAATCGCTTGTGCAATCGTGGGTTGCCGAGATTTCTACCCCGCACAAATAGCACTTACTATTGATTATGATGCAGAAACGAAAGAAGCATTGTGTACTTCGCAAATTACCGACGATGGAGGTTGCCCATTCTTTACAGAACAAGGTATCTGTTACGGCTTTTATCCCGAACCTTCCCTTATTGATGGCTATTCCGATATTGATGTTATTAATAAATTAACAGAAGAATTGGAGTTCTCAACACTCATCGACCTCCTGCTTGCCGATACAATTTATTATGTGCGTACTTACGTAAAAACTAACGCCGGTATCGGTTATAGCGATATTGTTGAGGTTTCAACTCATCTTCCTGAATAGAAATATTGAAGATAACACTCCGAAAATCACCTTCTCCTTTCAGTTATG
>Ga0233362_1000219_pt1 | contig 10495 bp, 4 predicted proteins | sample ElkDunMinimDraft_22_FD_180674 | JGI IMG/M metagenome (GOLD analysis project Ga0233362, IMG submission 180674) | Fecal eukaryotic communites from dung pellets of Tule Elk in California, USA - Elk Dung C1 | ecosystem: Host-associated > Mammals > Digestive system > Large intestine > Fecal | place... | reverse complement strand
CTTTTTCGCCTTGCTCTACGGTCAATACAGCCCAGCGATTCAGCATCTCTGCTTGCAAGTAGTAAGCCAATACATTCTCAATGGAGAAGTTCACGAATAGTGTCTTCTCTTCCAACCATGCAAAGCGGATTGCGTCCATCTGTTTCTCGCGCTCCATGAGGTTATCAATCTCCACGAGCGCCATCACTTCCGACAGATTATCCATCACGCCTGCCAAGCCAAAATCCTTTTGTGGCAAGTCTTTACGCAAGATCTCAGCCACAGGGTTATGCCCAACGATTGCCTTACGCACATCAAAACCGTGACGACGACAAATAGTTGCTGCCAACACATTGTTCATGTCTTGGTTGAACGCAAACCATTTGCGAACGAACGCGTTTTTGCTCGCAAGGCCCATTTCGTACAGTACCTGTGTGCGCAAATCGGTTTCTGACAACACTTCGCGTGCGTCTTCCCACCAACTTGGCTGATTCAAGATTGTCTCGTCATACTCGGCAATCTTATCCAGCACTTCCTGCGCATCAGATGGCATACGCAACACTGAAAGCAGTTGCAGGTCCTTCTCGGTGAGCGTCTCACCAAAAAGCTCCATGAGAGCATCCATTGACATGGGTGCTTCTCCACCCGCTTTCAAGTCAGGCAAACCAGCTAATAAACATTCGTATCCCATAATTGTTATTCAGAGTTTGAGCAAGGAACAAAGAGTCAGGAGCAAAGACTTATTACTTTCGTCTGATCAGTCGTTACTGATATATCTTGGCTCTTTGTTCCTGGTTCTTGGCTCGTTAAAACAAAATTTCGATCAATTGTGGACGCAAGAACTCTTTAAAGTACTCTACAAACTCCTTCTCACCGAAGTTTAACTTGTAGCCACCTTTCTCAGGTACGATAGCGAAGTCGGTCTTGATACCCTTCACCTCGTTGATCTTCACACCCTTCTCGAGCAAACCTTTTGCATTAGCAGCGAAGTATTTCTTCAATGCCTCTGCGTCTTTCGCCTCGATAGTTACACTTTGCTCTGCAAAGAGTTTCAACTCGGCACGAGTGTTCTTGTCCATCTCTGCCAATTTTGCTTCTGCAGCAGCCAATTTCTCAGCTGCCTCTTTCTCGGCCTTAGCCACGATAGCAGCTGCTTGCTCTTGCGCTTTCGCTACGATTGCAGCTGCCTCGGCATTACCTTTCTCTACGCCCTCAGCGTAGATCTTGTTGGTCAATTCTGATAGATTCATTTTGTATATCTTTTTATTAATTATTCGCTTCTTTTTTTCTTTTTTCAGGGCTTTTCTAAGACTTTCTTTATACCTTCATTCTCAATACCCAAAAATTCGCGCAAAATTACTAAAAAATTTCGACATACGCAAATAATAATCGAAAATTGTTGTTTTAATGCTGTTTTTTCAACTTTTTCAACAATTGTGCAGCGATATAGCATTGCAATTTGACGTACTGTTTTTCGTTTGGTTTGGGTTTATCAAGCTGTTCCTCAAAGAGTGCTTGCCAATACGCCAAGCGTTCGGGATCGTTCATTTCGGCAGTGGCTTGCTGCTGTGCCACTTTGAATAGTTCGCGATTAGCTTCTGCCCCTGCCGACCATTTTCCTTTATGCAAATGATAGGTGTACATCTCTTTGGGTCCTAATCTTGGAGTACCGTTTTTTGTTTTTCCATAACATTTACGACGTGTGACCATGACAGAGCCATTGCCACGATTCATACACAATTTTCCGCGCACCTCTTCTACGGGTGCCATGTAAGTTACTTGTGACATAGATTTTACTTTTTAATTAAGGTTAGTATTTCTTTCAGTTTTCACCTTTCCGTTTTCCGTTTTCCCTTTTTCACCTTTCCGTTTTCCGTTTTCACCTTTCACCTTCCCCTCTCGCACCGCACTATTACCGCACAATAACCGGACAATAACCGCACAATTCGTGGCGGTTACAACACCTTATTTCAAATCTGTGCAAACTCCGTTAATAAGATTTAAGTTATTTTTTTTATCCCCCCACCCCAAGGTAATAGGTCATTATTGTTCTTGGTTCATTGCTCTTGGTTCTAAATTTTCTACAAAGGTACAATAAAAAATACACATACGCAAGTAAACGAGCATTTATTTTCAAAAAAAAGAAAGATGGTTAGCGATATTGCTGATATCTTCTACTTGGGTCTGTAAGTGCGGTCATTTAATGTGATTTTTTCAAATATAAAGTGTTTTTTTTACATTTCTTGTATATTCCAAAAAAATATAGTAACTTTGCCGGCTAAAATACAAAATTATTAAAATTTAAATATTTTTTAAAAATAATATACATGAAAAAAACACTTATATCTCTTATTTTTTGTGCAGTATTGACTATTTCAAATTCTTATGCTGCTCTTAATCCGTATGCATATGGGTTGTCGTCAACACTATCTGCAGATGAAACAAAGGTTACGATTAGTTATTCGCTGAATGCAGATGCTACTTCAGTGGATATTGTTATTCTTGATGGTGAAATAGTTTTAAAAACTGTTGCCTGCGATGGCAAAACAACGAAAGGTAGTCATAGTGTTGATATTCTTACAGATGGCTTTCCAGAAGGCAAAACGTTGACATGGAAAGTGGAAGTAAAGGGGGCAGCGCATAATACAACCAACAACTATGGTGGCTATAGATTATATCACCCCTCAGGTGTAGATGTGGATAATAACCCTGAGAGCCCTCATTTTGGTCGTATTATTTGCAATGAGGCAATGCATGCTGTGAAATCAGAAACAGATACTTATCTTAGTGCACAATTCGGTGCAGGTATTTTTGAATTTACTCCTGCATTTGAGCCTAAACCAAACGGAAGTAAACCAGGTTACAATGGTGGTATAACTTTTACTAATTTGCGTCCAGATGATAATTCTAGTACAGCATATGCTCCTCGTCGTGTTCGTATTTCTGAAGATGGTCGTATTTTTGTGTCATCATTGAATACTGATGGTCATGTATTATGGGAGGTAGATCCTGATAATTTGGATAGCTGGACAGAAGTAATTGCTGGTACTCGCAAGTCTGGAGATATAAATTCAGTAGTGAATGGTAGTACATATATTGGCGGTCCTAATGTAGGAATGGATGTACGCGGGAAAGGTACTGATTTGCAATTGGTAATGCTTTCTGGAATAGGTACTTTCCAATGTAACGAATACGATTTAGGAACAGCCAAATCATGGAACAAGGCACCTCGCCAAATATTAGGTAATGAATACATTGTTAATTATACAGGCTCTAATGTTGAGTATGACAATGAAGGTGGTATTTGGTTCTGTCAGTATAGAGGTGACGCCTCTAATACCCAACCTGCTTTTCTACACATCAATGCAAATGGAGAGGTGGATTATTTAGAAGGTATTGCTAATGTTAGAAATGGCGGATTCCGATTTAACCCAAGTTTTACGAAAGTTATTACTGCAGATGGTAGAAATAAATCTGGAACATATGTCAAAGGGTATGCAAGAATTTATGATGTATCAAAAGATGCAAATGGCAAGCCAGTTCTTACTCTTTGGAAAGTTATTGACATGAGCGTACTAGGGCATAGCCTAAACGACTTTGCGTGGGATATTGCCGATAATATTTATGTTGTTGGACATAATAGCGAATGGATTCGTGCATACGCACTTGCTCGTACAGCAGATGATGTTGCAACCACCCCTTGTTCTTCAGCAGAAACTTTTAGTTTGGCTGCTCCCGCACAACTCACTCCTTTCGCATACGGTTTGGAGTCAACCTTGTCTCTAGATGAAACAACATTGACTATCAAATACTCACTCAACGCGCTTGCAACTTCCGTAAATTGGGTGTTGCTGGATGGCAATAATGTGGTTAAGACTGTAGATCTCACATCATTGGGTCTTGAGAAAGGTGATTATACGACTACTATTTCCACAACCGATTTTCCACAATACAAACGTTTGACATGGAAGATTGAGGTAAAAGGTGTGGCAGTGAATAAACCTACGCATGTTAAAGCCGTTAGTTTCTATCGTCCTTTTGGAGTGGATATTGATAATAATCCTGAAAACCCACATTTTGGTCGTATTCTTTGTGGCGAAACATATACTACCAGTAATACGAATTATGAAAGTTGTGGAGTAGGTGCTGGTATTTACGAGTATAGTCCTGCATTTGAGTTGAAACCTAATGGAACAAAACCAGGATATAATGGTGGAAAAACTTTTACAGAGCACTCTCCTTATCGTATCCGTATTTCTGAAGATGGACGCATATTTGTAACTGCTCATGATAAGGCGGGCGATTTCCTATGGGAAGTTAATCCAGAAAATTTGAATGAATGGACATCTGTGTTCAAAGGTACTACACATAATGCTGATAAATTGTTAGATGCATCAAGTAAATTCATTGCAGGTACGAATGCAGGTTTTGATGTGCGTGGAAAAAGTGAGAACTTGCAATTACTTATGCTGTCTTGTAATAATTTAGGAACAAGTACTGCTACATTCCAATGTCATGAATATAACCTTGGAAATGCAACAGAATGGTCAACAGTTCCCACTCGCAGCATTAGCGGCACTCAACTTCATTCATCTATGATTGCTCGTTATTCACAAGTAACATACGATAATGAAGGAGGTTTTTGGTGTACATACTACATTAATACATCACTTTTAGGTGGTATAGCGCATTTTACAAAAGATGGAGTAAAAGACTATGAATTGCACAAAATAATGCTTCGTGCTGGTGCATGTGTTTTCAATCATGACTTTAGCAAGTTGCTTCTTTGCGGCGATATTAGTGTAAAGACCAACACTCCTGGTTATGCGGTTATCTATAATGTTTCAAAAGATGCAAATGGCACACCTGTTTTAACTAAAGAGACTACCATTTATACGGGTGATGTAGTTGGCGGAAACCTCAACGATTTCGCGTGGGACTATGCCAATAATATTTATGCGATAGGCAATAATGGTGAAAAGTTAGCTGTTTATGCTCTTCCTCACTCCAGCGATGATGTGGTTGCTACTCCAGCGGCGTCTAAATATGCGTTCAGCATTGGTAAGTACACTATGACCGTTAATACTAATGACGAGGATAAGGGTACTGTAAGTGGAGGTGGTGAATATCTCGAAGGTGATGTGGTCACACTGACTGCAACCGCTAAAGAGGGTTATGAGTTACTCTATTGGAGCGACCGTTCTACCGAGAACCCACGCAACATCACAATGACAAAGAATGAGGCGCTCTCCGCATACTTTGTAAAGGAATATGTAGTAGAGCCTACATTTACTATTGAGAAAGTTTGGGAGAACACCAATGTACCTGCAGCAACAGCTGATGGCTATCAAGCAGTAGGTTGGGATGGTCAGGTCTATATGCAAAACAAAACTGCAGGACAAATTCAAGTATTCTCTAACGGCACTGATGCACCTACAAATTATGCTGTTTCAAATACTAATGGTCAACAAATTGCTATAGATGAGGCAGGTAATATGATTGTATTTAATGCATATTTTGCTACTGCAACTCCTACTGCAATTCAAATTTATAAAAAAGGTAGCACAACTGCAGGAGCAGTTAATTTTACTCTTCCATATCCTGGACGTTGTGACTTCTTCTCTGCTTCTGGTGATATTTACAGTGCAGAAGGTGGATATGTGTATTTCTATTGTAAAGACCAAACAGCAGTTAATCGTGTTAAGATAACCAATGGTGCAACTACTGCTGCTGATGTAAGTATAGATGCGATTGGCCATACTGCGCATGTAGCAACAAGTGTTAGCCATGTTATGGTGGATATCTTTGGCAATTTAGCGGCACATAATCGTTCTACAGCAGTTTATGCTATCAATGCACATACCGGTGAAACCAAATCTTTTGCAACTACCCTTTCAGGCATAAAATTGAGCACATTGGGTGGATGCACATTTGAGTTAGGAGGTAAGGAACTATGGGCATATAATGTGGGAACAACTAATTATAGTAGTGAATGGAATATCTACAATTTGACCGATAAGAAGTTATTATCAGATGAAGTACTTTATGCCGTTGATAAAACAAATTCTACCAACAATTCATGTAACTGGCTCAATGTACAAGTCGTAGATGAAAATACTGCCTATATTTACCAATTCTGCCCAAAGAAAGCTGTTGCTGTTTGGAAAGTAACAATGCACGAGGTTGTACTCCGCGACACTGTAAACAACGAGGAACTATTAACTGATTTGAATGGCAGCACTACAAACGTATCCGTATATCGCAGCCTCACCGGAGGTATGTACAACACCCTTTGCTTGCCATTCAATGTAGATAATCTGACAGGTACTCCATTGGAGGACGCTACCGTATGGCAATACAATGGAGCTACCGTGAAAGGTGATGGTACCAGCAAAGAGATCTTCTTAGAATTCGAGGAGGTAGAATCCATCACTGCAGGAAAACCATATTTGGTAGAGCCCGCAGAGGATATTAAAGCACCTATGGAGTTTAAGAATGTAACCATCTCTGTCACAAATGGTAGCGAGATAGCGGCACATACTGCAGTCACTATGCATGGTATTCTCCACCCTACTGAGTTGCAAACTAATAATAAGAGTATACTCTTCTTGGTAGAGAACAACAATCTAGCATGGGCTAACGTGACTGCCAACATGAATGGTATGCGTGCTTACTTCAAAGTGAACGAACCAAGTTTGCTCACCGCGCGCACACGTGCATATATAAGGAGAGAACCTACGGTGGCTACCGATATGGAAAATATCACCACACCAGAAACCGAAATCAAGAAAGTGATATACAATGGTAGCCTCTACATCATTCGTGGAGATGAAGTATATACCATCCAAGGAACAAAAGTAAAATAACTATCAAATAGTACATGAAAAACATCAAATGCCTGCTTGTATTCTCGTTAATACAAGTAGCGGTTATCACCGTATCTGCGGCTAATATTAGAGTGTATATCAACCCTGGACATGGTAGCTGGGGACCTAATTGTCGTCCCCAGGCTACTATTCCTTACCCTGCATTGTCATCTGGGCGTCCTGATACATTGGGTTTCTACGAATCGAACACTAATCTGTGGAAGGCACTTGCCTTGGAAGAAAAACTGCTTGCAGCAGGAGGATTTGGTGCAAACGGAGTGGTAACGGGAAACAAAGCAGGGCAAGCACAAATCATTGTTACCACCATAGATGGCGGATATTCCGACACATGCGATGTGACTGTCTATGGATACATGAGCGATGCCGAAGCACAACGTATTTGGGCATATGACTTGCGTTTGACATCCAACCTTGACACCCACACCTTTAACTTCAAATCCGTAGCAGATGCTACAGATGGCTACTTGGTATTCTTAGATGAAGCGGGCATAGAGGTTGGCAGATATCAATTGGATCATGTGGTACGTGGAGCAAATACCATCACATTGACCGACCAAGACATCCCTACACCAAATATCCGATTGAATTGGGGTGTAGAACTCCACGCTGATGCAATAAAAAAAACAGCTACGTTGGTGGAAATAACAGATCAATCTACAGGTAAATACAAATTCTACTTTCCTCAAGGAGTTGCAGTAGATAATAATCCCGAATCCAATTATTTTGGACAGTTATACGTTGCAGCAGCCACAAGTGGCGATAACGCTGACTCTAATCGAGAATCCAAACAGAAAGCAGGATTATTCGTATTTAATCCTCTTCTTGATGAATTAAATCCTACCAACAATGTAGGCATTATTCCTTCAAATGTCACATTTATTACAGAATATTCAAGCAGCGAACTAGATACTAAACGTCAACAGATGCACCGTATAGCGGTAGATCCTGTGACACATAAAGTAGCATTTGCTTACTATCTCAACTCAGCCACTGGTGCCTATGCAATGGATCCTTCAAACTTGGCAGGCACAGCAACTAATTTGGTAGCGGGAGCGGGAGATATTACAAAAGTTAATTCACTATGCTTTGATAAAGAAGGAACTTTGTACGTAATGGATAATGCCTATTATACGAATGCCTCTACAGGACAAATTTATAAAATCCAAGATGGTATAGTATCTCCATTCTCTAAAGCTTATGGTTGGGATTCATTTGATAACTCTATCGTATCCGATGGACGTGGCGGATTATGGGTTGCACAATACAGAAGTAATTTTGATGGTTTCGCTGTCCTTTCTCATATCAATAGCAATGGAGAAGGAGATTTTTGTATCACAAGTACCAACAACAATACCCTCTTAGAGACATATACAAGTGGTAGTACTACCAATGCCTCTTATCGTGGACAAGTGGCTTATAACGAGCGAGAAGATATTTTGGCATTTGGTGGTGGTAGAGTGGTACAATTATTTAAAGTTAGCTATGATGCAAATGGTGTACCAACTCTTACAAAATTTGCAAAAACTGAGCCATTAGGTACCAGCTATCAAACCAATATTGATGGTATTGCATTTGATTATGCAGGTGACTTATATGTTACCACAGCATGGTCAGAGAAAATGTGTAAATATGCTGTTCCTACTGAAAACAACGTATGCTTCGTACCTGCACAAAAGGCGCAAGTGATCGATAAGAAACTCAATTTGCGTGATACTGAAGACAACTCTATCAAACTCAATGATGCAATCGACCAGACTACTAATGTACGCGTGTACCGTACATTGACATCTGGCATGTACAACACCATTTGTTTACCATTCGATTTGGCAACATTAGATGGTACACCTCTCGTAGGTGCTGAATTGCTGGAGTTGAGTGATATAGAAGTAACAGAGACAGGAACCACCCAAGATATTCGCCTACAGTTTACTGAAGCTAATGCATTGACGGCTGGTATGCCTTATCTTATTCAACCTGCTAATGACATCACACTGCCTCTAGAATTTAATAATGTAGTTATAACTGCTACAGAAGGTTCAACATCTGGTTCTGAAATTGTCACATTCAACGGTATATTATCTCCCAAGACTTTTTATGAAGGAGATAAAAGTTCATTATTCTTGACAAGCAACAATATATTAGCATGGCCAAACGTAACTGCTAACATGAACGGTATGCGTGCTTATTTCCAATTGACCGAAGCAGAAGAATCACGGCCAATGCAAGTGAGTGCACGTATTTCAGTAGATAGAGGTTCAACCACTGAAGACATCATTGTATTACTACCTACTGATTCACAGGAAACAGCAACTAAAATTATGCGTAATGGCATAATATACATCTTACGCAATGGGGAAATATATACCCTTCAAGGCACAAAATTGAAATAGGAACGCAATAGGTATTGCATAATTCAAGAAAAAGTTGTACTTTTGCAAATTATTTTGTAAAAGACATGCTTACCCATCTTCACATACGCAATTACGCGCTAATATCTCACTTGGATATTGATTTCCATGAGGGATTTTCCGTCATGACAGGCGAAACAGGTGCTGGTAAGAGCATCATCCTTGGTGCACTCAACTTAGTAATGGGTGCACGTGCTGATATCAAAAGTATCACAGAGGGCGAAGAACGTTGCGTGATAGAAGCCACCTTTGGCGAAGATCTCATTATCCGTCGTGAATTAAGTGCCAACGGACGTTCACGGTCGTTTGTAAACGATGAAATCGTCACTCAAACCGAACTCAAAGCGCTCGCGCGTCAGCTGATAGATATCCACTCGCAGCACGAGAGCCTAATGATTGGCGACGATCTCTTTCAAATACAAGTGGTAGATACTATCGCTGGAAATACAGCCGAGCGCGAAGCGTATAGCCATGCCTATATCTCCTACCAAGAAGCAATAGCTGCTCTACGTGAGGCACAAGCCCTTGCTAAAAAGGCGCAAGCTGATGCTGACTATCTACAATGGCAGTACACTCAACTCCTAGAAGCACAATTGCTTGCTGGAGAAATAGAAGAATTGGAAGAAGAAGAGTATCGCTTATCACACGCCGAAGAAATACAAACCGCGTTAGCACAAGCCTTACAGCAATTAGATAGTGACCATGGCGCACTCTCTCTAATCCACTCTACCCGACTATCCGATGCGGATTCTGCACTTGCCGAACGCATTGATAGTGTGGAGATAGAACTCAAAGATATTGTATCCGATATACAACGTCTATACGATCGTACAGAACGCGACCCAATGCGTTTGGAGCAAGTGCAAGAGCGTATCAGTATGCTTCAAACATTGATGAAGAAACATCATGTACAGACGGTAGATCAACTGATTACGCTACGCGATGAACTCGCTACACAAGTTCAACGGATAGAAAATCTCGACGAAGATCTTGCTCGTCTGCAAGCAGAGGTGGATACAGCGCATAGTGCATTGTCCATTGCGGCAGAAGCACTCACGGCATCTCGTCTCGCGCCTTGCAACCTGATAGCCTCTCGCCTCGTTGAAGATATGGTTCGTTTAGGTGTACCACACGCAAAAGTAGCTGTAGATATTCAGCCTACTAATGACTTCTCCGAGACAGGAAAAGACAATGTACAATTTCTCTTTGCTGCCAACCTCA
>Ga0233362_1000217_pt1 | contig 10576 bp, 10 predicted proteins | sample ElkDunMinimDraft_22_FD_180674 | JGI IMG/M metagenome (GOLD analysis project Ga0233362, IMG submission 180674) | Fecal eukaryotic communites from dung pellets of Tule Elk in California, USA - Elk Dung C1 | ecosystem: Host-associated > Mammals > Digestive system > Large intestine > Fecal | place... | reverse complement strand
CGGTACCGTAGGTGCTAACAAGAACTCTGTGAAGATCATCGGCGAGACTACCGACAAGTACTGCCAAGCATACTTCTCTTACGACTCTAAGAAGTCGGGTGGTTTCACTTGCTCGCACCTCCGTTTCGGTGACGAACCAATCCACTCTACCTACCTCGTTACTACTCCTAACTTCGTGGCTTGCCACGTACAAGCATACTTGCAGATGTACGATGTAACCCGCGGTCTCCAAAAGGGTGGTACCTTCCTGCTCAACACTATCTGGGAAGGCGAGGAACTCGCAAAGAACTTGCCAAACAAAGTGAAGAAATACTTCGCTGACAACGATATCAAGGTGTACTACATCAACGCTACCAAGATCGCTCGCGAGATTGGTCTTGGCAACCGTACCAACACCATCCTCCAATCTGCTTTCTTCCGTATCACGGGCGTTATTCCAGTGGAGCAAGCTATCGAGGAGATGAAGCACTTCATCGTGAAGTCTTATGGCAAGAAGGGCGAGGATGTGGTCAACAAGAACTACGCTGCGGTTGATCGCGGTGGCGAGTACCAACAACTCGTTGTTGACCCAGCATGGTCAACACTTGATGTCAACTGTCAACTGTCAACTGTCAACTCTAATGAGCCAGAGTTCATTACCAACGTCGTTCGCCCAATCAACGCACAAGACGGCGACCTCCTTCCTGTTTCTGCTTTCAAGGGCGTAGAGGACGGTACATGGCCTGCAGGTACGGCTAAGTACGAGAAACGCGGTGTATCGGCTTTCGTTCCTGAATGGACTGCTGAGAACTGTATTGAGTGTAACAAGTGTGCATATGTCTGCCCTCACGCATGTATCCGCCCATTCGTCATGGACGAGGAAGAGGTGAAGGGTATCCAAGGCACCACACGCGAGATGAAAGCACCTGCGGCTATGAAGGGTATGCATTTCCGCATGCAGGTGGGCGTACTCGACTGCCTTGGCTGCGGCAACTGCGTGGACGTTTGTCCTGGTCATCCTAAGACTGGCAAAGCCCTCCAAATGGTGCCACTCGAGAGCCAAATGCTCGAGGCACAAAACTGGGCTTACTGCACCGATAATGTGAAGTCTAAACAACACCTCGTAGATATCCAATCCAATGTCAAGAACAGCCAGTTCGCTACTCCTCTCTTCGAGTTCTCTGGCGCTTGCTCGGGTTGCGGTGAGACTCCATACCTCAAGCTCATCAGCCAACTCTTTGGCGACCGTGAGATCGTAGCCAACGCTACCGGTTGTACCTCTATCTACTCGGGTTCTGTTCCTTCTACTCCTTATACCACCAACGCACAAGGTCACGGTCCTGCATGGTCCAACTCCCTCTTCGAGGACTTCTGCGAGTACGGTCTCGGTATGCAAATCGCTCACCGCAAGATCCGCGAACGTTTGGCGGCTCTCTTCACCAAGGCACAAACTTGCACTTGCTGCACCGAGGAGATGAAGGCGCTCTTCCAAGAGTGGCTTGACAACCAAAACGATGCTACTATCACCAACCGCCTCTACGAACCTATCGTAGCTGCTTGCGAGGCATGCGGTTGCGATACTTGCAAAGAGATTCTCAATTACAAAGACCATATCGTTAAACGCAGCCAATGGATTGTCGGTGGCGACGGTGCTTCTTACGACATCGGTTACGGCGGTCTCGACCATGTGATTGCTTCTGGCGAAGATGTCAACATCCTCGTACTCGATACCGAGGTGTATTCTAATACAGGTGGCCAAGCATCTAAATCTACTCCTATCGGTGCTATCGCTAAGTTCGCTGCTGCGGGCAAACGCGTGCGCAAGAAAGATCTTGGTATGATTGCTACCACCTATGGTTATGTCTATGTAGCTCAAATCGCTATGGGTGCAGACCAAGCACAAACCCTCAAGGCTATCCGCGAGGCAGAGGCATATCCTGGACCATCACTTGTGATTGCATACGCTCCATGTATCAACCACGGTTTGAAGGCAGGTATGGGTAAGAGCCAAGCTGAGGAGGCAAAGGCAGTAGAGTGCGGTTACTGGCACTTGTGGCGTTACAACCCAGCACTTGAGGCAGAGGGCAAGAACCCATTCTCTTTGGACAGCAAGGAGCCACAATGGGATAAGTTCCAAGACTACTTGATGGGTGAGGTTCGTTTCGCTTCAGTGGCTAAGCAATATCCACAAGAGGCAGCCGAGCTCTTCGCTGCCGCTCGCGAGAACGCTCAATGGCGCTACCGCAGCTACCTGCGTATGTTGTCCACAAATTGGGACAACTCCCAAGAGTAATTCAAGAATTCCTCTCAACAGAGAATATGCAAAAGAGAGCCGCTGACACCAGCGGCTCTCTTTGTGTAGCCTGCTCCACCGATTTACAAGAAAGAGTTATCTTTCTATGGGGTCCCCTAAAATTTTCAATTTTTGGGGAGAGCGGAGGCACAAGTCGCCCAATGTCGCCAGCGACATTCTTTGCGACCTTGTTGCCGAACGCGAGAGTTCCCCTTCTCCTTGCAAAAAGAAATGCGTGATTTTGCTTCATTTCCAAGGGCCGCTTACGCGTTGGGGAGAGATTCTAGTATTTCGCTCGTTCCACTCGCGTGATTTAGCATGTTTCGACTGCCATTATCTCTACTCTATAATCTACGCCGCAGCCACCACTTCAACGCCCCATAGCCTATAGCCAATATCCCAATAGCCCAAAATGCGATGGTACATCGCTTATAAAAAGGTGGCACATAGCGCTCTGGCGGTAGTTGCACAACCTCTTTCTCTACCCGCACATCCATTACCGTATCTCTTTCCACCCGTGTCCGCCATCTGTCCCGCCATTCCACCCGTGTCAGATATACCGTATCACCTCGCTGTTTCTCGCTCACGAACACGCTGTCGTGCAAATAAATGGTATCAACCCTTGCACTCCTCTGGATGAAGCTCGTAGTATCGTTGCTCTGCACGACGGGCATCGATTTCGTACTGCTGCAACTCGTGCTCACAAGGATGATTATACCCATACTCAGTACCCGCACGAAAGTCGCTGACTTCCAAAATAATCTCTTCATGTTCATTTTGTGCTTTTAATAGTTTGTTTGTCAATTCCTTCTCTTTCTCCGCAGGCACCAGCACGCACCCACTTGAATGTTCTGGCTTACTACCTCTGTGTATGCGTATTCCTTGCCTATATCCCATAGCGCCATTGGCGCGTCCTATAGGCGTAGCCGTCCCATAGCCGCTCTGTGGCGTCCGAGGCACGCCAGTGACCAACGGCAGCAGCCTCTTAAACTTCGGTGATATTGTTACTGCTACATGGTAACATAGTGCAGGAATCTCCACGCCCTTCCGCTCAAGCGTGTTGCAAAACCACCTACCATCAATCACCAGCCGCCCAGTTATCGCATTGCCTTTTGCTTCATTTCGTATCAATCGTATATACATATTCGCATCATTTCTTAGAATATAATTTTGTTGTTGGGCACTAATATAGCGTGCTATATTCTTCTGCCCAAACAACAAAATATCTTCCCTGATTTTTATTTATTTTTGTAGCCCTCTTAGAGGGCGTATTTTTGTTTCTAAAATTGTCATAAATTGACAACTTAATTGACAAGAATTGTCGTTTATATTATTCTTTATAGCGATACTTGTAATCAATCCCTATGAGCGACCCGCTAAATGTCAATATCTCTCCAAACGCTATCAGCAGCGAGTGGTGTATCTCGCCCACAGGCGGTGTCACAAATCCTGCCACCAGTAATGCGCACCCAAAGGCGCACATTACAATAGCAGTCATTAATTGAATCTTTTTCATATTGCTAAGATCTAACAGCACCGCAGGTGCGGTCTAACAACAACGTGGTCTAACAGCCCTGCGGTCTGCTCGCTCTGCGAGCTTACTTCCCTTCAATCTCCGCACGCATCAAGTTCCAAACATACTGATAGAATGTCTTGTATTTCGTTTGCTTAATAAAGCCAACTTGATCCGATGCGATGTAGTTTGGATCCATCATGCGCTCACGAGTAGCCGCACAAATCTGTGCAAATTTCTCTTGCCAAGCGAGTTCACTTGCTCCGTATGGAGTCGTTCGCTCACCTATCACAGCGCATCCGCGTTGTCGTTTACCACGCTTACGGCGAACTGCCACAAACTTTTGTTTCTTTCCGAAAATCTTGCCCGATGCATTATCCACGGGCGCTAAATAAAATACACTTCCTGCCATAGTTTTTTAGGTTTTTAGTTTTGCTTGAACACTTGCGCCACCACATACCCACGCAGTGTAATGTACTTCTTTTGTGCTTTGAATTTCGCTTCGTAGGTAGCTCGTTGCTCTGGATCAGCAAGGATAGTTGTCGCTTGCGTTTGTGCTGCCTTGAAAGCATTGCGCACTGCCTGCTGCGCTTCACTGTTGCCCCCGTCATAAGGGTTCTTCACACGCACACCAATGGTTGCATTGTCTTTCTTGCGGTTACGGAAATGAATCTCATCCGAACCCGAGAACTTCTTTTGAATCGAATCAAAAGGCGTAGAATTTTTGATAATAGCCATAGTTAAAATTTAGGTTTAATTGGTTAAACGGTTTAGTTTTTTTCTTCTGGGATCCCGCGTCTTCCGGAATTCACAAGCAAGCCGTTCATTCCGAAATCCGCTGCAAAGATACACATAAAACCCCTTTTTTGTTGGTGAATTTCACCACTTGTTACTATTTATCGCGATTTTCTTTTCGCCACAATCTGTCTCACTCTCTCTTCGCTCAAATAGAACTGTTTTCCAATCATTACATATAATTCCATCACAGGCATTCCTTTGCCTAATTGTTCATAGAAGCATTTTCGTATTGCCTTATTTCTTCGTGCTTGATCTGTCATATTTCCTTGCCTTTAATCTCTAAACCGCTACCTCGCCCATCGGCGACACTACCGCTCGCTTGCGAGCCATCACCACGGCGCAGCCGTCTATACTGCTGAATAAATCGTAGCTGATTTTCCTTTTCCTTCTCTGTCGCCACATGTCCTTTCCTATTCGGGCATCGTTGCACTACATATTTCCCATGCAGTTTTCGGATATAAAACCCATCCTCCAACCGTATTTTTCCCCTCACCCCTTCCACTGGTTTCTTAAATGTCACTATCATATATTCTTCTATTATCAGTCGTTTTGTTTTGCCCACCAATGACTTTTATATTGTTTTTGGGTTGCCAATGCGCCCAGCGCATTCTTCCAACCCAAACAATATGTTCATTGAATTGACAATAATTGACAACCCAATTGACGTTAATTGTCTTAAAAAAATGATCATTGATTTTTTCATATTTTTGTAGGCTTCAAGGAAGCCGTATTTTTGTTTCAAATATTGTCGTTCTCAAACGCGCCCTTTCTTCAATGGGGGTCCCCGCAAATTTTTAATTTGTGGGGAAATCGGAGACAGCAGTCGCCACAACGATGACGGGGTCATCGGTCAATGCGATCTGCTAGTTGACGATTAGGCGACCACCATAGGACATCTCTAGGACATCTGTGGGCTTTCTGTGTCTTTAACTGGAATCAATGTGGCAGCCACTTTTTGAAACACAAATTTCCGCAATGTCATTTTCCGCGCCCCGTATGTATCTTTTTGTAGTTGCTCGTATGCAGCTCGTTGTGTAGGGTCTGCCATGATGGCTGACACCATTTTAGTAATAATTGAAAATCGTTGCCTTTGTTTCATTTCTTTTTCGCTGGGTATCCGTTTCGGTTTCTTGCGCATTTGATATGCGTATGTCTTTCCCGATGGTGACTTACGAAAAACCACATCACCAATTCTCCCACTGATGGTTGCAATCCCATCCATAAATGTTACTCTTGCCATAATTCAATAAGTTTTAGGGTTAATAGTTTAAGCCATAAGACGCATAAGACAAGTAATTTATAAAAACTCACGCCCGCGCGCCTGTGAATTTATCAAAATAAGATGTCTTCATGTCTTTGTGACTTATTGGCTAATTCTTTTTGTTTGATTTCTATTTCATCCTGTTTGCGCTTATACACCAGCCATCCTCGTACTTGTTTGCCATCCACATACGGACGAACAGCTTTGAACGCATGATGCTCCAATATCGCATTGAGTTTGCGTATGCTCATCGGTTTTTTGATGCCTCCATAAGTCGCTAATCGATCGCTAATCTCCGCCGTAGTCATAAACTCGCCTCTGCCTTCTGCAGGCACATCAAACAGTATCGGCAGTAATTGTTCCTCGTTCTCTTGCGCTCGGAACTCCTCGTTGTGCGCCTCCAACACTTCCATTTCTTCTATGTCAAACCAATAGCTGAATATTCCCTCCTCCACCAAAGCTTTAGCTTGGGCATACAGTCGCTCGTAGGGGATAATCGTATGAAAAGGATTCTGTATGCTCTCCACCTCAAAGGGCAGCCAACGGCGGTTGCCCGTGATGTCGGTCAAGAACTCGCGTTTGTTCGTACTCGCACAGAAACTCGCCAACCGCACTCTTCGTTCTTTCAGTCTGCCATACGCTGCCCGCTCATTGACATCGGTGGAGGTGAGGAGCGATTTCACGATGTTCATTTCGCGCCCACACATGGCATCCAACTCATCGATATTGAGCATACCGTTCTCACATAGGCGCAAACGATCATCTTTGCTTATCTGCCCCGATAGTGGCAACTTGCTGCTGTAGGCACGCAGTTCAGGTGGAATAAGGTTGTCCAGCCATGTGGTCTTGAAGATACCCTGCCGTCCGACCAACACCAATACGGTGTGATTCACCACCTCATCCTTCATCCACGAAGCGACCATAGCGACAAACCACTTCTTGAAGCATGCGCGCCATAATTCCTTGCCTTTAAACTCTAAACTGTAGCCGCTTGCGGCGTTCTCTAAACTGTTGCTCAACGGTGACGGTGAGACCGTCACCTGTTGAGCGACCATATCTATCCAATCGGGCTGATCTGCCGTGTATGGTCTTAATCCATCTAGCCATGCTCTGAGGGGGTGCACCGCAGGCACCATATCCGATTTGAGGGCAGTCCACATCTCGTTGGTGGATATGTTCACTCCCTTTTCCGTCACGCATTGGCACACCATAGTATTGATATCCTTGTCGGTAAGGTTGCGCCATAACTCCTGACGATCGCCTATTGCCAATAGCCCATCGCACTCCTCCCTTCCCTTTAGGGAGGGGGTGGGGGTAGGCTTGTATGCTTTGATTTGCAGGCGGTCAGTGACCACATCGTGTCGTAAACTCCCAAACTGCAAATAATTTTCCTCCAACCACTCGCACGCAATCTGCTGCCGTAGTTCTTTTTTATCTTGTTTGCTCATAGATTATTGTTTTCTATCTTATCACCTGTGCATTGCGCACTATAATATCTCTAAAATTTGGTCGATTATCTTTTTCGGAACGATCTTCTGTGTTTGAATAATCAAAACCGTTGTTTCTTTCTTTTTTTTTACAGTCATTTTTGGGGATGCAATCAACTCTTCACAATCAACCCCGAAGAACTCAGCTATTGGGTCAAGCAGATTAAGGTCAAACGGATGCTGCCCATTGAGCATTTTACCGAGATTGGACTTGTCCATGTCGATTCCTTCAGCCAATTCGCTTTTGGTGATGTTTCGTTCTCGGAGCAAGCGATTGACGTGCTCGCAAAGTATTTGTTTTGAGTTCATTTTCACGCTGCAAAATTACTGCTTTTTATTGATACTGCGGTGGTAGCATTTACCACAAATGCAGCAGAAATGGTAGCACATACCATTTCTGCACTATTCTTTCCATATGAACATAAAAGAAACTCGCCCAGTTCCGAAGAACTGAGCGAGGATCATAAAATTTCAAAGCTGGATTATTTTCCCACTTCTACTCCCATTACGTTATAGGTCTTGCCGTCGCGGAGAATAAGAACTTGATTGTCTTTAACGATCTTATATGTCTTAGCGTTATTGCTTAGAGTGTTATCAATATCAGTTGTTATTCCTCCTTGAGTGGTTTTAGGGAAACGAACGGCCACATCATCGTAGGCAAAATACCCTGGGATAGTAAATCCATATTTGCCACCCATCTCGTCGGAATATTGGAAATTGAAACGCACTTTGGCTACTTCACCCAATGCGGATAAATCCCACTTTTGCCAATCAGTGACTACATTTTCGCCTTGTACCAAATAAAACTCTACTTCGCTGATAGGTTCGGCATAGGCATCTGCATCTACATCATCAAAGCCGTACGCTACAATCTTCAGCCAAGCATTTTCGGTTAGTCCCTCCCAATTACCGCCAAAGCTATTGCCTGCTTCGCTCTTCACACCATTGTACAATTGGTTCAATGTATAATTGGTATTGGTGACATACATATGATCAATCACATGCATCTCTCCATCTTCAAAGCGTAGTTCTGGCAGATTCTCTACATACGAATAGAAATCCTTATAGCCGTAATGCACAGCAAAATTCTCGCCTGAGTGTGCTTGAACAGGCACCATCATTTGAAGGTTAAACCATCCCAGCATGGCATCGTTACCTGCATTCTCTGCTACATAATCTTCGCCATAGTACTTGGCGATGTGTATGTCGCGATCTTCATCGCTCCATCCTTCGCCCCAGTAGTTAGAGATAGCGTGACCACCACCCCAGAAACAATAGGCATAGTTGTCAGGGAAGGTATGAGCCAACTCGGTATTACCCTCATCATACCAATGGTATTCGGCACTCATATAGTCCGCATAGGTCAATGGGCCGCCATACTGTGGATCATCGATGAGGTCTGACCATGTGGTGATAGTCGCACCTGCATAATCAAGTGTGTACTCACTAAACTGAGCATCTTCGTCTTCAAAGGTTAAGACGCGCAATTCGTAGTCCTGCGCCATGAGGACTACATTCATCAGGCATAAAGCCGCAAGAAAAATAGATTTCTTCATGTTGTTTGTTGTTTTGTTGGTTAATAATGTTGGATTTGTTTATATTGTTATTTATTCCATTTGGGCGTAATGCCGAGGAATATTTCAAAGTTGATACCTGGCATAGGACGGGATAAAACGGATAGATATTCTTCATTAAACAGGTTGTTGATAGCTGCTTTGGCAGATAAATCTGCCCAATCAAATACAAATACCTTCTCCAGCGAGATATTGCTCATAAAGTATTGAGGCAGTTTTCCTGTCAAAGAAATATCGTTGGAAGACATGGTATAACGCTCTGAATAATAGCACCATTTGTACAAAAACGACCATCTGCGCCAAGAGAGGCGCCCTGTAACCGATGAGGATAGTTCGGGCACATAAGGCAACTGTTTGCCTACCGACTGGTCGGCTGGTGTGCGTGGTTCACCCATATTGATGGAGGGTGTCCATGAGAAAGTGCCGTTGAGCCCTAACTGCCATGTCTTGCCTAATGCCACATCCAGATTGGCTTTGAGTTCGATGCCATAGGCATGCACATCCTTGATGTTTTCGGGCGAGAAGAAGCCCTTGGTAGTGGGCAACCAGATGATCCAATCCTTGATATAGGAGTCAAACCAAGTGGCAGAGCCGCTCAGCGAATAGACTCCCTCTTTGCCTACAGCAAAGGATAGTCCTGCGTCGTATGTCCAACCACTCTCGTGCTTGAGGTCAGGGTTGCCGCCAGGAAGGAAGTAGAGGTCGTTAAGCGTAGGATAGCGGAAATTGCGTGATACAGAGGCCTTGGCTACCAGATTGCCCTTCTCCGATAGTACGCCGTCAATAAAGAATGCAGGTATGATAGGTGTCCACTCTTTGCCATACATTTCCTCGCGGATTACAACGGATAGTCCTAAACGATCGATAGGTTTCCATTTAGCCGAGATAGAACCAGATAACTCGGGTCGTCCTTGGCGATAACCCACAATGGCTTTGTTGCCATCTTGACGAATAATATTCTTATCTTCGCTTTCCACAATATGCTGATGCAGCGATAGATTGGCTGTGAAGAGCCATTTTTTGCCGATATAGTATTCGCCATCTACTTGTCCGTAGAAGGTGTTGATACGACTTCTGGAGCGTGTCATATGCGCCATAGTGCCATTGCCTACATCGCGTTTATAGTCGTATGCCATCCATGTGTAGATATAACCAGCTTTAGCACCCAGTTTCCAGTTCTCCTTGATGTGATCCCATGAAAACACACCGCGAAATGTGTGCTCACGCTGGCGATTCTCGAAGTCAGTTTCATCGCCGTAATCAACGGTCAGCATGGCTAATTCACGGTTGGAGTAGAGATACCACGCATTCAGTCCAAATCGATCGCCTTTACCCGTATTGTAATACATCTCTTGCAAGAGGTGGAAATCCTTGAATGCACCACTCCGATTGCGTTCTATGGGATAGTACTGGTCAATGATATTCATATCCTCGTCATAGATGTTCTCTTTCTTGTCGTGGTTGCGGTATTTGTAGTCATTGGGGGACGAGGAAAAGACCGCACGCGTGGAGATTTGCCAATGCTGATTACCATAGGTTAGTCGTAGAAACTCATCAAAAGTCTTGAACGAACCTGCACCTTGTATATATTGCAGACCAAATCCATCGGCATTGGCGGGTTTGGTACTCAGTTTGACAGCTCCGCCCAGTCCGCCACCTGTCTCGTTCACC
>Ga0233362_1000216_pt1 | contig 10578 bp, 11 predicted proteins | sample ElkDunMinimDraft_22_FD_180674 | JGI IMG/M metagenome (GOLD analysis project Ga0233362, IMG submission 180674) | Fecal eukaryotic communites from dung pellets of Tule Elk in California, USA - Elk Dung C1 | ecosystem: Host-associated > Mammals > Digestive system > Large intestine > Fecal | place... | reverse complement strand
GGGGGGGGGGGGGGGGAGAGGGGGGTGCGGGCGGCAAGAGCCCCCGCAAAACGCGCCGCGCGACCGCTCTCCCTGCGCGATGGGGGCAATAGGAAAAAGCGGGACAGAAAGGCGGTAGCCCAACCGCTTATTCCTCTTGCCCTCTTCACGCAGGGGCGCGAGAGGGGGGTGTGGGCGGCACGCGCCCCCACATAATAACAGCGAGGGGGCACAATGGTGGCGGCATGGAGAGCCTGCAGAGCATCGCGCCTTGCGCCGAAAAAAGAGAGGTTTGACCGCTCGGCGCAACGCGCGTTGCCCTGGCAGGCTCGGAGTGCCGCTACCATTACGCCCTCTCGCTACCGCTTGCCCCCGTAGAGGCATGGTGCGTACGCACGATGCCGTGGGGCTTTCTTCTCAAGTGAGGGCTCTGTAACTTCTCTCCAGCAGCGTTCACTCGCGAAAATCGTTATTACCGTCACCGGTAATGACTTGACGATTTTCGTGGCTTTCCGTCAGCGGACACACTCGGCGCGTCATTGCCCTGCGTTCAGTGGGCAAAGGCGCGCCGCACGGTACACACTCGGCGCGTCTCCGTGCTGCGCCGTAGGCAGGGCAGGGAGGCGCGCCGCAAGGTCGCAAATGGGGGCTCTGTAATCTCTCTCCAGCAGCGAACACACTCGGCGCGTCCTCCTGCTGCGCCGTAGGCAGGGCAGGGAGGCGCGCCGCGTAGAGGGGGGCGCGGGCGGCATGAGCCCCCGCATAATAGCAGCGAGGGCAGTCAACAGGATCAGCGCGTAACGTAGCGCCATTGCGTCAGCACGCGCCGAAAAAAGAACGGTTTGACCGCTCGGCGCGTCCTGACGCTACGGCGCGTAGTGAAGAGCTGCTCCTGATGTCTGCTCTCGCTACCGCTTGCCCCCGCAGAGGCATGGTGACGTGTCACGATGCCGTGGGGCTTTCTTCGCAAGTGAGGTCTCTGTAATCTCCCTTGCCATCAGGACACACACTCGGCGCGTCTTTTCCCTGCGTTCAGGGGGAAAAGGCGCGCCGCACGGTACACACTCGGCGCGTCTTCCTGCTGCGCCGTAGGCGGTGCAGGGAGGCGCGCCGCAAGGTCACAAGTGAGGGCTCTGTAATCTCTCTCGCCGCCAGCCACAACACTCGGCGCGTCCTTGCCCTGCGTTCAGGGGGCAAGGGCGCGCCGCACCGGAGATATAAGAAAGTTCTAATCAGTCAGGAGGAAACAAACTACCCTCCTTTGGCAAATTCTTCGTCTGCTCCTTGAAAAACTCCTCAATGATGGTGTCCACAAGTCGCTCCGTCCTGATAGTCTGAGTTATCCACCTGGTTGAGTTATTCTCAGCCTTCTTCTTCTGCGCCTGCCGCATAGCGGCCACGGCTTGCACAAACTGTGTCAGGGTCATAATCGGTCAAATTGTAATGTTACTGTCAGTACTCAAGATATACTCGCTCCACTGTTTCGCTATCGCTGCAGCGACCTGGGGAAATGTCCGCGAACGATACTTGCCGCGCGAAGAGGTAACGTAACACTTCGGATTGGGAAAGAACCTCTCCGGCAAGATTGGCGGCAAATTCTTCAACCAGAATAACGTCTTCTTCGTGTACTTCACCCCAAACCACGATGGGTCAATAAATGTTGTCGGTTTCGGCAGCTGTGCTAATTTCATCGGGATTGGATTCTCCACCGCAACAAACGGAGCCTGCGCATTCAGGCACTCAAAAAAGAAGTCACGACCGGAGCACATCTTCATGTATCTGTCAAAGTTCACCCGGACCATCTTCCCATCGAAACACACTTCTGCATCCTCATCCTTATGCATCCAAGGACAACCGATTTTACTGAGATACGTACATGGCGGATGCGCAATAATCAAGTCCCATCGAGACACACAACGCAGAAATCCAGCCTGCACGTTAAAAGCAGTATCTCCGTGCAGTAATGGAGTCACGTCACCATGAATGTGCCAATAAGGATTACCACCTCTTCTGCAGGGCTGAATGTCGCAAGAATACGCATTATGGCCAAGCGCGCGGAAAGCTGCACACTCTGTCTGGCTCTCTTCGCAAGCTATCAGAACATTAAGTTTGCGCGCCTGTTTTCTCGCGCTTGCGTGGGCGCACGCACCCGCGCTTGTGAGGGAAAGTCTTGTATCTTTCATATTACATGTTACTTATGTCGTTTCGGATTGGAAATCCGACGGCGGTACTACTGTACCGCCTTTTTCGTCACTATGGGCTGCTGAGAAGTCAATGGTACGCTTATGAATGTTCAGGAGCTGTGCAACCTCTTCAACGGAGGCCTTGATTTGGAAGTTATCAACAGAGGTCGTTCCGTCAAGTAGAGACAACAAGGCAGTAAGGTCACTATCCGTCCCTGAGTTCACTAAGTCCCTCCTAATCGCGTCAACGGTAAGGCTCTGAATGATAACATCACACGCCTGCGTTACGCTCTCAGAGGCGTGCTTTAGCTTGTACTTATGCAGCAACGCAGCAAGTCTCTCAAATGGGTCAGCGTCTTCTGTATCTTCCGCAAGGGTGTAATCATCACGCCCGATTGAGAACACTGTTTCCTCGGGTTTCCACTGAAAGAGCACCTTATCAGGACACCTGTCCTTGCGCTTTGTCTCATCGTAGTACTTAAAGCGGAAGTAATGTTTAGCGAGGCTGGCGAACATCACAAGCAACTTCTCACGGCTATCCCAAACGGTCAAGTCATTCCTCAGCGACTGCGGTTTGTTCCTCTCTCCGTTGATGTCAATGCGCACCCAATTACGGATTGCGGACTTCAGCGAAAACTCCACTCGCCAAACGTCCACTTTCTTACCGTCTTTAGTGCAGTTAACGTAATCGTCAACGAGGCCGCAAAGCATCCATGCATACCTGATGTGGGGCTTCTTGTAGGAGTGCGTCCGCTGGTCGTATAGCTCCATCGTCTTGTTATACATCTTGGTGGAAACGGCTGACTTCTTGCTGCCCCAGCTCAACGAGTTCCATTCCTGCCCGGTCCACGTATCGTCACCATGAGCCGATATACGGCCTTGGTTGATTTTGGCGTACTTGTGCTTGAAATACCGGCGCACAAAAGCGGCAGGATCATCGCCACGGTCAAATGAAACAAAATCAAGGCAAACATCAACGCGTGAAATCCTCACGTTATAATACCCATACTGCTGCAAGAACGTGTTGAGCCAAGATGCCGCATCGTCAAAGTAACACGCACGGTTAACCAGCCTGATGTGGCACTCGTTCGCCTGATGCACTCCGTTAAAACCTTGCGATGCTGGATTTCTTCTCACCTCCAGCAGCGGCACGTTGTCACGCCCTCTAAGCGTAAACATTTCCCGATAAACGCGCGTGCCGTACTCTCGTTCATCAACTATCCATCCCTGAGCACGGAAATAGATAGCATTGAGAGAAGTTACGATGGGTTCATAGGCATGAACCTCCAACCAATCAAGATTGACGCAACGAGCAGTAGGACGTGATGAACCAGGCATAATGGTAGCAGTAAACAGTAACGAAACGAAAAAGCGATAGAAAAGGACTGTTACGCTACCGGAGTAAGCGTAAACAGTCCACAAGAAAGTTATGAGAAGAAAAGTAGCTATTCAATTGGTACCTTAGTTACCCAACCGTTCTGGTCAACACTATATTGCTCACCTGAGCGGGACGCAAGCACAGTCTCAGCAGGAGCGTCAGCATTCTCTCCAATCTGCTGGCAGTAGTAGTGCTTGGTCACCTTATACTCAGACGCGTCAACTGGGTCATAAAGTAAGGCAGGCACATCAACAGTCTTGCCACCAAGGAGCTCAACGGCGCGAGCATTGACAGTAAGGCCTGCTTTCATACACTTGTCCTTTGGTGACGAATAGACGCGCAAGTTAGCAGTTCCCTCAACATAGACCATCTGACCACGCACAAGGTATGGCAGAACTGCGGGCTTGCCCTGCATCGTGACATCAACCCAAATCGTTTCCTCATGGGAAACACCGTCCTCAGACTTCCATTTAGAAGTGTGAGCAACGCGAAAAACAGTGAACTCGTTGCCGTTGGCAGACTTCACTTCGGCATTGGCACCAATGTGCCCAATAACAGTAACTTTCAGCATAATAATGAAATTAAAGGGTTATTAAAACTGTTGTAGATAATTGATAAATTCTGTTAGCACGAACTTAGGTTTTGTACGTGTTACGCACTCGGCATGTCGTATTACATTCTTCGGCAGGCCTGCGGCTTGCCTGCTGGCTTTCCGCTTGCCTGATGCTTGCTTGTTGTCGGTCTGTTGCTGCGCCTGCTGCGGTTTTGTAAACTTCTTATACGCCGCCATGAACTTGCGACCTGAGACGTGAACGATGCCCAGCTCATCAGGCAGAACATCTAACGACAATGCTATTTTCAGCAGGAAGTCAGAGGCCTTATTGTCGTACTGAGAGAAAAACCAGTTGTGTTGAGCTGCGAGTTTTGCCAATGCATGTTTCCGTGCAACGTCTTCAGCACTTTCGCCCAGAGTAATCTTGAAGAAACCTGAGCTATGATTAATCACAGTGCCAGCAATGATAAGAAGATAGATACGTGTCATAAGCAGTAATCAGTTGTGGAAGATAACGGAGAACAAGTAGAGCAGTAATGCCGCCAGCAGGAAAGCACCGATACAACCAAGTCCGTCAACAATCTCATTCTTAAAGTCTAATCTGTTTCGCATAGTGGTAAATGTTAGGGGGTTATTAAATTAGTCTGTGACAACTCTGATTCCGAATCCTGACCTGGGACAAAGTCAAAACTCAACTTGTAGTTCTTCCTTTTGTTCCAGCCGCGCGTCAACATCAGATACCTTGTCAGGTGACTTGAAGTGTCAAATATCGCAGTCAGAAAGTTAACAATAACGCCTGAGCGCGTCATCGGTCTGAGCCCAGCAGCCTCTTCGTCTATCTTCTCCAGCAGACTAACAGGGACACGAATTGAAATTAGCTTAGTTTCTTGCATGATAATATGTGTTAAATAGAATGATGAAAAATGTCGTTAGAATACGCATTCTGTAAAGTACGGTTCAGATATAACTAAAAATGAATATGAATGTAACAAGTCAGTTGGTCACAAAAAAGGCTGGGAGAGGTGGTGAACACCTGAGCCCAGCCGCTGCCGATGGCGTTGTGGTTACGTTCGTGGGGCGCACCTCTGCGGAGCCCATTATCCTACCACGATGCAAAGGTAATACAAGTTTTTGTAATACACAAGAGGTCAGCAACATTTTAACATATTTTCGTAATACATCATTTTCGTGACATCACGAAAAAGGTAGCATAACAACAACGTGACAGTAGCGCCCCCAAAACCTCCCCAAAAATTTTCCAAAAATTCGCCAAAACTCTGCCACAACGATACCATAACACTACTACAATATCACTAACAGTGACGCCAAAACTACAGTCAAACCACAACGAAACCATAACCAAGCTACGACAATACCACAACAATGTCACTACAATGCTACAACAATACCGGAACAATACTATAACAATACCAGAACAATGCTACAACAACGCCAAAACAATATTACAACAATACCGGAACAATACTATAATCAAGCCGAAACAGAACTACAACACAACGATACGAACGATAGCAGAACCTCCAGACGAACCGAATAAGCCACGAAATCTAAATCTTCTCTTTGCTTTCTGACACTACCGCAACATCAGTAGCACAATAACTAAACTGTCAGTAGTAGCATAATAACCATATCCGAAACAACAATTCAGCTGTTACAAAGTCACCATACCAAGCCGTATAGAGTGTCGCAAAAGTGGCATATTTGACGAAAAACCGCGCCGAAAAACGCGCGAAAATGACGAAAATCGTGATTTTCTCGGAGCAGTCCTATGGCATCCAAAACCAAAATCTCCGATATCAGAAATCTAAATCTCTGATATCAGAAATCTAAATCTCTGATATCAGAAAGGGCGCATAAAATGCACCCGCAATTGACGAAGATCCGGGCACAAAAAAAGGAGCTGCCGCTGCAGCTCCACCAACCAACCAAATGCGAATTGCGTTGTTACATCGTTAGTGCAACATATGAAGTTAGTGATGAGTAGAATTAGAATTGTCGTGCTGCTCACGCAGGACGTATGTTGTCAATTTCTGAATGTAGTATTCCAAGCCGAAGATGCTGCCAGCAAGTAAAAAGGCCTGCGCGATGTACATCAGAGTACCGTTAGCGATGTCTCCGGTGCCCATGACCTGTAGGAATGCCAGCACGATAGATGAAACTATCAGCAGCACCGCAGATGCGTATTGTATTTTGCTCTTTGCGTTCATTTCACCCAGGCATTAAAGTTAGGATTCAAGGATAGCATCAGAAACGCCGATAGTCTCAGTGCCCTGCTGCCACGCCTGCAAGATGAAAGATGAGACGATGCCGAACGGCGCGAAGACGTTGTTACGTTTCGCACTGTAGATCATCTTCGTTGTGCTGCGGAGCTGGGTGTCCTTGCGGCTGCGTATAACACCCATGAAACCACCGTAGATTTCAGATGACCATCCAGCAGGCTGCATCAGGTCATTAAGTGATAAACCCTTGTAGCGGCTAAAGCCTACAATGTTCTCAGCTACAACGGAGGCCATATACCCATTATAGCCAGTCACTTTGAAGAAACCACCTGCCGCTCCGCTTGTGCCATCGCCGACAATTGTAGGCGTTAGTGGTGCGGTAGTGTTGTTGCTAAGCACGTTCTCATTGAATCCAAGACGGACATATCCAAAGCCACCTGGGTACTGCTTGGTGAACCCAGTGTTATAGCCACGCACCTCAAACTCAGGGAGTGAGGTGAAATCCTCGGCGAACCAGCAGAGCGTCAGAATATCATCAGTGAACAAAATGCGGTCATCAATGAGCATCTGAGCAGTTTGCGCATACGTGTAACGTCCATCAGTGTTATCGTAGATGGAGAACGCAGGATTCTCATCAATAGTGCCATAACTCTCGGAGTAGTTAGTGTTCTGCGTAATCATGCCTGCAGGCAGTGAGCCCTCAGAGATTATGTAAGGTGACGGAGTAGGGGAGTTAATACCGGGTGCACCGAACATGGTGCGCTGGGCACCGATGATGCCGCCAGCTTCAAGGTCTGCAGCAAGCAGTGACCTGAGCTGCGAACAGTTGCGGTGGAAGAAACGGTGCTGGCACTGTGCGCCTCGCGTGTAACGCTCAAAGGAATGGTCAAAAATCTCACTGCCAGCTGTGTAGGCACGCATGACGGTAGCCATCACGGCGCGCTGGTAGAGCTGCTTTGCCGTTCTCGGGTTACGCGGTATGCGGTTACGAATGCGCGATACCTGTATGCCGTTCAGGCGTGACAACACGGTATCGCCGATAGAACCGTGTCCCATGCCCTGATAAATGTTGCCTTTAGCCATAGAGAAAGAAGATTAGAAGAGTGAAAGAAAACGGCAGGCAGACGAATGCCGTACTGCCTGCCGAAGTTATAGCGAAACGGAAATGGCTTATTCGTCACCTCCCTCAAGGATGAGGTCGGAGTCCCCGAGAGCTTCAGTGCCCTGCTGCCATGCAGCGAGTGCAAGAGGTGAGGTGATGCCGTAAATGCCGTTGGTGGCACGTCCTGAAACACGTGATGCAACGTGCATGAAAGACGTGCTGCGCAGATCCTGGTCAAGACGTGAACGTATAACACCTACCGACGCGAGGCTGGCTGACACAGCGGGGAATGCACTTGCAGAGATTATTTCTTCAAGGTCAAGTGTATCACCTGCAACCTTTCCACTCAGGTCTATGTTTGCGTTCTTGCTTGCAGTAATCTCAAACAGAACACCGAGATTAGCGTCAGCCGCAGGGGTTGTAACTGCACTGACATCCTTAACCTGCAGACGTACGAATGCGAATACACATGGGTACTGTGACTCAGGCTTATAAACACCCGTAGTAGCAGTAGTGATACCGCGAACGGTGAAAGATGGAGTAGAACCACTGATAACCATCATAACGAATGTGTAAATGTCACCAGCAGTAAGACCGAGACGCTGAGCGTAAGCAGTAACGGTTTCACTGTCTGTAGCGTCAGGAATCTGGAAACCTTTAAGCGTATCGCTCCAGCCGAAGAAGTTCTGTGGGTATGTACCCTCAGAAATCATGTACTCGTTAGGTACAGGGGTGATGGCACCCGGAGCAACGACTGCGGCGTTGCAGTTGAGAGCAGGCGTGCCTGCCTCAAGCTCAGCAGCGATGAGACCACGCAGCAGCTTGGAGTTCTTGCTGAGGAACGCGCGCTGGTTCTCAGCGCCAACGCTCTTGCCCTGGAACGCGTGGTTGAAAATCTCCTGACCAGCACTGTAGGCCTGCATCACGGTAGCCATAACGGCGCGCTGATACATCTGCTTGTTAGTACGTGGATTCTTGGGGTGGCGATTGCGGACACGCGAAATCTGCTCGCCATTGGCACGTGCGAAAACTACATCACCGAGTTTGCCGGTGGCCATGCCTTGTAACATGTTACCTTTTGCCATAGTAATTGAAATTTTGAAGTTTGACGTATGAATTGAGAATGAAAAGAGATGAGCAAATATGGGCACTCTGACCGGGTATGCAGCAGCTGGTGGAGGTGGCGGTGGCAGCCGCGCATCTGAGCAGCACCTGAGCTGCACCAAAACCGCGTGACGATAGGAACGTGTGCACGCTGCGATGCGTGCGCTGCCGCATATCGTTAAGCGGGAGGTGAACGGGCGATGGGCGGGCGAAAGACCGCCATCGCAGCGCGTCACCTGGGGTCTTTCAAAGAACTCTTCGGCAAAGGTACGAAAACGCGCTGAAACGCGCAAATCAGCAGCACACGATGTCATCAGGACAAATGTTAAATGGAGTGCGGGCGCGTTAACATTTGTTTACAGAGGGTAGTTAACAGTTGTTGACACAAGTGTTAACAAATGGGCGCATGGTCAATGCGCCTGCAATTAACAAAGTTTAACAAAGAAAGGTAAAAAAGAGGGGTGAAAACTTGCATATGTCAATACTTTTTAGTACCTTTGTAGTAGAAATAAGAAACCAACAAACCGCAAACCCGATGAGGGCGGCAGCCCTCATCACAACCAACAAGAGGTATGATAGCAGAATTCAGAAACTACCTACAGAACATCAAAGGCTATAGCCATCAGACCGTAGCGGCATACAGCCGCGATGTCAAGCACTTCGCACGATGGTACCGGGACCATTCAGACGATGCACGATGGAGCACCGTCACGCGTGGTACGATAGACGCGTACGTGACGTGGCGTGCCGCCAACGGTCACGCAGCAGCGACCACCAACAGGGCGCTGGCAAGCATCAGCGCCCTATATCGCTACATGCAGCGTGAAGGCATGGACGTTGAAAACCCATGCCGCTATGAGAGCCGCAGGAAGATAGCGCAGACCGTTCCGAACACGATACCATACGCAGACCTTGAAAAGGCGTATGAGCACGCCACCGGAGTAACACGGCTCCTGCTCGGACTGCTCGTGACAACCGGGATGCGCATTGGCGAGGTACTCGCGATGCGATGGGAAGACATCAATTTCGCTACATGCGAAATCAAGGTACACGGCAAAGGAGCCAAGGAGCGCGTAGTGTGGACGCTCCCGCAGGTTCTTGACGAGGTAGCGAACATCGTCCCCGCTGAAAGGCGCTGGGGGCGCATGTGGTATCTTACGCAGCAGACCGCACGGAACATGATATACGATGCACTGAGACCCCACACCAACGCCAAGCAGCAATCACCGCACGCCATCAGGCACACAGTAGCCACGCGCATGGCACAGGCAGGAGTCAACACGGTGACGATAGCCAAGGCACTCGGGCACAACAACGTGAAGACCACACAACGATACATAGACGCAGCTGCCGTTGACGTTCAGGCAGCACTAACCACTAACAACATACTACAAGCATGAAACAGACAGAGACAGAAACGAGGGAGCGCGTGCGCAAGGCGTACGCTCCCGATGGCGTGAAAGCGCAGAAGATGGTCACGTTCAGACTGGATATTGAGAACCTATCCTGGCTGAACCAACAGCGCAACAAGGGACGCTACATCAACCAGCTAATAGAGGCAGACCGCCAGCGCGCTGGGACGCAGCCCGGAGGGGAAACAGGGGGCATAGGGGGCGGCTAGCCCCCATCCGCAGAGCGACCTCTTTCCCATGTGTGCGCCCATGAGGGCGTAAAAGCACACATGGCATAAAAGCCAAAAAAGGGAAAAAACCTTAATAATCTATACCTGAAAACACCCGGGGGCGTGGGGGCAGGCAGCCCCCACGATCAGCAGCGAACAGTAATATAAAAAAACACATATTCCTATAAATTACCATCTTGTTGAGTTCAGCAAGATGGTAATTTCTTTTTGGTACCAACATAAATCCGGGGGTGGTGGGCGGGACTTCCCCCCGCTTGGCGGGGGGACGGGAGGGGGGAGAGGGGGGTGCGGGCGGCAAGAGCCCCCGCAAAACGCGCCGCGCGACCGCTCTCCCTGCGCGATGGGGGCAATAGGAAAAAGCGGGACAGAAAGGCGGTAGCCCAACCGCTTATTCCTC
>Ga0233362_1000214_pt1 | contig 10642 bp, 2 predicted proteins | sample ElkDunMinimDraft_22_FD_180674 | JGI IMG/M metagenome (GOLD analysis project Ga0233362, IMG submission 180674) | Fecal eukaryotic communites from dung pellets of Tule Elk in California, USA - Elk Dung C1 | ecosystem: Host-associated > Mammals > Digestive system > Large intestine > Fecal | place... | reverse complement strand
CCCAAATTAGTATGCTTAAGTTTAGAACCGAGATAAAAATCCCAAAATACCCTTTCCAAATTTTACCCGATAGCAAGATGCTTTTCTTGGGCTCCTGCTTCGCTGATAATATAGGAAACTTCTTTATTGACCATGAGGTAAATGCCTGCGTTAATCCATTTGGCTCTCTCTATAATCCAGCCTCTATAGCTTTGGCCCTTAATTTTCTAATAAATCCTGATTCTTATTCTGATGAATATATTTATAACTTTAATAATCAGTGGATTAGCTTTTCTCACTCAACTAAGTTTTCGCACAATGATAAATCAATGTTTTTGAATAATATCCAAGAACAACTCCAACATTCTTCCTCTTTCCTCTCCCAAACAGATTTTATGTTTATTACTCTCGGAACCGCTTTTGTGTATAATTTTATTCCTCGAAACTTGATTGTTGCTAATTGCCACAAAATTCCTAATACCCAGTTTTTAAAAACTATGTTGCAAGTTGATGATGTTGTAAAGACAATTTCTGCAATTCTTCAATCACTAAAATTAATGCTCCCAAATCTCAAAATCGTTTTTACAATTAGCCCAATTCGTCACCTTAGCGATGGATTTCATCAAAATCAATTAAGCAAATCAGTCCTTCATCTTGCTGTTAATCAGCTTGTTGATAATGAATCGGTTTTCTACTTCCCTGCCTATGAAATTGTTATGGATGACCTGAGAGACTATCGTTTCTATGCAGATGATCTTTGCCATATTGCTCCTAATGCCGTTTCTTATATTCTACAACAATTGCTTGATTCTATGTGTGCCCATGAAACTATTTTGTTCCTTCAACAGTCTGAAAAAAAATTGAAACAGAAAAATCATCGTCCTTTGAATCTATAATATGAATTTTTTACAGATACTTCTACAAATATCGCTCCTTTTTTCTGCTTCACCATCTAATGTGCCAGAAAAATCTCTTTCTCAAATCACTTCTGGAGAGCTTATTATGTTAATGAATGACGCTAATGAGCAGATTAAGGAGAAAGAGGTGATTTCTCTACTTGATGAAACTTGCGAAAAACTAAATGGACAAGTTCTTGTTGCTCAAGGTCATCGTATTATTTATCAAAAAAGCGTTGGGTTTAAAAAACTGTATAAAGATATTCCAAATCTAAAACAAAGAAATGTGGCGAAGTTCTCCCCCAATAATCGATTGTCAGATTCTACAATGCTAGAGTTAGCTTCCGTTTCTAAACAGTTTACTGCAGCCGCAATACTTAAGTTAGCTTCAGAAGGAAAATTGGATACAAATGATTTTGTTACTAAATTCTTTCCATCTTTTCCTTATTCAAAAATTACTGTAAAACAGTTACTTACACACACTTCTGGCTTGCCAGATTATATAGATTTTAAGGATCAAACTTTTCCTGTTCAGACAAATTTTTCTAATACTGAGTTGCTAAAATATTTCTCTAATAAGCGTCCCAAAATTGTTGCAAATCCTTTAACGCGTTTCGAATATTGTAATTCTAATTATGCAATCTTGGCAGCTATCGTCGAAAAAGTTTCGGGTGTCTCTTTCTCTGACTATCTACAAAAAAATTTTTTCCAGCCCGTTAAGATGCATTCTACTTGTACCTACCTGGATTTAGATAATCAAAATTTCTCAAATTATGCGTATGGCCATCTAAATTCTCAGTCAGAGGTGCCCTTCCATTTTATGAATAACGCTTTGGGAGATAAAGGTGTATATTCTACTGCTTTAGATCTTTATCGTTGGGCATTAGCATATTTTATTGATTATAAGGTTCTACCTAAAGTGTGGGTAGATTTGGCAACTTCCCCACGAAATAGATGTTACTCGGGAATGCCATCGCAACTATATGGTTATGGTTATCGTTTAGAAAATTCTCCAGATTTTGGCTATCAAGTATATCATGGCGGTTTGTGGAGAGGATTTACTCATATTTTCCTGTATCGCCCAGAAGATCAGATGATTATTATCTTCCTTAGTAATTATAGAAATCGCGCCCACTCCGGAAAGTGCGACGCGATTTTCTCTATTCTTGATGGTGTTTAAATCCCTATTTTACAAGATTATAGGTTTCTGTTGCCATTACTAATTCTTCGTTAGTTGGAACTACCATAACTGCAGTTCTACTATCCTTTGTAGTGATAAGTTTCTCTATACCAACAGCTTCTTTGTTTGCATTAACATCAAGTTCAACTCCGAAGAATTTTAGGTCTTTCAAAATTGCTTCTCTAACGACAAAAGCATTTTCTCCGATACCACCTGTCATTACAATCAAATCAACTCCATCCATTGCTGCAGTATAAGCCCCAATATATTTCTTTACTCTATATACAAAACTATTGAAAGCTCTTGTCTTTACTTCGTCACCAGATAATTTGCCAGCAATGATGTCACGCATATCTGTTGTTCCTTCAGTAATACCGAAAAGTCCTGATTTCTTGTTAATTAGCGTATTCATTCCTTTGAAATCTAGCCCCTCTTTTTCTCCAATGTATAACAATGCACCAAGGTCTAAGTCCCCTGTACGTGTCCCCATAATCAAACCCTCTACAGGAGTAAATCCCATTGAGGTATCAACAGATTTTCCTTTATTGATGGCACAAATAGAAGCTCCATTTCCTAAGTGGCATACAATAATCTTAAGATCTTCAAACTTTTTGCCTAAAAGTTCGGCTCCCTTAGGTCCAACATATTTATGACTTGTTCCGTGGAAACCATATCTACGGATTTTATCCTCTCTGTAATATTTGTATGGAAGAGCATACAAATATGCTTCTTGTGGCATGGTCTGATGGAATGATGTGTCAAAAATTCCAACTTGCTTGATGTTAGGTAATATTTTCATCATTACATTAATACCTAATAAACTTGCTGGATTGTGCAATGGAGCTAAACTGCAAAGTTTTTCAATCTCCTTAATCTCTGTTTCTCCTAATATTGTACTTTCTTTGAAGTATTCTCCACCGTGCGCAACTCTATGTCCAACTGCATTAATTTCATTCAAATCCTTAATTACACCTAAATTTTCATCAATTAATGTGTTGAGAACTAATGAGATACCAACTTCGTGGTCTTTTACAGGAGTTTGTACATAATATTTATCTTTTCCTGTAGCTTTGTGTGTAAATTCTCCTACCTCTGCCCCAATACGTTCAATAAGCCCTTTTGCCATTAAAGCAGCATTGTTTGCCATATCTATAAGCTGATACTTGATAGATGAACTACCACAATTCAATACTAATACTTTCATAATCAGTCTTTTTATATTATTTTTACTGCGTTTATATTTTTCGCAAATATACAAATATTATTCATATTCTCATCTTTTTCTTGCGGATTTTCTTTTCTCTTTAAGAGTTCTTCTTCTTTTTATAGTATTTACTTTTTCTTAATCTTTTAGTGATTTATCGTATCTAATTTGTTGGTAATCAGTTGTGTTTTTGTTTATATTCGATTTAAGACAAGATTGTTTTATTTTTATATGAAAGTTCATGTTTTTATTTTTCATTCATTAAATCAAATATTTTTCTATCGTTACATAAGTGATTGATTGTCAATCTTTTATGTATCTCTTGCGCTGAAATTATTCCCACTTTATCTTGTTTATGATTATCAATCCCATTTTTACCTCGTTTTTATGGGTTGTTTCACCCTAACCCCTTATTTTGATACATTTTGCAGGATTTATTCATGTATATATTAAATTTAATGATTATAATTATGACAATATTAGATACATTATTGATTCTATTTCAATTTTTATATGTAATTATATGATTTTACTATTGAATATCAATTATAAATACAGCAAAAAATATAAAAATAATACCTATAATACTTCTTCTATTACAATAATTCTATTATCTATATTATCTAAATCTGTTTTTTTTTAATATTATAATAGTTAGATTTAAATATAAAAATATATATATTCGAAAGTATAGATAACTAATATACTATTGATACAGCAATGTTCCTAATCTATTTTATATAGGTAGAGTTTAAAAATATCTAAAAATAATATTAAATAAAACAAAGTAATCTGTTCTATTTTTATCTTTCTTTGTTTTTGACCATTTCTTTATTCTTCCTAACTTCGCTCATTGCTCCTCTGCTGGAGCCCATCTCTTCCCCTACAGTTCTTTCCTATCTTCCCCTATTCTCTTCCTTTTCTTTTTCTTCCCTACATTATTAATATATACATTACCTTTTCCAAAACCTTATGTTTATTCCGTATATCAATACTTTCCTCGTTAATTTTCCTGTTTTTTCTTACCCTAAATTAATTGTAAATTCTTCTTTTGATAATTTACTTTGTTGATTATCAGTATTATAGAGTTTTTTTAAAAATATTTATCGTAAAAAGTCATTTTTTTGTCTGTTTTATGTTTCTTTTTTCGTATTTTTGCAAGTCGATTTGTATAGTATGTTGAATTATATGTATTTTTATGAGTCAAAAAAAAAATAAGTCAAGATTTATAGTATAATTAATTGAAATAGAGAAAGATATAAAAGTAAACAAGACAGAAAATAAAACAAAACAATATTAATAATTAAAACCACTACAATGAAAAAATTTATCATTTTTTTCTTGACCGCGTTTCTAATTCTGGGCTTTAGCCTTGTGAACGCGGAAAAATCGGCTCCAAAGGTGCCTGCGGTTGATGCTTTTTCTCTGCAAATTGCACCAGATAGCCACACCTATTCTATCGTATCAGATACGACGTTGAAATTTACCGTATCTGTTGCTTCTGGAAATGTGTCAAATGCTGCGACTATTCAGTGGTATGTAAATGGCAGTGTTTACGGAAGTAGTAACTCTTTTAGCTCCCCGAGCACATTTAAACCTAATTTCCAAGTAGCCGGAAATTACCAAGTTTATGCAAAAGTTATTGATGGTAGTAACGTGCAACAAACTTCTGTAGTTAGTGTTACAGTTATGGAAAATTATACTGTTTCAGTACTCGGTGCTAATACAGCTTGTTTAGGTGATAATGTTACTCTTACTGCTGAGTTGAGTAATGTTGAACCTAACAATCTTACCGCTTTCTCTTTCCAATGGAAAAAAGATGGTAATTATATCCCTGGAGCAAATCAGGCTACTTATGCTTTTGTAGCTACAGAAGATAATTCAGGTGATTACGTTGTAGAAGTTTCTCGTCCTGGATGCGCTCTTGCAACTTCTCATCCTCATCGTTTGGATGTGCTTCCAAAAGCCGTTGTGGATGTTGATTCTATTTGGTATTTGTGTAATGGTACTGTAACTATTACTGCCGCTGCCTTCCCAGAATCGAATGGTACTCCTTATCAATGGATGTGGGTAGGTAATGGCGATACTACTCTTACTAATACCCCTTCTTTCACAACCTCTGAAGTAGGTACTTATTATGTAAAACCTCTATACCACGTTACAGGTTGCAATAATGCAGATAGCGCTGAGTTTGAAGTAAAAGCTAGTACAATGCCTGAAATTACTATTTCTAATCCAGGTGCTGATGTAATCTGTGATGGTGGTCAAGTATTACTTAACACCGTTTTTGAAGGAGATGGAGAATTCTCTTATGTATGGTACAGAAATGGAGTTCAAATTGAGGGCGCTAATTTGTCTTATTTGAATGACTCTCCATTAGCAGTTGATGGCGATAGTACTATATATGTATATGAGGTAATGGCTATCTCAAATGATGGTTGTTATTCAAATGTTGCTTCTGATACAGTTATCGTTCGCCGTAACCATAGAATCGAAATCTTCGGTGACCACGATGTTTGTGTAGGCCCTAACAATATTACAATTGATGCTTATATTGATGGAGTAACAGGTAATTCTATCCATTTCGATAATATTACTTGGTATCAAAATGGTGCAATTATTACAAACTCTAACCCTAGTAGAACTTCTTTAATTAGAACTTATCCAGTTGCTGTTAATTTTGAACCTTATACTTTCCAAGTTTCTTACTATGATCCTGAAACTCATTGTAATGCTATGAGTGAACCATTCGTAGTAACAGTACACGATATGCCAGTTGTTAATATTACTGCTTCTGAAGATGTAGTTTGTGAAGGTGGTGAGGTTACATTAGTAGCTAATTTGAATGATTATAATGAAGATCAATATACTTTCCAATGGTATAAAAATGGTAAATCTGAAGAAAATAAAATCTTAGGTGCTACTTTACCTATTTATACTACTACAATGCCTGTCGCTTCTGTTGACTCTTTCTTTGTACAAGTTATCCAAAGAAATACAACTTGTGAAAGATTTGCAAAGAAAGAAATCACAACAAATGCTGATCCTATTATCGATTCTATTACATTAGATGTAAATGAAATTTGCGAAGGACGCCAAGTAACAGTAACCGCAACTTCTAATGCAGGTGCAGATGCAGTTTACACATGGTACAGAAATGGTGAATTAATCGAAGGTGTTACCGCAGCTTCATTCACAGAATCTCCATTAGCAGTTGATGGTGATGCTACAGAATATGTATATTCCGCATACGTTACATATCCTACTTCAGGTTGCCAATCTGTTATTGTGGATGCAGAACCATTGACCGTTCTTGCTAATCCTACGGTTACTATTTCTGGAGATCCTATCGTGTGCGATTTAGATACAAATAACATTTCACTTGCAGCTAACGTTATCGGCGGAACAGAAGATGTAACTTTCCAATGGTATGAAAATGACGTGGCAATCGCTGGCGAAAATGCTGCAACATTTGAAACTACTAAAGAATACAGAGAATATCCATATAGTTTCAGCGTTGAAGTAACCAATGAGGTTGGTTGTACAGTAATGAGTGAACCTTTCTTAGTATATGTTAATGATTCTATCGTTGTTAATGTTACTGCTACTGAAGACACTATTTGTGTAGGTGGTGAAGTTACAATGACTGCACACTTGAATGATTGGAATGCTGATCAATTAGTTTACCAATGGTCTGATGCTAACGGCATTATCCCAGGTGCTACTGATTTGAATTATACTACAGTAATCAATAATGATGGTACACATACATTCTCATTCACAGCTACTCAGTTAACTTCTTCTTGTACAGCTACAGGTAGTGTTAATGTTGAAGTTGTTAATGATCCTGTTATCAATAACATCACTCTTGATGTTTATGAAATTTGTGATGGTCGTCAAGTTACTATCACTGCAGATGCAACTATTCCTGCAGGTGTTGGTGAACCAGTTTATACATGGTATAGAAACGGTGATTTGATTGAAGGTGTTACAGCAGCTTCTTTCACAGAATCTCCTTTAGCTGTTGACGGCGATGCTACTCCTTATGTTTATTCTGCATTTGTTACTAACCCTGCTTCAGGTTGCCAATCTGAAATCGTTGCAGCTGATGAGTTAGTTGTTTATGCTAACCCAACTGTAACAATCTCTGGCGATCCTATCGTATGTGATTTAGATGAAAATAATGTTACTTTAACTGCAAATGTAATTGGTGAGCTTCTTGTAACTTACCAATGGTTTGAAAATGACACTCCTATCTCAGGTGATACTAACCAAGTTCTTGACTTGACTAAACCTTATAGAGAATATCCTTATAGTTTCAGTGTTCAAGTAGCTAACGAAGTTGGTTGCACAACTATGAGCGAACCATTCTTAGTATATGTAAATGATTCTATCGTTGTTAACGTTACTGCTACTGAAAACACAATTTGTGAAGGTGGTGAAGTTACAATGACTGCACACTTGAATGATTGGAATGCAGATCAAATCGTTTACCAATGGTCTGATGCTAATGGCATTATTCCAGGTGCTACTGATTTGAATTATACTACAGTAATCAATAATGAAGGTACACATACATTCTCATTCCGTGCTACTCAATTAACCTCTTCTTGTACAGCAACAGGTTCTACAACTATTAATGTAGTTGCTGATCCAGTTATCGAATCTATTACTGTTTCTGAATATGCACTTTGTTCAGGTGGTGAAATCACTGTAACTGCTCATCCAGCTTCTGTTACAGGTACAGCTACTTATACATGGTATAGAAATGGTGAATTAATTGAAGGCGTTACCGCTGCTTCATTCACCGAGTCTCCATTAGCTGTTGATGCAGATGTTACTACTTATGTATATTCTGCAGTTCTTACAACTAATGTATCAGGTTGTGAATCTTCTATCGTAGAATCTACACCTGTTACTGTTTATGGTAATCCACGCGTTGATATCGCTGGTGATGCTAATATCTGTGAAACGGATTCTGTTTATTTAGCAGCTTACGTTGATCATATCTCTGATGAAGTTGGTATCTTATCATATACATGGTATGTTGATGGACAACGTAGAGATAATTTAGGTTATGATATTAACAATCCTAATAGCCAATTCTATTCAGAATATTGGCCAGCACGTTACGAACCTTATAGAGTTACTGTTGAAGTTACTCGTGAAAATGGTTGTACAACTATGAGCGAAACATTCTTACAATATGTTCATGCTCTTCCAGTAGTTAATATTACTGCTCCTGTTTCTCAAATCTGCGAAGGTGGTGAAGTATTATTGACTGCTAACTTGGATGATTATACTACTGAACACATGACTTACCAATGGTATGTTGTATCTGAAAATAGTTACACTGTTCCTTCAGGTCCAGATACTGACACTACTTATACTGAAATTATCCGCACTAATATCCCTGGTGCTACTTCTCAAACATTGTTAGTGGCTCCTACTGAAAACACTATTTATGGTGTTAAAGTATTCCAAACACATTCTGAATGCTTCGATACTGATGAATTTACTGTAAGTGTATTACCATTGCCAGTTGTTGATGACATTACATTATCTGCTACAGAAGTATGTGATGGTGGTCAAGTTACTATTTCTGCTGTTGTTTCTAATCTTCCTGATTTAGGAACCCCAACATACACTTGGTATAGAAATGGTGTATTAATTGACGGAGTTAATGGTGCTTCATTTGTTGAATCTCCTATTGCAGTTGATGGTGATATCACTTCTTATGTTTACTCTGCTGTTGTATCTTACGAAATTTCAGGTTGTCAATCTGTTGAGTACGTTGATTTAGACACATTGGTTGTTTATCCTAATCCAACTGTTGTAATCGAAGGAGATCCTATCGTTTGTCAAGACTCAACTGTACGTTTGGTTGCTAATGTTAATGATGCAATTGAAGGAGTTACCTTTACTTATCAATGGAGAAGATTTAACCAAGATATTCCAGGTGCAACTTCTCGTGAACTTACTACTACTGAAGACTTCACATTTGGTAATCCAATTGAATATACTGTAGTTGTTAATGCACAATATGATAACTTTATTGGTTGTCGTACGATTAGTGAGCCATTCTATGTAGTAATTGGTGCAAATCCAAGATTTGAACTCACTGCTACTGATACTGTGGTTTGTGCAGGTGGTGAAGTTGAAGTCGCTGCTAACATCGCTAATTCATACGTTGAAAACTTAGAAGTTAATTGGTATGTAAATGGTGAGTATATCACTGGAGCACATGGCTTGACTTATACAGCTACTATTACTGAAAACTCTGTATTCACAGCTACTATCGCTTCTAATGAATGTGTTGCTGTTGCAGAACCTATTACAATTACTATTCTTGATCTACCAACTGTTGCTTCTGTTACTGCTTATAATCAAGATGGTGTAACCTCAGTTTGTGATGGTGGTGAAGTTGAAGTTACTGCTTATATGGTTGATGCTGAAGGTAATCAATATGTTGATTCTACAGTACAATACCAATGGACACGCAATGGATTTGTTTTAGAAAATGTTACAGGTCCTTGGTTCCGCGAATCTTTAATGTCTGTTGATCAAGATACTACTCATATTACATATTCTGTAGTTGCTATTTCTCCTATTACAGGATGTGTTTCTGTACCTACTCAATCAAATACAGTTTCAGTATTCCGTAACCCAATCGTGGTTATCAATGGTAGTCATAATGTTTGTGAAAATATTTCAAACAATGATCCTAATGTTAATCTAACTGTTGCTATTGATGGTATCGTTGGTTATGATCCAACAACAACCATTAGATGGTATAAGAATGGTGTCCTTTATGAAACTATTGACCCATACGGAATTTCATTCTCTGAATTATTAGGTGTTACTAATCAGTCTGTTGAATATCAAGTTGAAGTTATCCGTCCTAATGGATGTTCAGCTTGGAGTGAACCATTTATCGTTGATGTTCACCCAGCACCTGTATTGAACATTACCGTTGATCAAAATTTTGTATGTCAAGGTGGTGAACTTACTCTTGTTGGTAATTTGAATGACTACAACGAAGGTAACTATGTATACCAATGGTATTATACTAGTACAAATGTTAATTCATACGATTTAATTCCTGGTGCAACCCAAAGAACATTTGATGTTCCTGTAACTCTTCAATCTGGTGAATATAACTTCATGTTAGAAGTTTACCAAAGAATTCTTGATGGTTCAGTATTGGGTTATGGTCCTTCTTGTTCAGCTACTGACACCATCAGTATCGATGTATTGCCACAACCAGTTGTTGATTCTATTGTAGTTGCTGGTGTTGGTAACAACAACTCTATTTGTAGTGGTGGTGCTGTTGAAGTAACTGCTTACGTTTCTGATCTTCCAGGTACAATTTCATATCAATGG
>Ga0233362_1000213_pt1 | contig 10645 bp, 6 predicted proteins | sample ElkDunMinimDraft_22_FD_180674 | JGI IMG/M metagenome (GOLD analysis project Ga0233362, IMG submission 180674) | Fecal eukaryotic communites from dung pellets of Tule Elk in California, USA - Elk Dung C1 | ecosystem: Host-associated > Mammals > Digestive system > Large intestine > Fecal | place... | reverse complement strand
GGATTATCCATTCACCACCTTGACACCGCAATTGGGTATTGTCTCCTACCGCGATAATCAGTCCTTCTGCATGGCTGATATACCAGGTATCATCGAAGGTGCAGCCGAAGGACGAGGATTGGGATTGCGTTTCTTGCGCCATATCGAGCGCAACGCGGTGCTGCTATTTATGGTGCCTGTTATCACCGAGGATATCCAACGCGAATATGAGATTTTGCTCGCCGAGTTGGAGAAATACAATCCGCAACTGCTGACCAAAGCACGTATTTTGGCCATCTCTAAATGCGATATTGCAGATCCAGAGATTGACTTGGAGAAATTGACCAAACAGTTGGCAGCAGAACTGGATATTCCTGTGATTACGTTCTCTTCCGCGAGTGGTATGGGCATCACCGAACTCAAGGATATGCTTTGGGAAGAGCTCAACAAAGAGCAAAATCAAGTCATTGAGATCTCACACGCACCTATCGAAGTCAAGGTTATTGAGCGCGATGATGACGACGATATGGACGATGATGACGAGCCACAAACCATCTACCTCAACGAGGTGGAAGAGGAGTGGGACCTCGACAAATATCGTGGCATAGGTTGGGACACCCAAGACGATCTCGAAGAATAACTTCTAAATTCCTGAACTCCTGAACTCCCATCCTACATACGACCGCTTTATTGCTTGGCGTGAGCAGCACATCCCGCAAAAGAACCTTGTATTGATCTTGAGTTTCTTTGTGGGCGCGTTGGCATCGTGTGCGGCGCAACTGCTCAAGATGATGATTCACGGTATCCACCATCTGGTGGAACATCACTTGATTGAGCAAGACCACTGGTGGTATCTCATCACCCCTATGATTGGTATCACGTTGGCAGGATTGTTTGTCAAATACGTAGTCAAAGACGATATCTCACACGGTATCACCAAGATTCTATATGCCATTTCGCAACGCAAATCGATTATCAAGATTCACAATACTTGGAGTTCGTTGGTAGGCTCAGCACTGACGATTGGTTTCGGTGGTTCGGTCGGAGCGGAGGCTCCTATCGTACTAACAGGTGCTGCTATTGGTAGCAACCTCGCCAAGCTCTTCCGCCTCGATCAAAAGACCATGATGCTGATGATTGGTTGTGGTGCTGCAGGTGCAGTGGGTGGCATTTTCCAAGCTCCTATCGCAGGCTTAGTCTTCACGCTCGAAGTGCTAATGATGGATCTAACGATGACCCGCATGGCGCCATTGTTGATATCCTCCGTCACAGCAACTGCGATCTCCTTTATGGTCAACGGACAAGAAGCCATGTTCCCATTGGTGAATAGCGAACCATTCTTCGTGGAGCGTCTGCCTTGGTATGTTATATTAGGTGTGATGTGCGGATTGGTATCACTCTATTTCACACGTGGTATGAACCGTCTGGAGCAACTATTCAAACGCCATGTGCAAAATACATGGGTAAAATTCCTCGTAGGTGGTGCTACATTAGGTTTATTACTTTTCCTCTTCCCGCCGCTCTATGGCGAGGGATACGATGTAATCAAGCAGCTCATCAATGGTGACTCGGTATCCGCCATTGCCAATAGTCCTTTCGAAGTGCTTGGCACGGGCAGTTGGGTATTAGTGGGCTATTTCGCAGCCATTCTGCTATTCAAGATATTTGCATCAGTTGCCACCAATGGTGGTGGCGGTGTAGGTGGTATCTTCGCACCTTCGCTCTTCATGGGAGCTATCACAGGCTTTATTTGTGCCCGATTGATGAACATGCTTGGCATTGGTGTTCCCGAGGCTAACTTCGCCTTGGCAGGTATGTCGGGCTTGATGGCGGGTGTCATGCACGCCCCATTGACGGGTATCTTCCTCATTGCCGAACTTACAGGTGGCTACCACCTTTTTATGCCATTGATGGCGGTAGCTGTCGTATCGTTTTTGACCATCAAGATTTTTGAGCCTCATAGCCTTTATGCCATGCGTCTGGCACAAAAAGGTGAACTGCTGACCCACAACAAAGATCGCTCTGTCCTCACGCTCATGAAGATGGAGAATGTGCTCGAAACCGACCTACGAACCCTTAATCCTGAGATGACTTTGGGCGAACTGGTCAAGGTCATTGCACAAAGCAACCGCAACATCTTCCCTGTAGTAGATAATAATGGTAAACTATTAGGTATCTTGCTCTTAGATGAGGTGCGCAACATCATGTTCCAGCCTCGTTTGTACAATCGCTTTACTGTGAAGCAACTCATGAACTCCCCTCAAGCCATCCTCACCGACACCATGCCGATGGGTAAGGTCATGGAGATATTTGAGGATACAGGTGCATGGAACTTGCCCGTCGTAGATGAGCAGAAACACTATCTTGGCTTTGTCAGCAAGTCCAAGATCTTCAACTCCTACCGCCACGTATTAGTGCACTTCTCAGAGGAGTAATAGTTGGTGCCATCTTTCCGCTTTCTTTCTCAAAACCACCTCGTTACCACTTCGAAACTACTCCATTACCATCCAAGTGTTTCCCAGTAGGTTGAAGCATACGATAGGCTATATAGCTATGCGTATAGATTCAAGATCAAAATGGAGATACACGAATCGTATTAAATCGCGCACGCAGACGATACCTCACCGTATAAATCGTTGCTGGCTCTACATGAAAGACACGGGCTATCACTTGCGTATCAATACTAGCTAAAAAACATATGATATACAACAGATTGCCTTTGCTCAAGGGAGCAGAAGCACACTCACAAAGATTAGAAATCAGTTCTACATCCACACTTCGAATCGATGCCAAAGTACTACTCTTCGCCTCCTGCGAGAGAGAAGACGAATAAATCTGATTTTCCAACTGAGTCAGCGCATTTTGAATGATCAGTACTTTACTTTGCATAACATATAACTACCCCTAATTTAGAATAGTGCTGCAAAAGTACTGCTTTTTTACTTATTTTCATATAGACAAATATAGACAAATGCCTATATGCTCAAAAAATAAAAAGAATTTCTCCATTTTTTAATACGAAAATGGATAATCCGACGAGAATTTCTTACGCAAGCGATAGCGAACTGTATAGACACTAGCAGGTTCCAACGACATAAAATCCGCTATTTCTTCCACCGTCATACCCGCCGCAAAGCACAAGACATAGCGTTTATCCATCGTCGTTATCTTCTTGCCATGACTCAACATCACCTGTATATGAGATAAATCTAACGAACGAAGTTGTTGAACACTTCTCGATACATACGAACGCTGACGACCATTCTCCAACTGTACCACCAATTCATCCACCAACACCAACAAAGGATCTATATCCGTCTTGCTTTCTAGTGCATTAAGTGCCTGACGCATATTATCTGCCTCCAAGGCAGCCTCATACAACTTAGCTTCAGCATTACGCCTGCTCATAATCAACAACCAATATCCTATTACCAACAACAGCAATAGCAAACCCAATGCCACCATTATCCACCTATTCGAGCGATTCTCTGCCTCCAACTTGTCCATCTCCAACTGTTGCTTCTCCACCTCATACTGCGTCTGCACTTCTTGCAGCACTCTGCGCTTATCTTCATCATAGCGCAACTCATTGTTTTCCAGCAACTTCTGCTGACATCTCAACGCTTTTCTCCAATACCCCTGCTCCTCATAAATCATCGCCATAAACTTATACGCCTCCCCACGTTCAGTCACCACCGTGTTGGGCGAGGTCTGAGCCACCGTATCTATCAACGCCAGCACATCCATCATCATCGCCTCTGCCTGAGCATAATCCTTCTCATAATACGCTTGCCATGCCTCCAAATCCACTATACTAATCAATGCTTCCAACGAGTCCTTACGCGTGCGCGAAACTTTTATAGCTGTGCGCGCACGAGACAAATAATGCCGCACACTATCCACCTTCGGTGGTTGGAAATACATATCATAGAAAAATGCCATGTTGTAGTAGCTCCACACAGGCACAATATTATACGCCGCAGGATTATCTATCAGCTCCAAGGCATCTATCGCTCCCCAACCATGCTCTATAGCCAAATCTATACTATCCACATATGAATAATACCCCGAGGCTACCGAGTGATAGTTGTATGCCACCATAGTTGAAGGATACAGCTCATAGAGCGATTTAAGTTCTCTACATTGCACCGACATATTTACTAAATCGCCTATGTTCATATAGTCTATTGCTCGCTCATATAGGCACATAGATGCCATATCCCAGTTCTCCGCCTCCACAAACAGACCATATGCTTGTATCAGTTTTTTCTGCGCATCAGCTACTCTTCCTTTATCAATATCATGCAATGCTTCCTGACGCAAAGCATATGCATCATCTTGAGCGTAAAGCATACACCCGACGCCATACACCAAAATCAATATCAACAGGATCTTTTTCATTTGCCGACAAAGGTAGTATTTGTTCTCCAACTAAACAAATATTTTTATAAATATCGTATAATAAGCACACACCCCGTCACCTTTTTGGGGTAACAGGGTGTGATAACTTAGAATGATTGTTACTTCATTTCTTGACCAAGCATATTGTACATCTTACCATCACGTACAATCATCACTTGACCATTACGGATGACTTTCTCTATAGAGATAGTATCTACATCCACATTATCTACGCCGGTCACTACATCTGCTTTGTCACGAATATCAAACTCCTGCCAAACGGCAGCAGCACGATATTTCGGACCCATGCCATAAGGTACGTGCACAGGGATGCTTCGATTCACATTCTCAAACGTCTTGCTATCTACGACTGGAGGTTCCGTCGCATGAACAGTAATCTCACCCAACTTCGCGCACAACGCAAAACCATTGTCTGCTATACTCTCTAATGAAGAAGGCAATACAAGCGACTCCAAGTATGCGCAACCATAAAATGCACCATTGCCAATCGTTGTCACACCTTCTGGAATATCCATCGTTTGCAGATTGATACACTCATAGAACGCCCAATGGTCAATCGTCTTCAGTTGGCTATTTTGCGCAAACTCCACACTAGTCAAACTACGGCAATTCTCAAACGCACGCTTATGAATCGTCTTCACGCTCCTAGGAATAGTCACATCCGTCACAAACATCAAGTCCATAAACGCATTGGTTCCCAGACTGGTAATACCTTCCGACAAACTGATTGCCTCCACTTCGTCCGCATACACATTCCATCCATACGCACTCTGGTTCCACATCTCGCCTGTTCCTTTCAATGCCAACGTATCATTAGTAAAGGTATAAAGGATGTTGTCACCGCAGTAGTCGCCAATCACGAAGGTAGCTTCCAGCGTGAGGTCCTTATCCATAACGATGTTGCGAGGGTTATCGGTATTATCATCGCTCCATTTGAGGAAGCGGTAACCGCCGAAAGGAGTAACCGTCAGTGTTGCCTCTTCGCCAGGGAAGTAAGCACCTGTACCTGCTATGTGACCTTGTGTATTGTCGTAGTTTACAGTCAATTGGTAGGTGGTGCGCGCCTCGAAGGTAGCGGTATATACAGCGTTATCGACTACAGTCACAGTACGTGGGTTATCGGTGTTGCCATCGTGCCATGCAGCAAATTGACAACCCTCTCGTGGGATAGCTTGAATCACTGCCTCATCGTTGGTACACGTGTTAGGAGTAACGACAACGGCTTCACCCATGCGATTGTTGGATGATTTCACTTTCACGCGATAAGAAGGTATCTCGTGGATTGGAAGTTTAGCCCATGCTTGGTCTTCGAGATAGAACTCTTTGTTGTCACACAAGACATTGATGACCATAGAACTTGGAGCATAGCCAAAAGCATTATTATATTGCATGGTAGGAGGCATGAGTGGGAGCATATTTACTTCTGCTAAACCAGCACAACCCCCAACGAAACACTCCCCTAAATTGAGCACCGTGCTTGGTATGGTAAGCGAAGCAAGTCCTTCACAATGAGAGAATGCAGAGTTACCTATCGACGAAACACCTTTTGGCAACTCAATATTGCTTAATGAGGTACAATTCTGGAATGCGTATTCGTTAATTGTTTTTAAGTTGGGTGGTAAAGTGATGGATGAGAGTGATGTACAATAACTGAATGTATACCTCTCAATGGTTGTAATCTTGTTTGGCAATGTGATTTGACGGAGGGATGTGCAACTCTGGAATGCACCGTTACCGATGGTTGCAAGGTTGTGTGGTAGTGCAATTTCGCTCATCGAAGTACAATTACTAAAAGCAGTCGAGCCAATGCTGGTTACAGTTTGAGGAATATCAATCGAAGCTAAATTGGTGCAGCTACGGAATACATTGTCGCCTATTGTAGTGAGGGTAGAAGGCAAAATCACTTTGCTGAGGTTTGAACAGCTGTTAAAAGTATTGTTCAGCATGCTGACACCTTCAGGAATCTCAATCTCTTGTAGCCCCGTGCAGCCAGAAAACGCGCCATTTAGAACACGAATTGAGTTTGGTAGTTTGATGGTTTGCAGCGAAGAGCAACTAGCGAATGCTGATGCCTCGATTGTGGTAAGTCCCTCTGGAAGATTGACTTTAGAAAGCGAGGTACAGCCATCAAAACAATATGTTGGCAGAATGGTTAGTTTGGTTGGTAGGGTGATCTCTGCCAACGATGAACAATATTGGAAAACATAGGGCTGCAAAGTGGTTACGTTGTTGCCAAACACCACAGTTCTGAGAGCATGGCAACGATTAAAAGCATATGATTCAATGGTAGTTACGTTGTTAGGAATGATGAGTACGGAAAGATTGGGATTTCCATAATAACTACTGCTACAAATTTTTGTTAATGAATTAGGAAGTTGTACAGAGAGCAAATTGCAGTTCTTAAACGCACCACCACCAATAGTCGTTACTCCTTCTGGGATAGACACCGATGTTAGGTTGTTGCATTCGATGAACATTTCGTTGGGTATGGAGGTTATTCCTGCAGGGATGGTGACAGAGGTTAGATTCCTACATTTTTCAAAACAGTTGTTAGCATACGAAGTAATAGAATTAGGGAGATCGATTTCGGTTAATCCTGAACCATAGAATGCTTGATAACCAATGGTAGTCAGACTATCTGGCAAGGAGATCGTTGCGAGGGAAGTACAGTCGACGAATGTCCTTTCAGCAATGCTTTTGATATTCTTTGGAATGGTAATATGTGTCAAAGAACGGCAACCATTGAATGCTTCTGTTCCGATGGCTATTAATGAATTAGGGAGCGTGACAGATGTTAGGTTTGGGCAACTCGTGAATACATTGGAAGCAATTGTTTTTACACCTTCTTTTAGAACGACTTCGCTAAGTTCGCTACAATCGCGAAATGCGCTTTGTTCGATGGAACTACATGATGCAGGGATTGTGATGGAGGTTAGTTTATTGCAGTTCCGAAACGCTTCTTTTTTGATAGTTTTTAGAGAAGAAGGAAGCGAAATAGAAGTCAGTGCATAACATTTGATGAAAGCACATTCTCCAATCGTTTGGAGCGTAGAACCTTGAGCGAAAGTTACCCTACTCATGGCTTGGCAATTATCAAACGCATTGTTTGCAATGGTAGTTACCTTAGCAGGGATGGTTACCAATCGGAGTTTGGTGCAACTATTGAATGCGTTCTTTCCGATAGTGGTAAGTTCTTCTGGCAAAGATACTTGCACAATACTCTCACGAATGGAATACCAAGGAGCGGAGTTATACGACTCATAATTGGTCATGGCTCCAGAACCAGTAATAGTGAGAGTAGCATTTGCATACTCCCAACTGAGATTAGCACCACAGGTGCCACTCTCTGCGCGCAATCCTAATGATAGACACAAGAACAACGCAACAAGCGATAAAAACTTTTTCATACGCATTGTGTTTAAAAGATTATAGAAGTTATATATATGTTATGTATGTTATATATGTTGTATATATTTTTTACCTACTTCAAATCGTGCCGCAAAGGTACTGCTTTTTCTGCATATTTCATATAGACAAATCTAGATAATAACTACCTACCCAAAAAACGGGTGCCTATAACCTATAGCGGCTTTGCCGCGTCCCATAGCTCGCAAAGCGAGCGTCCTATAGGCGGAACGCCGTCCCCCCCTATGGTCTGCCACCAGGACCGCCACTGCTAGTATAATTGCTCAATGTCACAGAGTTTCCACCACTCACGCTTCCGCCGATATTCGCTGCGCCATCGAAATACGTTGTGCCGCCACTAACAGTCACACCCGACTTCAATGCGGGAGTAGAAGAAGTATATACTACCAGTTTCTTACTTCCACCAGGACCGCCACCAGGACCGCCGCCAGGACGAGTACCACCAGAACTAGAAGATGATGTCGCTGGTGTTTGGAACGCAGCCACCAACTCTCCGCCATCATATAGCGCATACCATGCTTCTGATGTAAACGAAGTAGTTTGTTTGCACGTACCGCCAGAGATCTGCGCACCGCTCTCCAAACCACCTACGGCAATCAAAGTACCACCTTGCACATACAATTTCTTCTGCTCCTCTGAGTTGGCGTCAATCGCCACTTCAGGAGAATTAGCGCCAATAGCATACACCAAACCACCCTTCACATATACGTTTCCATTGCCGTCAATACCATCATTATTCATCGCACGCGAATATACATAGCCACCCGAAATAATCAAATCACTACCATCACCTCCCACATTGATACCGTCATCGTATGAGTTGACAGTCACTTCGCCGTCCGAAATCAAAATCGATGTCTTACTCTCAATACCCTCGGCATTGCGACCTGCGGTAGCCACACTAATCTTTCCACCTGAGATGGTGATTGCACCATCGGCTTTCACTCCCTTGGAAGATGAATAATAATCGCTATTCACATTATCCGTATTGCCCGTATAATTAGTATTCTCAGTAGTACCATTATGGTAGTAAAGCGCACCCTTTGTCACGATAGTGACCTCGCCACCCGACAACTCAAACGCCGCATCGCAATTGATACCCTTACCACCAGCACCTGTGCTGGTCAAGGTCAACGTACCACCTGAGATAACTACCTTTGCATCACTACCTAAACAAGCAGCCGCTTTGGTCTTTAGATCTTCTTCATCCCATTTGCCGTTTCCTGTAGTAGTAATAGCAATCTTACCTCCTTTTACAATCAAATCACCCTCTGATTTCACACCTTTAGCAGCAATACCTGCCGTATTAATCGTGATTTGTCCCCCTTCCAAATAGATGTTTCCGCTATCCTCATCCTCATGATCTTCAGTCTCGCCTGTTGAACCAACCTCAGTATCTTCTATATCACATTGAATGCCATCATCCGTTACATTATTGATATTGACATTACCACTCTTCATCAAGAAGTATTGCGCACAATTGATTCCATCTCCTTGAGCAGAAGTAACATTCAATGTCGCCTCTTTCAGCTCAATATATTCTCCCGATTTAATAGCATGTTTTAAATTGCCAACGACATTCAATACACCACTCTTACTAAACTCTGGATGACCTTTCACGTAAAATGCTCCCTTTTGCGAACCACTAGCACAATCCACCAAGGTATTGGTGGTTCCATCCATCACTTTTACTTTGATACGTTTACTGTTTTGGATGTGGACAGCAGCACCTGACTTCACTGGGGTCTTATTGGTCAAAGTCAATCCATTCAACTCTACAGTCGCTTTATACGAACCCGATATATAGCACTCACCATCATCAGAACTTCCAGACAATGTATAAGTAATCTCCTCCGCCAAGTCGCTACTCTGTTCTATATTCACGTGAGCACCAGTCGTGGTAATGGTCAGGTATTGCGCCACATTGCCAGCCACAGTAATAGCAGCAGTCTGTCCGTTATACACCACAGCTACCGTGTTATCCTTCACTACCGACTCATCCACATACATAGTTTCTACATCCGCCAAGGTGAAGACCTTATTCATTATATCCAATGTAGTACCTTCCGCATAGGTCATTTCCCCTGCTTGCTCCGCAGGAAATTGATATTTCACTTGCCCTACTTGCACATTCAGCGTTTGAGCAGTCAGAAGTCCACCAATAGCGACACAACTGATTATCAATACAATTATCTTTTTCATTTCACTACAATTGTTTGCGTTACACTTCCATTAGAAATCACATATGCACCTGCGTCTAACGTTTGAGCAGCCTCTATCAGCGAACCATATGAACCCAACAGCGAGCCCGATACACTATACACCTGCACCGCTGCATCCGCATTCAGCACATTCTCTACAGCACTTATAATACTATCCTCCGAGAATTGCATTGATTTCAATGCCGTTAGTAGGATACTGACCGTTCCGTCAGCATTGGTTACTTGTAAGTCGCTACCATCCACATTCAGCCATAGATTCGCCACGCTGAAAACAGTTTTAGTGCCTTCTGTATTGGTAAATACAAGAAAATTGTATGTGCTTGCATGTGCAAATATGGCACAACAAACAGCCAATAATAAGAATACTTTTTTCATAGGTATTATGTTTTTCTATCAAAATTTACTGCAAAGATAGTATCTTTTTTTGAAATATGCAAATTCCTTGTCAGTTTCGGGACCACCATAGGACATCTCTGGGACATCTATGGGCTTTCTGTGGGCTACCACAAGTTCTCTGCAGGCTACGCGACCACTTCGTGACCACTATTGCACATCTATCGCCTAAATGTGTCCTATTTGTGTGTGTGTGTGTGGGG
>Ga0233362_1000211_pt1 | contig 10752 bp, 8 predicted proteins | sample ElkDunMinimDraft_22_FD_180674 | JGI IMG/M metagenome (GOLD analysis project Ga0233362, IMG submission 180674) | Fecal eukaryotic communites from dung pellets of Tule Elk in California, USA - Elk Dung C1 | ecosystem: Host-associated > Mammals > Digestive system > Large intestine > Fecal | place... | reverse complement strand
TTTTGCAAAAATTGTAGATTTTGCATTTGCGCACACACCTAAAGGTTACACTTGCCTTTTGTCGCCAGCCGCAGCCAGCTACGATCAATTTAAAAACTTTGAAGAACGAGGTAACATTTACAAACAACTTATTCTCAACCATCAATCATAATTATTTTCCAGATGATTAGCAAGTCTAAAATATCAAAAATCAGATTATTACACCAGAAAAAGCACCGAGAAGAGATGCAACTCTTTCTTGTTGAAGGAACAAAATCTGTAATGGAAGTTCTAAATTCTAAATTAGAAGTTGATGAGATTTTTGCTACAGAAAAATGGCAACATCAAAATGCTGTAGATTTTGATGTGATTACAGTTTCTGAATCAGAGATGGAGAGGATTAGTTGTATGAAAACACCACCAGAGATTCTCTGTACAGTAAAAATTCCCCATTTTGACTTAAAGAAAATTGAGAAAAACGCACCCATATTACTGCTTGACGGGATTAAAGACCCAGGTAATTTGGGCACCATTATCAGAACTGGAGAATGGCTTGGGTTCCAGCAAATTGTATGCTCACTTGATAGTGTAGAATTTACCAATCCTAAAACAATACAAGCGTGTATGGGCTCATTCTGCAGGAGCAAGATCTACTACTGCAATCTTACAGAATTTATTAAAAGTGAGAAAGATCGGAAGATTTATGGACTTTGTATGAATGGAACTGACATTACCAATATCAACTTTAAAAACAACGATATTCTTGTAGTAGGAAGCGAAAGTCATGGAATATCACCTGAGGTTATGCAACTACTATCAGCAAAAATTCACATTTCTGCTGCACCTAACAACTGTGCGGAATCGTTAAATGCTTCTATAGCTGCCGCAATTGTTATGTTCCAGCATTACAAATTACGATAGTAATCAAAGCCCAACTTGCGCATACGAGTAGCCATTACCAACGTATCTTCACTAAAGTTAGTCATATCATAAAATCGCTCTTTCATTGTACGAGAGGAGAAAATTCCATACGAAGTAACGAAATTTTCATCTGTTGGGCAGGTGAGGTTTGTATATTCCAAGCGATCTTGAACCAAACTTGTAGAGGGTTTATTCACTTCCAAATATTTTACATAATCGCTACCTCCTGCCCAAACTTCCACCTCAATGCACTCTGCACCATCTTTATAACGAACTACCGATTCGTCAACTTCTAATTCATTTAAAAGGTGCTTATAGAAATCGTAGGGTGAAAATTTCTTAGCATATTTCCCATTTTGCGCATTTCCTGCATAGACAAATCCCGCAGAAGTTAAATCACGAACAATAGTTTTGCGGGTTATTTCGCCAGTTGCTTTTTTCTTTTCCAAATAGTGAAACTTGAAATACACCTGATATGCCGTAGCATTAACGGCTGCATCAAATTGAATCTCAGCTGAACTTGCCAAAAGATTCATCGGCGCCATTGCGTATGGATAGCGGATTGCAAAATCATTAACAATATCTGCCTTACCTTCCGTTACTTTTCCAGTTTCATTATTAACGATTTTCAATTTATAAGTCGCTGTAGGATCAAGAGTAAAAGGGATGTTATTGGTATATAGCAACTGCTGTGGAGCCGCAAAAGTTCCGTTCTCTCGCGGTATTGAGGTTGTTGTATCCAAAACGATTGATTGGATTAACTCCTTACCTTGATACTCCTCTAAAGTCACAGTAATTTTATCAAAATAATAGAGATTTTCCATATTTTGCGCATCGTCTAACGGACTGCCCGTAGATTGAAATCCTTTGTAAACCTTTACATAATGGATTGAATCGTGAACATCTAACAGAGCATACGCAATAGTAATATCACGATTATCAGCATAGATATCAAAATCAGGCTCACAATTTTGAAATAATAGAGCAATAAAAGTTATAAAAATAGGATATAAAATCTTCTTCATCAGAGTATTCATTAATATTCATTAGGTACACGCACCCACTTCGGTCCACGTCGTTTTCCATCCTTATCTTTTCTCATATTTTCAGTAAATTTTTCATTGAAAGAGTAAATTAATCGAACGGAAATTACATTATTATATTGATTTCTAACATTATGTTGTTCATTCGGAGTACCTGCACCCGTAACAAAATCGCGTGTTCTTAACTTTATAAAGGAATATTGATAGCGAATATTCAGTCTCAGACCTTTGTAAAGAGGAATCTTCACATCAGCAATAGCACACCAATCATTTTTAGAATATATTCCTGAACGGACATCTGTTATCAAGCGATAACCACTTTCTATTTCCCGAGCATATACTAAACGCCCCCACGATGCTCCAACACCAAAACAGATTCTGGAATAGGGATCTTCAAAATGAAATAATACAGGCACCTCAACATAATCCAAATTCAACTTATATTTAAAAGTGGGATCGTAGGGCACAGATTCATTAATCGGAGTGTGGCCTGTATAATCCATCGTATCCACCTTCGACCTCATACGCGAACCTTTCTGATTATAAAGTAATTCAATCGTAAAAAAGAAACGCTCCTTTCTATCTATAGGCAAAGTTACAGAAGCCCCTACATTAGCCCCAATTTTTTTAAATCCGAACACCTCGTCACCATCTACTTGAGACATATTTCCACCAGCAATTACCGAGCCGATAAATCGTTGCGAAAATCCCATCGTAACGACAAAAGTAAGCATTATCAACAGAAAAAAGTTCTTCACTTTCATAATTTTATTAAGTTGCAAAAATACTAAAAAAAGGAAAACGCAACTTTCAAAATTTTATTACACATCAGTTCAAAAAACTCCTGAAATTCAGCAACTTTAAAAATTAAACTAATAAAAAAACACACACTAACATTTTACAATATAGATAATTTGGCATTTAAAATCATTTCAATCCGCATTAAGGTTGAAACAGTAAAACTGCACTACCCATCAGTCATTAAGAAATTGATGATATTCTTTCCAGACGTTGACCCATCTTGGTTTCAAAATCAATTTTCAAAGCAAATAGAAAATCTACATTTTAAGAGAGAAAAACTCGCAACATTTATGTATTTTTGCAAACTAAAAAGAAAATAGACTATGAGTACACGTTTCAAAATTCCCCACACTTTCACTATTGTTTTCTCAATTATCGTTCTGTGTGCAATTCTCACCTGGATTATTCCTGGCGGTGAATATGAACGACAAACCATAACTATTGACGGAACAGAGCGAAACATTGTAATTTCAGATACTTTTCATAACATTGAAAATCAGCCCCAAACTTGGCAAATCTTCACCTCATTCTTTAAAGGTTTTAACCACACCTCTGAGATTATTGCTTTCATTTTAATGATTGGCGGGGCATTTTGGATTATGAACGAAACTAATGCTATTAACGTGGGAATTTTCTCCTTTTTAAGAAGCACCCAGAAACTTCAAAACATTAATTTTTTCAAGAAAATTGGCGTAAACAACATCATTATCACACTGATTATGATTATGTTCAGTCTTTTTGGTGCGATATTTGGAATGAGCGAAGAAACCATTGCCTTCATTATTATCTTTGTACCATTAGCCATTTCAATGGGTTATGATTCAATTACAGGAGTTTTAATGTGTTATGTTGCGGCACATGTTGGCTTTGCGGGCGCACTTCTGAACCCGTTTACTATTGGTATTGCGCAAGGGCTCTCGGGATTACCCACCTTCTCTGGAATAGAGTACCGCTTTATCTGTTGGTCAATTCTCACAACTATTGCCATTGCATTCACACTATTTTATGCCAACAAGGTTAAAAGAGAACCCAAAAAATCTCTTACTTACAATATTGACAGCTATTGGCGGGAAAAACAGATGAACGAAGATACTCAACCTGAATGCGAAAAATCAACTATTGCAACATGGATAGTTTTTGCTATCGTATCCGCAATTATGATATTCTTCGCATTTCAATATCCGCATACGGAAATCAAAATTGGACAAAGCCAGCACACTCTTTGCCTTCTTCCTGTCATTGCTGGCGGTTTTCTTCTTCTTGGAGGCTATTGTGCATATAAATCGAAACACTTTTTTATTCTTTCCCTACTACTACTCACCATTATAATGTTGGTTGTAGGCGTTCTTGGTTATCATTGGTACGTAATGGAAATCGCTGCACTCTTCTTTGCCATGGGCATTGCTTCAGGAGCGGCATACAGCTATAAATTTGACAAAATTATCCGCCTCTTTTTAGAGGGGTGCAAAGATATAATGGTAGCGGCACTCGTTGTAGGAATGGCGGGTGGCATTATCATTATTTTAGAAGAAGGAAAGATAATTGATACCATTCTACATGGTATTTCGATGGCAATGACCAATACGGGAAAGGAGGGTGCAATAGGTGCTATGTATATGATACAAAATGTGTTGAATATTCTCATTCCATCGGGTTCTGCAAAAGCAGCTCTAACAATTCCAATGATGGCAGAATTTTCCGACATAATCGGCGTGTCACGTCAACTTACGGTTCTTGCTTTCCAACTTGGTGACGGATTTACCAATATGATTACCCCAACATCTGGCGTTCTCATTGGCTGCTTGGGCGTGGCAAGAATTCCGTACGCCCAATGGTTCAAATTTATCTGGAAATTTATCCTTGCGCTCATTATCATCGGATTTTTCTTACTGCTAATACCTCTATATGTTCCATTTAACGGCTTCTGATATGACTACAGAACAGATAATTGAAATTTTGGGTGCCATTATCGGTCTCACCTATATCTTTTTAGAATATAGGGCATCTATTTACCTTTGGTACGCAGGAATTGTGATGTCTCTTTTCTACATTTACATCTTTGGAAGTTCACATTGCTACTTCTGGGCAGGCACATATCTATATTACTTATTTGCAGATATTTATGGGATTTTTATTTGGAAGAAGAGAAAACATCAAAGCGAATCACCATACGAAGGTATAAAGAAGTTCAGTTTAAAACTGGGTATAAAAATCACTGTAATTTGCGCATTACTTTCTGGTTTCCTTGCTATCTTTGCAAAGAAAATTATTCCCGATAGTCCTATTCCTATCGGTGAAGCAATCAGCACTGTTCTCAGCATCGTTGCGATGTGGTTATTGGCACATAAATATGTGGAACAATGGATATTGTGGATTATTGTAAATCTTTTTTATACTATCCTAAATATCCAAATTGGGCTTTACTTTACAGCTATTTTGTTTGGTATTTATACTATTGTGGCTACTTTAGGTTATCTGAAATGGCGTAAAGAGATGAAGCAATCTGTAGAAACTCCTCATCAACTCTGAAGATTTTGGCAATATTCAAAGCTTCAGTTGGGACGGTCACCTCATCGGTTTCCTCCAATGCATAATCCATATACATATTAATGTTGTATGGTGTTAATTTTTCGCGAATTCTACTCACATCTAAACCTTTAACACGTAATCTTCTACAATTCACCTCATGAATATCGTAATGTGTGGTCACAATCGTAAATAGATGATAATCGGACAACAAACGAACGAAAGCCGCCACTAATGCTTTTCCCTCTGAGGGATTGGTAGTACGCGCCAATTCATCAACCAAAACGAGGAGTTTTTTCCCCGATTTAGCCTCCTTAATAATGTGATTAATCGTTAAAATTTCAACACAATAGGAGGAAAGCCCACTCACTTCAGATTGTTGGTCACCAATACTAGTTAGCACTTCATCAACAAGGGCCATCTCTGCATTTTGTGCTGGTACAAAGAAACCGTATTGGAACATCAGTTGAGCAAGAGCAACACTTTTCAGAAAGACAGTTTTTCCAGACATATTGGAACCTGTAATCAAAACGGGTTGCTGTTTCAACTCAATATCAATAGGTTGAAACGATTTTCCAGCCTTTACAAGACGATCTTTAACCAATGGATTTTCCAATCCTACAAATGAAAGTTGACTTTCGGAAATTATGGGGCGTGTACAATTCCAACGAATTGCTAATTCTGCTTTGGCAATCAGCAAGTCTAAATAAGCTGATAATTCCAAATTTCCGCGCAAAATTCTTGCATAGCGTATCAATTGTTCACTTAATTTCTTCCGCACCTCATCTTCTACAGCCACACAATTCAGCTGTGCGTTAATGCGTTCTTCCTCCGTTTGGGCAGACTCCAACACAGCGCGAAGGTGTGCCAAGCGCGGATCATAACAAGAGTAAATATAGAAATGAGGCAAACGATTTCCTTCTGGGTCTAGAAGAGAAATAATCTCCGACATATCCAAAAAGTAGAACTGGTCATTTAGCGGGAGATGTTCCAACTGCGCTCTAATTTGTTGGAGCGAGAGTGCCGTTTTCTTCACTTCAAAAAGCTCAATATCATCTAAAACGGCACCATCTTCCAATCTTGCTAAAGTATTTAGAATATTGTGAATCTGAAACAACTCATGTTTTATCTTATTGAAATTTAGACTATAACTTTCATTTTTCAACAACTCAACAAGAATTTCAATATTTTCAAATTCACAGGTCAACTTATCAATATCTTTCTCAAAAGGGGAATTTAATAGCAATTCTCTTCCCAAAGAGGAATTCATTTCAATAGAATCATAAAGGAAACGCATTCCTATATTTTTCGCTATTATCTCCCGAAAGATTTGCATTACAATACTTTTAAAGTAGTTTTATTTCTCTGTATTTCTTTTCTTTACAATCTCCTCTTGTTTTGCAACAGGCATTGGCATATAGTTGTAGAACTCCATAGAATAGTTTGCACGACCGCTAGTAATGTTTCTCAAGGTAGTTGCGTACCCAAACATCTCCATCAACGGAATAAAAGCATTCAGCTTTTGAGATCCTTTTCTGAAACGTCTCATACTTTCAATTTTACCTCTACGTTTGTTCAAATCGCCAGTAACGTTTCCTATAAAATCATCTGGAGTATTGATTTCCACTTTCATAACTGGCTCTAATAGAACAGGATTTGCTTTCTTAAAACCTTGTTTAAAACACATTGCTGCGCACAATTGGAAAGCCATATCGCTTGAATCCACTGGGTGGTGAGTACCATCTAACAATACACACTTCACATCTACAACGGGGTAGCCTGCAAAAGGACCATTATCCATTGCCTTGAGAAGTCCTTTATTAACAGAAGGGATAAACTCTTTCGGTACAACACCCCCTTTACTTACGTCCACAAACTCAAATCCTTTACCTGGGTTAGGTTCAAAACGGATAACTGTATGAGCGTATTGACCTTTACCACCACTTTGTTTAACGTGCTTATAATTACTTTCTGTTGAACTTGTAATGGTTTCTCGGAATGAAACAGAAGGTTCTCCGACTGTTATTGGCACCTTAAACTCGTTAGAAATTCTATCTACCATAATTTCCAAGTGTAACTCGCCCATACCTGCAATAATAGTTTCTTCAGTCTCTTCATCATAATGAGATTGGAAAGATGGGTCTTCGTTACAAAGTTTTGCCAACACTTCGCCTAATTTATTACGATTTTTCTTATCCTCAATATTCACCTTCATTTCAATTACTGCAGGTGGAATTTGGATAGATTCTAGGAGTACTGGTTGATTTTCATCGCACAAAGTATCACCCGTTTTGGTATATTTCATTCCTACCAAAGCCACGATTTCACCTGCGCCTGCTTCTGAAATCTCTTCGCGCTCTTTTGCTTTGATTCTAAAAATACGACCAGCGCGCTCATACTTCATCTTATTTGTATTATAGAAACTCATTCCACTGGTTAACTTACCACTGAAAATACGGATAAAAGTCTGTTGTCCTACATACGGGTCGTTAATCAACTTGAAAGCGAGCGCAGCAAATGGCTCATTACTTGAAGGATTTCTCTGAATTGTTCTCTCTTCATCATCAGGATCTTGCGCAATTACTGCACCCAAATCCATTGGCGAAGGAAGATAATCCACAACAGCATCTAATAGAAGTTGGATACCTTTGTTTTTATATGCTGCACCACACAAAACTGGTGTTACCAACAACTTAATTGTAGCTCTGCGAATTGCTGCCATCAACACATCTTGTTTAATTTCGGCTTCTTCGAGATATAGATCTGCAATTTCATCATCAATATCTGCAATTTTTTCAATCAAGTTACGACGTGCATCATCTGCTTGTTCAGCATAATTTGCAGGAATATCGCTAACTATACGTTCTTTCTCCCTAAAAGTGATTGCTTTCATTGCCACTAAATCAATCATACCTTCAAAATCGGCTTCTGACCCCATTGGCAAATGTAATGGAACAGCGTTGGCGCCTAAATATTTATTCATTTGTGCAACCACTTCATTAAAATCCGCTCCCGTTCTATCCATTTTATTAACGAAAGCAATTCGTGGTACGCGATACTTATCTGCCTGATTCCAAACGGTTTCACTTTGAGGTTCTACGCCACCTACGGCACAGAAAACGGCTACCATTCCATCAATAACGCGCAACGAACGCTCAACTTCTACGGTAAAATCAACGTGACCCGGAGTATCAATCAAATTGATTTGACAATCTCTCCATTGGGCAGTGATTGCAGCAGATGCAATCGTAATTCCTCGTTCCTGCTCTTGCTTCATAAAATCCATCGTTGCCTGGCCATCGTGCGTTTCTCCCACCTTTCTATTTACACCTGTAAAAAATAAAATTCTTTCTGATACGGTTGTTTTTCCTGCGTCGATGTGCGCTGCAATTCCAATGTTTCTTAATTTTGATACTCCTTGTGACATTCTTGTTTTAAAATTTACGAATTTATAATTTGTTTTAACTTAATTTAATATTGAGGTGATAAAAATGCAAAAGTAGAAAAAAAAAATGAGTTTGTCAAGTACAATAAATAAAAAGAATATTGTATTTTTGTAGTTTTAAAACTAACAATAATGGGCTTCAGTTTTTTTCACACACCAGAACATCGAACATACAACTATAAACCCCGTTACTACAATCCTGAAACGGATACAAAAACTCCAGAAGGAGAGTTTGACAAGGGAAAATTTGCTAAAAACTTGCACGAATCTTGGAATCGGAATAGACCATCAACAAAAAATAGAGAGCGCAGCAGTAACCGCAAAACGATGCTTTGGGCTGTGCTTATTTTAGCACTTCTTCTATACATCATTTTAAAGTAGAATACATGCAAGATATTATTCATCTTCTATCAGATGCCGTAGCTAATCAAATAGCAGCGGGTGAGGTTGTCCAACGCCCAGCTTCTGCTGTAAAGGAACTTTTAGAAAATGCCATTGATGCTGGCGCAACTCAAATCCAATTGATTATCAAAGATGCAGGCAGAACGTTGATTCAAGTGGTGGACAACGGCAAGGGGATGAGCTTTAATGATGCAAGACTCTGTTTTGACCGTCACGCAACTTCTAAGATTACCTCTTCCCAAGACCTTTTCTCCCTGAGAACAAAAGGATTCAGAGGTGAAGCATTGGCTTCTATTGCAGCAATCGCGCAAGTAGAACTCAAAACTAAGCCTGCTGACCAAGATCTCGGCACTATTGTCATTGCTGAAGGTTCCACAATTAAAGAACACGCTCCAACGGCAACGCCCAATGGCACAAGCATCTCCGTGAAAAATCTCTTTTTTAACGTTCCTGCTCGCCGTAATTTCCTAAAATCTGATGCCATTGAATTTGGACATATTGAGGAAGAGTTTTTTCGTATTGTATTGATTCATAATGAAATTAACTTTTCTCTTTATCACAACGGAAAACTTCTGTATCAACTAACTGAAAGCAACTTTAAGCAACGAATTATCAACACAATGGGTTCTCATTTTAAAGAGAAACTCTACCCTGTTGAACAAGATACTGACACGATAAAAATTAGTGGATTTATTGCAAAGCCAGAAAATGCTAAGAAAAAAAAGAGCGAGCAATATCTGTTTATCAACAACCGATATGTGCGCCATTATCTTTTGGCTCATGCTGTAGAAAGTGCATACAAAGACCTAATTCCAGAGGGTTATAAACCTGCATTTTTCTTAAAAATTGAGGTTGACCCTGCCACTATAGATGTAAATATCAGTCCAACTAAAATTGAAGTAAAATTGCAAGATGAGCGTTTAGTTTATGGATTTCTGCAAGCAACTGTAAAGAAATCTATTGGAATGCTCACACTGACTCCGCAAATCGATTTTGATATTGAACCAGGCCTTGATGTTTCCAAATTCAAAGAAAAAACTGATATCACTCCACCCAAACTTACACTTAATCCAAACTACAATCCATTTAACACAACTGGAAATAAAACAGTATCAAGAAGTTACTCTCCTCCCAAAGAGCAATCTTTCGGAAATTGGGACCAATTTATAAAGGAGTTAAAAACTACGGAAGTAAAACCTACTGAAACTGAAATTGCTCCTACCTTTAATTACGAGGAAGTGCGAACTGATGAGGCGTCATCGCCAGAAAAAGAGCAAGTAAAATTTTGGGAAGAGGAGAACTTTTCAGCATTCTGTTACACCAACAAATTTCTTATCTTCCTGCACGAAGGAAATATTGCTCTTGTAAACATTCCTAATGCACGCGAGCGAATTCTGTATGAAAACTACCTTAACGCAATGGAAAATACACCTGTTGTGATACAACAATCTCTCTTTCCTGAAACCATAAAACTCTCCCCATCTGCTGCTGAAGTGGTGCGAGAAATCAAAACAGAACTTCTGCAATTGGGATATGACTTGGAGCAAATTGATAACACCTCGTTTGCTATAAACGGAACGCCAAATAATGAAGAAGAGGATGATATTCAACTCATTATCGAAAATTTAGTTTCTT
>Ga0233362_1000208_pt1 | contig 10835 bp, 8 predicted proteins | sample ElkDunMinimDraft_22_FD_180674 | JGI IMG/M metagenome (GOLD analysis project Ga0233362, IMG submission 180674) | Fecal eukaryotic communites from dung pellets of Tule Elk in California, USA - Elk Dung C1 | ecosystem: Host-associated > Mammals > Digestive system > Large intestine > Fecal | place... | reverse complement strand
AATACATGGGGAGTGGGTGTGATAACGGGTATGCGATATAGACCCATATCGGATGTGAATTTATTGGCGATATACAGGTATTATTCGCCTGAATTTGATAATGTGTATGCCAATTCGTTGTGCTCATGGTCGAGGATGAAGGATGAGCATGGCGGATATTTGGGATTGGAGTATAATCGATTAAGAAACTGGCAGTTATCGGCATTCGGCGATGTATGGAAAACAGGCTTCGAGACCATGGCACAAGCCGATTTTATACCGCAGAAAGATTACCGAATGCATACACGTTTTCGTGTGAAGCGCAAGGACGAGAAAGACACTTATTCGCTCAGATGGAACATGGTGTATGAGTTTGGTCAATGGAAGATGAAGACGCAGGCGGACGGTAATATGGTGCAGGCAAAAGGAGCGTGGACATACGGTTGGTCGGTGTTGCAAGACGTGGAATATCGTTTTTCTGAAGTACCAATCGTATTGCAGTTGAGGGCGCAAGCGTTTGATGCGAGGGAGTGGAACAATCGGGTGTATATTTACGAAAATGATGTGCTGTATGCGTATGCTATTCCATTTGTGTATGGATTGGGTGGGCGGTTTTGGTTGAATGCACGGTATAAGATTAACGATATGTTTTCGGTATATCTGCGTGTGAGCGAGACGATATACCATAACGCATGGGCGATAGAACATGATAAAAAAAGTACGCGCACGGATGTGCACGCACTTTTACGCGTGAAACTCTAAGTTTAAAACTCTACCACAAATCCCGCGTGGACATTGATACCAGCTTGGGCGTAATACCAACAGCAACGGCTATCGTCCATGAATCGGCTTGCCTCAGCACCGCCATTGTTGGCATACTTGGCATTGAAGATATTGTTGATTTGGCACAAAAGGCGGATGTCAGGCCATTGGCTATTGGCTATTGGCAGCTGGTATTGGAGATTGAGATTCGTGGTAGAATAGGCACGAAGCATCGCGTTCTCGTCCTCGGTATTATCGAGGTATTGTTTACCTACCACATTTGTTTGCACGGTGGCTGTGAATCCCGCTATATCAAAGGTGAAGAGCGACATGGCTGTAATCGAAGGCGAGAAGGCAATGGTGGTAGTACCTATCACAGAATCCTGCCCTACCCAATTCCAATTGTCTTGATCGTCATAGAGGTCGATGTATTGATGGTAGTTGAGAATCTTGTTGCGCGATGCCACTACATTCATATCCCAACGCAGCCAATTCGTGATCTTCACGCCTGCCGTAATCTCTGCCCCCATGCGGTAGGAGTCTTTCACATTCTTTGTCTTGTACGCACCCACATCGTTATACTCGCCCGTTAGCACAAGTTGGTTGTCATAGTCCATAAAATAAAGGTTCGCACCCACAGCAAAACGGCAATGTGAATAGGTATAGCCCAATTCATAGTCATAGAGTCGCTCTGCGTGTGGAAGTCCCGTGTAAGTGCTTGTTGCAGAATCAAATACCACATTCTCTTTGTAGTTATTTCGACTAGGTTCTCGATTGGCGATGGCGAAGGAAGCAGAGAGCAAGTGTCCATGATTTTGATAGGTCAATCCCGCTTTAGGATTGAAGAAATGAAAGTCCACTTTGAGTGGCCATTCGGTCATATCTTCATCGTTCATACCATTGCGTTCGTAACGCACATAGCGGTATTGCAGGTCGGCATAGAGTGAAAGTTTCTCCTGTGCGCGGTTGATGATTCGCCAATTGGCTTTGGCATAGATGTTTGCATCCGTCTTGTGGGCATCGTTGCGGTAGTACTCGTGATTGATTGGCAAGACGAGTGTATCTTCGAGGTAATTGAGTGTACCAAAGTGGTCACCCAGATAGTGGTTGGCAGCACCACCAAATTGTAAATCAATTGCTTCAGATACATATTTTGCAGAAAGTACTCCGCCAAAGAAGTGATTGTTGAGATGTTTGCGATACATGCCATATGCCTTGTGCGAGTAGGGCAATCCCCAATAGGATAGTTTCTTGCGCTTGTATTGCTCATAGTAACCTGCGCCATGGGTGTAATGGGCAGTAACGGATAATGACCATTGCGGAGTAAAGCGATGATTGATAGACAACTGCGCATGCTGCTGTGCATAGTTGTCTGTTTGGTTTGGGTAATAGGCTGTGGAATCCGAACCATCTGCTGCGATGGTAGTGTATTCACCAGCTGGGTTGTAACGACGATCCGCTCCGTCAATACCATAAGCGGTATTGTAATCCACACCATCCCACCCCATACCTGTCTTTTCGCTACCGCCAAAGAATCGCGCAGTGACCTGTGTACGATTGCCATACCAACCCAAATCACCATAGTAAGAATACAGGTCGGAGGCTGTGCGGTAGAGAAAACCATCGGAATTGACCTTGGAGAATCGGGCATTGGCTTGCCAACGACTAGGCAGAGCGATATGCGCACTAACCATCTCGCGGAAAGTATTGTACATACCGCCATTGAAAGCAATAGTGTAATGACTAAGTGTATCATTTTCACCTGTTTGCATATTTACACTTGCTCCAAAAGAAGAGGTTCCATTAATAGAAGTGCCGACGCCACGTTGCACATTAATGGAGGACATGCTACTGGCCATATCAGTCATATTCACCCAAAAGACCGTTTGACTTTCGCTGTCGTTGAGTGGCACATCATTGAGCGTCATGTTGATACGCGTATGATCCGTGCCGCGAATACGGAAATAGGTATAACCTATTCCTAGTCCGTCATCGCTGGTGGCAATCAAAGCAGGCGTAGAAGCGAGTAAGAACGGCAGATTTTGCCCCGTATTGCTCTGATTCAACTGCTCGTTATTGAGCGTGGTGTGGTTGTTAGTGACTTGCGCTACAGGCGCGTTAACGACTACTTCGTCCAACTCACGAACGAAGGTAAGGGTGTCGGTGTTGGCAAATGCAACACCTGAGGCAGCTACGTAAGCCGCCAAAAAGATTGATTTTTTCATTTGTTCCCTCTACAGAATTACCTGTGCAGGTTCTATGGGTATGAATCTCAGCCTAAAAGTGAGGCACCCCAAATGTGTTAATAATTATGTTTACTATACTTCCCCCTGCGGAAAAGTGCTGCAAAGGTACAGAAAAATCTGCATATATGCAAACAAAAATCGTGGAAAGTTAATTTTATTTCCGTTATCTTATCGCTATTAACTACGGTAGATATACGGTGAAAAATAACTTATTTAAAAAACGGCATTTCAAAAAGTAGTTCTTAATTGCTACAAATTTGCACTTATTTTCGAAAGAACATTGGATAAATGCAAAAAAAGCAGTACCTTTGCACCTTATTACAGAAAAATTTGATATGTACTTCGACGAATTGGCATTATCAGATCAGGTGTTGGATGCATTGTGGGATATGCATTTTGATACTTGTACGCCTGTGCAAGAGCAGACTATACCTGTGATATTGGACGGACATGATGTGATTTCTTGTGCACAGACGGGCACAGGTAAGACTGCTGCATATATCCTGCCCTTGCTCACCAACTTAGAATACGATAATCACGACCCAAATAAACTCAATGCCATTATTATGGCACCTACACGCGAGTTAGCACAGCAGATTGACCAGCAGATGGAGGGTTTTGGATTCTATGTACCCTTCTCCTCTGTAGCCATCTATGGAGGCAATGATAGTGGGGCGTGGGGTACACAAGTGACTGGTTTGCAGAAGGGCGCAGATATCGTCATCGCTACGCCAGGGCGACTGCTCAGCCAAATGAATATCTATGATATTGACTTCTCGGGCGTGAAGTATTTTATCCTTGATGAGGCGGACCGCATGTTGGATATGGGCTTCTATGACGATATTATGACGATCGTTAATAAGCTGCCTAAAGAGCGCCAAACGATTATGTTTTCGGCGACTATGCCAGCGAATATCCGCAAAATGGCGAAGGCTATTATGCACAACCCTGTGGAGGTACAGATAGCTATATCACGTCCACCAGAAAGTATTCGACAGATGGCGGTGGATATTTACGAAACTCAGAAAGATGAATTCCTTAAGTTGCTGCTCAAAGATTGTAATCTTAAGAAAGTCATCGTATTTGTTGGTAAGAAACAACGTGTGAAGGAACTCGCGCGTGCGTTGCGATCAATGCATATAGATGCGCGCGCAATGCACTCTGATTTGGAACAGAAAGAGCGCGATGAAGTGATGTTGGATTTCAGAAATGGTAAAGTGGATGTGCTGGTGGCTACAGATATCGTTTCCCGAGGTATTGATGTGGATGATGTGCCATTGGTAATCAACTACGATGTGCCACGCGATGCAGAGGACTATGTACACCGCATTGGTCGCACAGCACGTGCGGAAAACAAAGGCGAGGCCATCACATTAGTGAGTCCTGAAGATAAGCGATTCTTTAATAAGATTGAGCGATTCTTACAGAAGGTTATAGATCGGATTCCCTTGCCTGCCGAGCTTGGATCTGCGCCAGATAGTAGCGTATGTTCACTTGCTGCTGACGACCGTAAGCCGTCTTCCAAGCGCCGAAAAGGCGGCTGGCACGCTGGGCGTAATCGCAAGCCGAAGCATAATCGCCAAGCATCTCATAAGCAATAGCGATATTGGCCGCAGCACATGCTGCGGCTTTTTTGTCCTTGCTATCTACAATAGTAAGCCACTGATTGATAGCACTATTCCATCGTTGTAGGCGAAAGGCATCTAAGCCTGCTTGTAGGTCGGGCAATTCGTAGATATAGCGATGGGTAGTTTGCCACGAAGGAGCGAAACTATTGCCAATGCGGTTGCCTAGCTCACGAGCCAAATAATGTAATGCCTCTTGGCGAGAAGGTAAGTCACTGAGACTTTGTGTACGGTTGTAGTGGAGTTGACTTTCCCAGAGGAGTGTATCTGCTTGTGTGAAAGTAGCTTCGCGTGTTTGACCTGCATAGTGAATCGTCCAATGGGATTGGGCATACGCTTGCAAGTAGGCATAATAAGTACCTTCATCGGTAGGGAAACTTTCCACAATATCGTATAAAACGAGTTGGTTGAGTGTCAAAAGTGCATCTGCTTGATAGTCAGCACACAGACGCTCTGCTTGCGAGAAAGTGAGCGGGGTGCGAGAGTAGTAATTGGTGGAGTGATTTTGCGATATATCCATCAGTTCGACGGCATCAAACTCGCCTGCCGATTCCATGCTTTGGGTCGTAGCAAAAAGGCAATAGAGTACGCTGCGAGAGAGATCAATTTCTACATTTCCCTTGTTTTCTCCATCTAGTATGGTCGAGTGTCCGAAGTCTTGTGGTTGGGTTAAAGCGTTGTTGACCACCAATATACGCTGCTTGCCTTGTAACTGCTGACGCTCCGCAGGATAACGCTCATCCACAGAGAAATACCACTGCTGTTGAGCAGAAAGAGGGAGGGAATAAAGAACCAAGAGCAAGGACGCAAGACAAATTACTCGCGACTTTGATAGACTAAGGCGTTTAGTCTTTGCTCTTTGTTCCTTTTTCATTGCTCAAAATGGTTTTAGAGTTTTCGTATTCGCCACTCTTTTGGATAGAGGTTGTTGCAATGGTTGCCTACATTTTTCACGAATCCGAGAGGTACATTCTCATAGGTGAGCAACAGCACACCCGCAGCTGCATTAGGTAAGGAAAGCGCTTCGCAACGAAGGTAACTGAGTGCTTGCTCGAGGGTAAGTTCAACCTTATTAAATGCTTTGGTATTCAAGTCCTTAAGCATTGCCATCGCATGTTGAGGTACGACAGTCTTGCCGCGCAGTTCGCCGATGCCGAATCCCGTGCTAATACAAATAAATTGCGAATTGAGGTACTCAATGAGTTGCTTGTATTTAGCAGGGTATGCTACCACAAATCGGTCCTGTTGGCGGATGGTCCATTGGTCAGGATGTAGAAGCCAACTCTGCATAATATCCTTAAACTCAACGGTTTCAGATACTGGGTTCTTTTGCTTTGGAATACGGAAAGCACCTTTTGCTACTCCTGATTTGCGGAAAGCGCATATATAAAATCCCTCACCTTTGGTCTTGTGTGGATAGAAATGATATCCAGGCTTACCTTCGGTAATGCCCCACTGAGGATTATGTGCAATAGGCAATATTTCTGCTCCTAATTCTTCAGCAATCCACTGTGCGTTCTTCTCATTCTCTTCGCGGTTGAAGGTGCAAGTAGAATAGATCAATATACCTCCAGGTTTGAGCGCATCCCACACATCATCCAATATATCGCATTGACGCTCAGCACATTCCTGCACATTCTTCATGCTCCACTCGGCAATTGCGCCTTCGTCTTTACGAAACATACCTTCGCCTGAGCATGGAGCATCTACGAGGATACAATCGAAGAGTTCGGGCAGTTTGTTGCCAAAATCAGCCGCAGGATTGTGAGTAACTACGGTATTGCCGTTTCCCCATTTCTGAATATTCTCAGATAGAACAAACACGCGTTGGCGTACTACCTCGTTGCTGACGAGTAGGCCCTCGTTGCCAAGAAACTGGCTGATAAGTGTGGACTTACCACCAGGTGCAGCACAGAGATCGAGCACGATGCTATCGGGCTTGAGGTACTGATTAAGCACTTCGCCAACAAACATACTGCTGGCTTCTTGCACATAGTAGCAACCCGCATGGAAGAGCGGGTCAAGAGTGAATTGTGGACGACGGCTAAGATAGTATCCATCTTCGTGCCAAGGCACCTCTTCGGTGTCGCAATCGAAGGTGAGACAATCCAGTTTGTCGTTTAGACGAATAGATGTAACTTGTTCTGATTCAAGTGCTTGGCATAGTGCTTGCACCTCCTCGGGAGTCATCTGTTCGTGAAGATTTTCTATGAAGTCTAATGGTAACATCGTATTTATAGGTTGTATTTTGTACTACATTATATTGCATATAAAAGTACAAAATGCGTGCAAAGATACAACAAAATTTGCGGATTTGCAAATTTTGTGTAGAAAAAGTTTTAGGAGGTATAAAAGTAAGCTATTTTCTTGCGGGCGGAAGTGCAAGGCTAAACTGATGAGTGGGAACTTAGCTCGGCGAACTACCGCCGAGAACTAGACAGGTCGCAATAAAGCCTTGAAAATTGGAGATGTTTGAGGAGTGTGAAACAAGAGGCGATAAAAAATAGGGGTTTTAATTTAAGACCCCTATTTTTATTTTCATCTCGATTAAATGATTTTAAGTAATCATTTATGATAGAATTACCAACCTGCAATACAAGTTGCTCTTGCAATAGAAAGGCTATACCATTGACCCGATTTTATTTGAGTGTTAGAATATTCTTGATATCCTCTACCTGTATAACTATAATTTGCTTTCTTACCCTCAGACACAGTCAAATTTGCCGTACCTATCATTTTACCATTTGAATCTCGAACTTCAACTAGAATAGATGTTTCGCCTTCAGAAGGCTTAGCTAATTGTACAGGAATCTCTATCTTACCATCAGTTCCCTTTACTTCTGAATACATTAAATTAACTACGTTGTCATTCGGAGAATTGCGAATAGGACAAGATTGATTTGCAAATGATGATACGCTAATCATTGCTAACATTCCGATTAAAACTAATATTTTTTTCATTTTCTTTACCCATGCCCTTGGGATTTATTTGTGCATCTGGCTCGCGATAATAATAAAATTCGTTCCCTCTACATCAGGCTTTCGTGGGATGTAATTACGCCCGTTTTAAGAGTGTCGTTCTCTATTTTTTCACATGTATAAACATACAAAAAGCGCAGACCTCGAGTTGTTTATTTACAACCTGAGGTCTTCGCATTACCTAATCTTTCTAAATAAACAACAGGAAACCTACGCTGGTATGAAAACACAATACACCCAAACGAGATGTAGCATGGATACAATCATACCCATAGGCATTTACTGTTACTTTGATTTGAGAAAGATTGAAAAGTTGCGAAGTTTTCAGGTTGTCAAACACAAAGCGCAATAAACGCTATTTAAATATGTCAGAAACCTACCCAAGAAAGAACCTTTGCGAAACACTTTTCACAGGACATATTTCCCTCCAGCGTAGGATTCGGTTGCAAAGGTACGAAAAAAATCGCATATGCGCAAGGGATATGCGATTTTTTTGGTGTAAAGTGTAAAGGCGGGGCGATTTGCCAGACCACTGGCAAAAGCAAAACAGGTGGCGGGATAATACGAGAAATACCCAAATTTTATTTGGGAAAATAAACAAACACTTTCAAAGAAAAGTGGTCGTGGCTGGTTATTGAACTCGTAGTTGGTGGTAGAGCATGGCGCGGATGAAGGCAGGGAATTGGGCGTATTGTTTGCTTTTGCCAGTCTTTGGATCAATGGGTGCTTGGGCGTCTGGGTGCTTGCCACGGGTATTAGGCAATTGAGCCTCATAGCGACGGCGGAAATCCTCGAGCAATGTGCGGGATTCTTCCAAAGTATAATAGTCGGGGATTTGACTAATACGGCGTTCGAATAGTTGTTGCTCGGTTGGTCCGTCGGGTTGGGCAGCTTGCAGGATTTGTGCAGCACGGCGGCATGCCTCGCTCCAAAGGTTGTGATTGGCAAGTTCGGCTCCTGTTTTAGGGCTCTTTTTGAAATCACGAGGGTTTTGGATAGCATAGGATTCCTGCTTGCCTTCGTGAATGACACGACCATTGATTCGGAATTTTTTCTGACGGTTGACAATGTTGCTACGCTTGCTGAGAGCGCCGTGGATTTCGGCAACAGGGTGGTTGAGGGTAATTTGTGCCATGGTTTTTAAAGGGTTAAAAGTTCTAATCGCAGCAAGCTGCTGTTCTAATGTTCTAAATGTGATCTTATAATAAAAGTTGCTTAATAACTAATGTATCACTAATAAATCACTAAAGAATAACTAAAGAATAACTAAAGATTTACAAGGGAAATGGTAAAAAAATATACTATTTAGTGGACGCATTTTTGATGCTACAGTTTAGTGTTTAGAGTGAAAAGCATTTTATAAATTATATGTATTAACATTTAAGTTTATCAATTTCCTCTTGGAGAGTATTGAGGAAGTGGGCAGCGTGGGCGCCATCCATCTGGGCATGGTGGAACTGGAAAGATAACATTAATGTAGTTTTGAACCAACTGCGGCGATACTTGCCCCATATAATATACGGATTATTATATATGCCACTATACATGCCACCTGCAAATTCCAATTCCGTATCCACTATAGCCGAGGTGCCAATCACCATATATTCCTCAGATAAATCACGATCAATGCAGGTTTGAGCGACCTGAGCGGTATATTTCATATAGTCATTGCAGTAGGTGTTGAAATCGCCATCAAAAGCAATATCGCACGAACTGACATCGCCTGTATGATTCTTAATCATGGTATTGATAGCAATCTTGTCGAACTGCATGAGTTGATTGCCTACAGGCAAGAGATAAAACTCTTTTTGATGAATTGCGGCTTTGCCAATGCAATAATCGAGTAGCATGTTGAACTTCAAATGCTTTCGACGACTAATTCGCACAAGATTGGTGACATCCAAGCGTTTGACAAAAACAAGCATAGGATTTGGAGCATTCTTCCAAATCTCGAATTGAGTTGCACGAGGAGTATCTTGTGGATTGACGGAAATCATACAAAACAAAGGGGCAAACTACACCTTAAATAATAAAAATAGAATTAATTAAAGTTTCCTTTATTATTATTGGTTGTGGATAATGTGGAAAACTTCTATATTTTGTTCAATTAGAGTGGGTTATATCTATGAAAACGCGGAAATGGATTGTTGATAAAATTGATAAGTTTGGGTTATCAAAATTCATCAACAAATAAAATTATCGATTGTTGATAACTTGTTTATAACCACTTTTTCAGTTTGAAAATGAGTAAGATAGCCACGGTAAAAACAACCATCAAGCCAATAGCAAATGGATAGCCCATTTTCCATGCTAACTCAGGCATAAATTCGAAGTTCATACCATACATGCTGGCGATCAAAGTAGGTGGAAGGAATACCACATTCACCACGGTGAAAATCTTGATAATCTTGTTTTGCTCGATATTAACAAGACCGAGGAAAGTATCCTGGAGGTAGTCAAGACGGTCGAAACCGAAACGCGTGTATTCGAACAGCGAATTGATATCCTTGATGATCATTGTGAGGCGAGGTTGGAGTTCCGTTGGGAAGAAGTCGCACTTTAGGAAGTTACTAATTACGCGTTGTTTATCCATGATGTTCTGACGGATAATGGTGACTTTTTCCTGAAGATCCTTGATTTGGATCAATACCTCTTCATCCACTTGGTCGGTGGCATTGATTTCACCAGAAAGTTTGGTGATGAGGTCGGTGGTATCCTCGATCATATCCGCATCTTTTTCTACACGAGTCTCCATGAGTGAAACCAGCACATGATAGCCCGTTGGGAAGTTGCGGGTGTTCATGAGCATTTTCTTGACAGTTTCGTTGAAACTGGCGAGTTCGACGTCGCGAGTGGTGACGAGGATGCTATTTTTAAGGATAAAGTTAACTGGTTCCGTCTCAAAATTATCGCAAAGAAAGTTGGAGTTCGCCACGATAGAATCGTCCGTCTGGATATAACGGGATGACATCTCGATCTCTTCCATCTCTTCGTCATCCTGAATGTCGATTTTGAGGAAGTCTTCGAGTACGCCCTCTGTCTTATCACTTACGTCGAGCAGGTCGATCCAAATAATATCTTTCTTATCAAGACTGCTGAGGATATTGACGCTGCGGCCAACTTTTATTTTGTCTTGTTTGTCTTTGTCTCTATAGAATATCTTTAATTCAGCCATGGTGCACTAATTTTGAATTATAAATTAAGAATTTTGAATTAGTTGGGTGAGGGTGATGAATTCCTCTAC
>Ga0233362_1000205_pt1 | contig 11169 bp, 12 predicted proteins | sample ElkDunMinimDraft_22_FD_180674 | JGI IMG/M metagenome (GOLD analysis project Ga0233362, IMG submission 180674) | Fecal eukaryotic communites from dung pellets of Tule Elk in California, USA - Elk Dung C1 | ecosystem: Host-associated > Mammals > Digestive system > Large intestine > Fecal | place... | reverse complement strand
TCTCCATTAAACATTACAATATCGGCTATTGATTTACCAACTCTAAACTCACTAAAATACACAGTATTTCTGACTCCGTATCCATTAATTAAATGCTTTATCAACTCATTTTTATAAACATATTCACACCTATAATCTTTGGCAATACTAGAATATGTTTTCTTAATTATATCTAAATAAGTTGAACATTTAGAGTAATCGTACTTAGATAAAATCCAATCGAAATGACTATAATCATTAAAATCCAATATGTCAACAAATGCGCTACGAGAAAAAACAGAAGAAATATCCCTCAGTCCTATCAAGTCTAAATTTGCATTCATAAGTTTAAATATTATGGATAAAAAACTATTTCATTCAACTTTGCAAAAATACAATTATTTCAACACAAATAAAAGCAATCAAAAACAAAAAAAATACAACCAAAAACACCACTTCCCCATACTCCTTCTCAACCTACCTTCTCCGTACCCTTCTCGTACCAACTCCGTACCAAGTCCGTACCAAACTCGGAAAATAATCTTAGCAACAACCCTCAAAAAACAGCTCCATAGGAGCGACAGACCTTAAGCAGGTATGAAGTACGCAGTACGGAATTCCTGCTTGCCTGCCAGCTCGCCATCTTACACTATATGCTTCACCACCTTATCTCCTACCACTACAACGCCTTCACTCTCGAGGAGTCGCCTCTGCGCTTCTACACCTCCAAACGCAAACGACTTCGACAGCTCCCCCTTGAAATTGACAACCCTATGACACGGAATATTCTCCCTATCGGGATTCTTATGCAGAGCGTTACCCACAGCTCTAGCGAATCTCTTGTCACCAAGCATCTCCGCTATCTGTCCGTAAGTCATCACCTCACCTCGCGGAATATTCCTCACAATCTCATATATCCTTGCCGATAGATTCTTCATATTACCTCCTCACAATAAAAAGGACATCTCTCTTTTATACATTGGTTGTTCTTCGATGAACGGCGACATCTGACTTCACCAATCTCCATCTCGACACCTAATTTCTCTCTGACGAAATCAACGGCTTCTCTTATGGCGAGATACGAATCTCTTTTGCAGCATCGCGGTCCGCCCACTTCTCCAATCTTACCCAAAGATCGCGACGTCATTTGATTCGACAACCCCCAATTCTCAACACCCAAAGGCGTCGATTTCGTGATTATAGAGACGAATATGCCACTGCTTATTCCTGCCCCGCACGCTCCCCAGAACCCGCATATACCGCCCGGCACTTCCTTGCCCCTCCTGAACATCTCCGACAATGAAGCGGCTAAGTCAATATCGCCACCGGAGTTTCTATATGCCGTCAACAATGCCGACCCGACCATGATATGATGTTCCGGTCCGTGGAAATGACAGAACGACATCGACATCATCTTATCCATAATCTCAATCGGATTCTTAGAACTTTCGTTGAGACATAACGAAACCACCGTATCAATCCCAGAGGTATGACACTCGTCACAGACATAATGCCCGTTCACACAACGAGTCTTGCTCATCACTTTCTTATGACATAAAACACACTCCATCTCGACAGCACTCTCAAGATATTCAAGCGGAAAACTACAAATCAGACATTCTTCATTCATATTATTATAATTAAAACACGTCATGCAAAACTAAAGAAAATAATCTCTCAAAAAACAATAATATTATTACTTCAAGCACCCTATTGGAACAATGTAAATTCCATCTTCACAATCAACACTTTATCTATCGGTAACCCAATTTTTTTTACACTTACCGATAAAGAATATCATATTTTCGTTTGTGCGTAAATTTTATCTGTCGGTTTTCAATCTCACTAAAACCTTGATAACAAAAAAGCAGCCCTGTGAGGCTGCTTCCGTATAGTTTTTTTTTAAAGTTAGTCGTCAATTCTTTTAAAATTTCCGTTCTTGTCGAAGTCTAGATCTAAATCGTTATTCAATTCTACATCATAACCGTGGCAGTTGTGACTGATTTTTGTGATAAAATTTGTAGGAAAGTTTGCTGTTACATAGTCATAAATTGATTGAGGAGCGAAACCTGTAGGGATAGCATCCATTTTGCAGTCAACTTCTTTCCAATTACCATTTTTATGAAATTCAACTTCATATCCAATACTTAATTTAACATCGTATGAGTTGTGATCTGCCAATATGTAAGAGATTTCGAGGTCCGCAAAATATTGATTTAAAAATTGTTGAGATTTTGCAGGGAGTTGTTCTTGAGGAATTGTCATCTCATTGTCGCAAGAGGTTGCAAAAATAGCGAGAGCGCTAAATAATACTAAAAAAATCTTTTTCATAATTATATGTTTTACAAGTTAATATTTCAAATGTTAGTCATCAATTTCTCTAAGTTTTCCGTTTTTGTCAATTTCTAAGTCTAAACCATTATTCAACTCTACTTCAAACTTATTGAAATCGCGATTGATTTTTGTAACGTAATTTTTGGCGTAATGTTGTTTAACATATTTAGATACTTGAATAGGAATAATGGCTGCAGGAATTGCATCTTTTCGGCAGTCCACCTCTTTCCATTCCCCTTTGGTGTTAAACTCAATCTCGTATCCATTGGTGAATTTTACATCGTAAGAATCGTAGTCTTTTGTACAGAAGGATATTTCGAAATCCTTAAAGTATTTGTTGATAAATTCTTGTGATACTTTAGGTAATTGATGTTTCTGAATGGGCTTTTCGTTATCGGCAAAAACCGTTACTGCTAAAAGTGTGAAAATTGCAGTAATAAGAACTTTAATCTTTTTCATAATCTTTCTTTTTTAGTTAAACTCTCATAATAACGTCAACAACCGTTCAAATGTTGAATTTATTATTATAATTGTAATGATTACAAATTTAAACTGATTGCAAAAATATACTTTTTTTCAATATGAAAGTTGAATTTTGAAAAAAAAGTTTCTTTATTAATTGTCTGATTATCATAAGTTTATTTTGTTTTAGATTAGGTATCGGTATAAAATATGGCCAAAATAGGGAGTTTTTTCTCAAAAAAAGTTTAGAAATATGTTTAAAGATACAGTTACTTTTTGGTATTTTTGCACACATAAATAATGAAAAGATGAAGAGATATTCTGTTTTTCCTATTTTTAGAATTGGGTTTCGATTTTTTTTGTTTTTCGTTTTATTTTTTAGTATTGTATCGTGTAAAAATTCTCAGATTAATCGTCGGATTGAGCTTTCGGAATGGAAATTTACGTACGAAGATAGGGAGTATTCTGCACAAATTCCAGGTTGTATTCATACGGATTTGCTTAATAATCAGTTGATTGAAGACCCGTTTTTTGGGAATAGAGAGGATTCTTTACAATGGATAGGAGAGAGGATGTGGGTTTACACAACCACTTTTGATAAATCTCAAATAGATGGTTTTGATCATGTAGAGTTGGTTTTTGATGGAATTGATACTCACGCTGATATTTTCTTAAATGGAGAACCGTTGATGCACGTGGAGGGTGATAATCACGTGAACAATATGTTTAGACAATGGCGTTTTCCGTTGCCTGATAATTTAAAAGATGGCAAGAATTTTCTCGAAGTGAAGTTTTTACCTGCTCCTGAGTATGAGCGTGCGCAAGCAGAAAAACTTCCTTATAAGTTGCCCGAGGAGCGAGCGTTTTCTCGCAAAGCCCCGTATCAATCGGGTTGGGATTGGGGACCGAAATTTGTTACTTGCGGAATGTGGCAGCCTGTTTATTTTGATTGCTGGAATGATATCAAGGTAGGTGATTTTCAGATTGTTCAAACTCTATTGAATACAGATTCAGCAGTGGTACAATTACCATTTACAATTCAATCTGATAGGAGAGAGGAGGTTGAAGTAATTGCTCAAATAGATGGGAAAACCTATTATGCTCAAACCATTACTTTGCAAAAAGGAAATAATTTGTTGCAACCTCAGCTTATTGTACAAAATCCGCAATTGTGGTACCCTAATGGTATGGGAGAAGCCAAATTGTATGATATACGAGTTTTGGTTAAAGATGGCAAAAATATCTATCAGCAGAATCATCGTTGGGGTTTCAGAACCATTGAGTTGGTACAAAAAGCGGATTCCATTGGAAAATCGTTTGAGTTTGTTGTTAACGGAACACCCATTTTTATCAAGGGAGTTAATTGGATACCTGCAGAGGCATTTATTTCTGAAATGAGTGGAAAAAAGGGAAAAGAGAAATATAAAGCACTTCTTCAAGACAGCAAAGATTCTCACTTGAATATGGTTCGCATTTGGGGAGGTGGAATATATGAAAACGAGGCTTTTTATGATTATTGTGATGAAATGGGTTTGTTAGTCTGGCAAGATTTTATCTTCTCGTGCGCACTCTATCCAGGTGATGCTGAGTTTCTTGCCAATGTTGAAAAAGAAGCTGAATATCAAGTAAAAAGATTGAGAAATCACCCATCATTAGCGTTGTGGTGTGGAAACAATGAGGTGAAAAATGGTTGGGAAGATTGGGGCTGGCAAGCCAATTATGCACCAGAGCATCGTGCGCAATTGGATCACGATTTGCACCTACTCTTCGATACATTGTTGGCAAGGGTTGTTGAACAGCACGACACGCGCCAGTACCACCCCTCCTCACCCGCTTGGGGCTGGGGACATAAAGAGTCGTTTACAGAAGGAGATGCTCACTATTGGGGCGTTTGGTGGGGAGAGTTACCCTTTGATGTTTGGTATGAAAAAACAGGTAGGTTTATGTCGGAATATGGATTTCAGTCTTATCCAGAAATCTCTACTATCGAAACCTATACAAAACCAGAAGATCGCCATTTCCATTCTGTAGCGTTCAAAAATCATCAAAAACATAATCGAGGTTTTTATATTATCAATAAAGAGATCGAAAATAGGTTTGGACGAACATTTTGGCACGGAGATGCACCTATCTTAGATAGTACAGAAAAGAGTCTTTCCGATTATGTTTATCTTAGTCAGCTAACGCAAGCGTATGGAATTCAGCAAGCTATCGAAATCCATCGATTGCGCCGACCCTACTGTATGGGAACGCTTTATTGGCAGTTGAACGATTGTTGGCCTGTGGCTTCGTGGAGCAGCATTGATTACTACGGAAATTGGAAAGCCTTGCAATATGCCGTGAAGAAAAGTTGCGAACCTATAATCGTTGTGCCTTATATGGTGAAGCCATTGACCTACGATTTGTATGTCGTTTCCGATTTACAGAAAGATATTAAAGGCAAAATGGTTGTGTCTGCTCTTACTATTGATGGTCAACTCATTTGTAGTGATACAATAACGGGAATTGCAAAAGCGAATAGTTCGGAAAAAATTGCGCAGTGGCAGCCTAGAAAATATCCTAATATTGCAGAAAATGGATATTTAAAAGTAACATTTATGGATGATTTAGGAGAGAAAATTGCAGAAAAAATCACCACTTTTGATAAACCTAAATACCTGAAAAATCAGCCTAATGTACAGATGGATGTTAATGTTACTGAGCAAGGTTGGCAATTAACGCTAACTTCTGATAAATTTGTACAAGGTGTTCAAATATTTACAGACCCATATATTTCAGGAAAATATTCCGATAATTATGTAACATTAGAACCTAATAAACCAGTTAAAATCCTATTCACACCTAAAAATAATAAAGAAAAGGAGATAAATTTTGATATTCGATATTTCTCAAGTTTATTTTAAATGTGGTATCGAAAAATAATTAAAAAAGTAGAGTTGCAAATTATGTATATTTGTACTTGCATTGAAAACAGAGAAATCAATAAAAAGCATTGTATACTAAAATTCAAAACAATTAAAAGGATTTTAATGTTTTTTGTTGCACGTTTAGCAACGATGTCGCTGAGTTAGCAATAGTATCTATTTCTTGGAGTTTTTTATTATATGAAAGATTCAAAATTCTATTTCAAAAAATTTTCTTTGGCGCATAGTAAAAGTGCACTAAAAATTGGTACAGATAGTGTATTACTCTCGGCAGCAGTTCCGATTACAAATGCCCAGCGGATTTTGGATATTGGTTGTGGCTGTGGAGTTATTCTGTTTTGTTTAGCACAAAAACTACAAGCTACAGAAGAGAATGAAATACAAACTTTTATAGGTATTGATATAGACGAGAATTCAGTTGTTGAAGCGCTTGAAAACAGAATTTCATATCCTAAGTTATCAAATCAAAAAATAGATTTTGAAAAGGTGTCATTGCAGGCTTTTGCCCCTACAGATGTAGAAAAATTCGATTTAATAGTTTCCAATCCGCCCTATTTTGGCAGCTCATTGCTTTCGCCTAAGGAAAGTAATTGCGTAAGTAAACATCGTGATGCGAACCTCTCTTTTTCAGACTTGGTTGCGGGCGTGGATAAATTGCTGTCTGATAAAGGCTCCTTTTTCCTAATTCTTCCCGTTTCGGAAATGGAACTTTTTCGAACTGAAATTTCTAAAACAGAGATGAAATTGTTTTATGAAATGTGGGTGGAACCCATAGAAGGAAAATCTCCAAATCGCGTTATCTGCGGATTTTCTCGAATCGAAATGCCGCTGCAAAAATGCAACATCGCAATAAGAAAGGAAGATAAAACCTATCATTCAGATTACATAAAACTGACCCAAGAGTTTTATCTCCACTTTTAGAAATCAATCATAATTCTAAATCTGCTTCTACTGACCTTGTAGGTCAACATCTTTCTGTTTTTGGCAAGTAATAAATGTGAAGAAAGATAATTGTATTTGTTTGGTTCAATAAAGTTTATTATCTTTGCAGGATAAAGATTATTGAGAAAATGGAAAAATTTAATATCAGAACTGCGCGTGCCGATGAAACGGGCACAATTTTAAAATTTATCAAGAAACTTGCTGATTATGAAAAACTAAGTAATGAAGTTGAGGCAACAGAAGAAACCCTCTATGAGTCGATTTTTGTACGGCACGAAGCTGAAGTTATTTTTGCTGAAGAAAATGATGAGGTGGTAGGTTTTGCGCTTTTTTTTCACAATTTCTCTACATTTGTAGGTCGCAAAGGCCTTTATTTGGAAGACCTATTTGTGTTGCCAGAAAAAAGAGGTCGCGGATATGGAAAAGCATTACTACAACGCTTGGCACAAATTGCTCTTGAACGAAATTGCGGTAGAATGGAATGGGTTTGTTTGGATTGGAACACACCTTCTATCAACTTCTATAAAAGTATTGGGGCAACTCCTTTAGAAGATTGGACAATCTATCGACTTACAGAAGAGAAACTAAAAACATTCGCAGAAAACTAAAATCTTTTTTTAGACGATGAAAAAAATCTTCGTTTTTGTAGATAAATTTTATTTGCTGCCATTTTTTTTATACTTTTGCAAAATCAAAATAATTAATATAAATATTTAATTTTCAGTAAATTATGGGTGGATTTTTTGGCATAGCTTCTAAAAAACCTTGTGTTTCAGACCTTTTCTATGGAATTGACTATCATTCCCATTTAGGTACACGTCGCGGTGGAATGGTAACGATGGAAAATGAGGTGTTTCATCGTTCAATTCACAATATCGAGAACACCTATTTTAAAACAAAATTTGGTGATGAATTAGATAAATTCAAGGGAAATTGTGGAATTGGTGTTATCAGTGATACCGATGCACAACCCATTGTTGTGAATTCTCACTTAGGAAAGTTTGCAATCGTTACTGTTGCAAGAATCAATAACTTAGATGAATTAGAGAAGGAGTGTTTGGAGCGCAATCAACAATTTACAGAACTTAGTTCGGGGAATACAAATCCTACCGAGTTGGTAGCTCTTCTCATTACGCAAGGAAAAACTTTTACGGATGGAATTCAGAATGTTTATAATAAAGTTAAAGGTTCCTGCTCAATGCTAATTTTGACTGACCATGGTATTATCGCTGCTCGCGATTTCTTAGGTCGTACGCCCATTGTTGTAGGTAAAAATAAATTTGGCTACGCAGTGGCTTTCGATAGCCATAGCTTTGCTAATTTGGATTACGAAATTGAACGTTTTATTGGACCAGGTGAGGTTGTTCGGGTTTCCTCCTTTGGATGTCAGCAGATGTTAGCGCCCAATGAGAAGATGCAGATTTGCTCATTCTTATGGACTTATTACGGCTATCCTTCTGCAGATTACGAAAATATAAATGTGGAAACATCTCGCTACATCGGTGGGTATGAAATGGGTAAAAATGATGACATTGAAGCTGATTTTGTTTCCGCTATTCCAGATTCTGGAATTGGTATGGCATTAGGTTATGCTACCGGGAAAGGCATTGCTTACCAACGTGGAATTGTGAAATATACCCCTACTTGGTCACGTAGTTTTACACCCGCAAGTCAAGAAATGCGCGAGCACGTTGCTAAGATGAAATTACTGCCTAATCGTTCTATTTTGACAGGAAAGCGCGCCGTTTTCTGCGATGATTCCATCGTGCGCGGTACCCAACTTCGTGATAATGTGAGAATGATGTATGAATATGGAGCGAAAGAAGTGCATATTCGCGTAAGTTGTCCGCCACTTCTTTATGGCTGTCACTTCTTGAATTTTTCTGCATCGAAAACAGAAATGGAACTGATTACACGTAGAGTAATCAAGGAATTAGAGGGCGATAGTGCTAAAAATCTACATAAATATATTGATGAAACCACTCCCGAATATGCAAAAATGGTTGAGGTCCTTCGCAAACATATTGGCGTTGATACTTTGAAATTCAATACTTTATCAACCATTGCTAAGTCGATAGGATTGCCTAAAGAACGACTTTGTACTCATTGTTTTGATGGTAGCAGTTGGGGTGAATAAAAAAAACTGCGAAATGCCTACAAAAAAAAGCGAATATTGCTATGCTTACGGTGGAGAAAAACGGCGTTTTAAAACGCGTGAAGAAGCAATAGCTTTTATAGAACAACATAATAATCAACAATATGCGTATAAATGTTGCAGTTGTTTGTGTTGGCATCTCACTTCGCACAAATCGCTAACTCAAAAAGAGAAAAAAGTGAAATCTACTACGCAAAAAAATCCTGAAAAGCAGATTCAAAACGATTTTCTCTTCGGACAACTTATCAAGCTTAAAAAAGATAATATCCTGTAAAACAATGAATAAAGAAAGAATAACATCTGAAAATATTGAAAAACTCCAAGAAAATGAAATTTTTGTATTCGGCAGCAATCAGCACGGACTTCATGCTGGCGGAGCAGCACGAGTTGCGTACAAAAAATTTGGTGCTGTTTGGGGGCAAGGCTTTGGCTTGCAAGGGAAAAGTTTTGCCATTCCTACTATGTTTGATGAAGTTCGCAGAATTCAACCCTATATCGACGAATTTATCATCTTTGCATCGGAGCATTCAGAATATCGCTTCCTAGTAACTCGCATCGGATGTGGAATTGCTGGATATAAAGATGAAGAGATCGCACCTCTTTTTGCTCGCGCTAAAGAGTTAGAAAATGTAGCACTTCCAGAAAAATGGTGGAATCTTATTTAAAAACAGATAACTTAGATTTGCGCATTTTTATTCCTATTTTTTCTATTTTTACGAACCTTTTTCAAAGATAAAATTGAGAAAAATATTTGCTGTTAAAGAAATTTTAAAATAGAATATCCGTAAAACTATAATTATCAGCAAAATATAAAAAATATTAATCTTTCTTACGTAGAATTTTTATGCTCTAAAATATTTCATCTTAGGAGGAGTTTAGATTGAAAAAAAATGTAATTTTGCACGCTTAAAAAAATTTACAAACACTTTAAAATAAACAATTATGGCAACAAGAATCAGATTACAAAGATTTGGTAAAAAGAATCAACCTTTTTATCACATTGTAATTGCGGATGGTCGTGCACCACGTGACGGACGTTTTATTGAAAAGTTAGGCACTTATAATCCATTGACTCATCCTGCAACAATCAACATTAATTTTGAAAGAGCATTGTATTGGGTTGAAGTAGGTGCTGATCCATCAGATACAGTTCGTTCGATTCTCAAAAACGAAGGTGTTTATTTAATGAAACACTTAAAAGGTGGTGTCGCTAAAGGTGCGTTCTCAGAAACTGAAGCTAATCGTAGATTTGACGCTTGGAAACAAGAAAAAGAATCTAAAATTAACAACATGAAACGCGAACTTGCAGACAAACAAAGAGCTGAAAACAAAAAACGTATCGAAGCTGAAATTAAAGTAAAAGAAGCTATCTCTGCAAAAGTTGCTGCAAAATATGCTGCTGCTGCCGCTGAAGAAGCTGCTGCTGCTGAGGAAGCTGAAGAAAACGTTGAAGCTACTGAAGCAGAAGAAACTCCTGCTGAAGCTTAATCCTCTTCGTTTTACACAAACTTACGGGGGTAGCCATTGGGTTATCCCCGATTTTTTTTATTTTTGTAGCCATGAAAAAAATCAAAATTACAGTTATGCGCATTACGTGCTATTACGACTTAATGCAACAATATGAAAATCCTATTGAGCACGCTTGTAACCTAAAAAAAGAGGATACGTTTATTGTTACGGATTGCCAAAAACCTGAAAATTTGTGCGATAGTGCGTGGCAAACGCTTCTTCCTTTCGTGCAAGAATTAGCCAACGGCGGCGGTAACTTTTTTGATGGTTGGATGAAAAACCCTCATTCGGCAATGCTCTCCTGTAATGATGGATTTCGACCTGTTACTTTTCTTGTTGAAGCAATGGATGAATAATCATCAATTTCCCCAACAAATTATTCTTACAGATTCTTAAAACTTTGGAGTATGATATTTTTTGAATGTGATTATGCAGAAGGTGCGCATCCTAAGATCTTAGAAAAAATGATAGCCACCAATATGGAGCAAACCTTAGGTTACAGTGAAGATGAATATTGTAATCAGGCAAGAACTCTGATTAAAAATATGTGTAATGCACCTCATTCTGATGTGCATTTCCTCGTTGGTGGTACTCAAACCAATACAACAGTTATCAGTTCAATTCTTCGTCCTCATCAAGGTGTGATTTGTGCTGAAAGTGGACACATCAACATACACGAAACAGGAGCAATTGAGGCGCGTGGTCACAAAGTGCTTCCACTTCCATCTTCCGATGGGAAAATTTCTGCTCAACAGATTGAAAATTATTGCCGCAACCATTGGGAAGATGTAACTCACGAACATATTGTGCAGCCAGGTATGGTATATATCTCTTTTCCTACAGAAAATGGTACCATATACTCAA
>Ga0233362_1000204_pt1 | contig 11233 bp, 6 predicted proteins | sample ElkDunMinimDraft_22_FD_180674 | JGI IMG/M metagenome (GOLD analysis project Ga0233362, IMG submission 180674) | Fecal eukaryotic communites from dung pellets of Tule Elk in California, USA - Elk Dung C1 | ecosystem: Host-associated > Mammals > Digestive system > Large intestine > Fecal | place... | reverse complement strand
TCTGTGCAGCATCTGGCGTTTCTCCCTTAGTAAGTTTATATATTATAGAACGCACTCCACAGAAGAAGTAAATATCTTCTCTCTCCTCCGCAGATATTTGTTCGCTATTACAGCACATGTTAAAAGCAGACTTCAACTTCTTCGTATGCCCCATAAAGAGGGTTTCGGTTTCTTTGGTTGTTTGCGCAAATTCAGCACCTTTGTTCAAGCAGTCCAACTGTTCTAATGGAGACCCTGTGGAGAACATCTTATAGTCATACTTAGCAAACATGCGACGAAGTATATCGAGCTCATCTTTTACCATTGCAATAGATTGCTCAATCGTCTCTACAGAATCAGCATCAGTCTCACCTGTTGCATATCGCTTTAAGGCGGTATTCATATTATTCTTTATGCCAATATAATCCACCACTAAGCCCTTGTCCTTACCTGGATATACTCGATTTACGCGTGATATTGTTTGTACAAGCGTATGTTGCTGCAAAGGCTTGTCGATATACATCGTGTCGAGACAAGGAACGTCAAAACCTGTAATCCACATATCTACAACGATAGCAATCTTGAAATTGGAATGTGGATTCTTGAATTGAACATCTAATTTCTTTCTGTCTTCATCGGTTCCGAGCAAATCCCATAACTCTTTCTCATCATCTTTATTGCGTGTCATCACCAACTTGATACGTTCGATTGGCAAAGGATTGTTGCCATATAAAGCCATGGACTCCGCTGCCATCGCATATTGTGATGATAAAGAATTGTCGTTTGGCAACTTTGCCCATTCAGGACGTAGTGCAACAATCTTTTTGTACAAACTATAAGCGATGGAACGATTTGAACATACGAACATAGCTTTGCCTTCAACGGTACTGCCTTCGGCTATACGAGCCTCATAGTGAGCAACAAAGTCTTCCGCAACCGCTTGCAAACGGTCAGAATCACCCAAAATGCGTTCCATCTGAGTAACAGCCTTTTTACTCTCCTCGATCTGATACTCATTCGTTCCCTCTTCAGCGCATTGTTGATAGTATTTCTCTATCTCTTGCAATTTGGCGTTATCAAGTAGAACCTTTGCTGCACGGCCTTCATAGACGATGCGGCGAGTAATATCATCAGCCACAGATTCCGTCATTGTATAGGCATCCACCACCTCGCCAAACACATCAATTGTCGCATCAATAGGCGTGCCTGTAAAACCTACATAAGTTGCATTGGGCAACGAGTCGTGCAGATATTTCGCAAAGCCATAACTGCGCTTTACGCCACTCTCTGTTTGTCGTACTTGTAAAGTTAGATTTGTTTGTGAGCGATGCGCCTCGTCTGAAATGCAGATTATATTCGCTCGTTTTGACAGTAGCTGTGTATCTTCTGTGAACTTATGTATCGTCGTGAGAAATACACCTCCACTTGTTCGCCCCGCCAAATACTCTCGCAATTTCGCACGGCTCTCTACCTCAACCACGCAGTCGTCGCCAATAAACTTTTTAGCAGTACCAAACTGTTCCGAAAGCTGGGTGTCGAGGTCGGTGCGGTCTGTAATAAGGATTATTGTCGGACTTGCGAACTCACGGCTGCGCATCAGCATTCGTGCGAGGAACAGCATTGTATAACTCTTTCCGCAACCTGTAGCGCCGAAATACGTACCGCCTTTGCCATCACCGTCAGCATTTAACTTTGAGTGTTGGCGTATGTTGTTGAACAACTTGTGTGTCGCAAAGAACTGCGGATAGCGACAAATTATCTTCTGTTCTTTCTTGGAAGAGTCGGGTAGAAATACAAAGTCTTTGATTACGCTGAGTAATCTCTCTTTACGGAAAAGTCCCTGCATCATCGTAAGCAATGAACTTACGCCATCTGTTGCTTTATCTGTCGCTTCCACCTTACGCCACGCATAGAAGAACTCGTAAGGAGTAAATAGCGAGCCATACTTGCTGTTCACACCGTCGCTGATAACTACAAATGCATTGTACTTAAACAACTCTGGGATATCTCTGCGGTAACGAACCGTCAGCTGCGTGAAAGCGTCTTTGATAGTAGTTTCTTCCTTTACTGCACTTTTGAACTCCAACACCACCATCGGCAAGCCGTTGATATACACGATACCGTCGGGGATACGTTTCTCCGTTCCTTTTATCTCTAACTGGTTTACGATGCGGATGATATTGTTGTCTTCAGAATGAAAATCTATAGGTTCTATGAATAAGTCTGTCTTTGAAGCATCTTCACGTTTGATGGAGAATCCCTCGGTGATAAGTCTGTAGGTGTAAACATTGTTCTCATACAGCGAACCACCCATATTGGCTGTCAGACGAGCGATGACGCTCTCTATCTCCAACGAACTTATCCCATGTTCAGCATAACGACTTCTTAGGTAAGCCTTCATATCGTCGTGAAGCAGCACATCACATAGTTCCTTATGAATCTCCTCGCCGTTTGTATATATGTAACCCTCTTGCTGGAATAAATCCATTATAGCCATTTCAAGGGCGTGTTCGTTGAAGTGAGGCATGGGCTTATTCTCCTTTTAATCGTTTGATTTCCTTGTCGAAGTCGGAAATAATGGGTTGAGTCTTGTTGAAAATATCATATTCACTCTCAGCTTTTGCATCAGCTTCCGCTTTTGACACACTTCCTTTTCCTTTCAATATCTTGTAGTTTCTGAAAGTAAGAAAGGCATTCACGCTGTCTGAAAATTGAGACATATCGAATGTGTTTTCATTTTCAATAAGATCTTCTATATAATCAAAGAAACCCGTTACAGCGCGTTCCAACTTCCTGATTTCCTGCTCCGACAGGTAATTCTTTGCAACTGACACATCCGATTTTAGTATTCTGCCGTCTGGAGCGTTTTTCCACGTTGTCAATCCCATGTTGGCTTTCTTGTGGTCGGCTTTTGTGTAGATGATTTCCGCTGCTGTCTGTCCTGTGATGGCATAGTGGAAACGGTTCTGAATCATAGCGTAGAAATCGTGGGTTGTGGGTGCGTTCTTGTCGTAATCGATACTGCATTCCGCATAAATATCCGTGATTTGCTGCCAGATACGTCGTTCGCTGGCACGGATGGAACGAACCCTTTCCAACAACTCACGGAAATAATCTTTTCCGAACACCTTTTCGCCTTGTTTCAGACGGTTGTCATCCAGCACAAAGCCCTTACGAATGAACTCGTTCAATACTTTTGTAGCCCAGATACGGAACTTGGTGGCTCTTGCCGATGAAACGCGGTAGCCAACAGCAATAATGGCATCGAGAGAATAGAACGTGGTAAGATAGTTCTTTCCGTCGGCTGCAGTTGCCGAGATTTTCTCGGTAACTGAATCTTTGTCCAGTTCGCCGGAGGCAAATATATTTTTTAGATGAAGACCGATGTTGTCTGTGGAACAATCAAAGAGTTGTGCCATCGCTTTCTGCGTAGCCCAGATGGTCTCATCTTTGATCACCACCTGCACCTTGCCCTCCTCCTCGGGCAACTGGTATAATATGAATTGGATTTCGTTGGTCATCGTCGTATTATTATCAATCTTCATGAATTCCATTTATAACGTTAATGCTGCACAAAGTTTTCTCTCAAAGTTATTGTAATATGCCTCATCAACCTCTCTACCATCTATATTACGAAGCAAACATAACAATTCTTTAATTAACTGTTTTATGTGTTCTTTGTTTGACTGATTTATCGACTTGTTGTGTAAAACCAACCACACAATATAAAAATCTTGATATGACCTCCTAAATATCAGGGAGTTTTTCACATTAAAGAAACTGCTTAAAGTTTCCTTGTCTAACGAATCAAATAGAGTTCCAAATGATGATATTTTTTTATCTGTTTCTTCAATGCAATGCAGAAACGACTCTTTCTCCAAACTATTATACTCTAATCTGATAAGATAATCGGTTATTGTATTTTTATCTTTAATACGACATGTGATACGATCTATTCTAGGAAATGTTCCCAATATTTTTGTATAGGGTGTTTTATTGGACATTGTATAGTCAATATAACTAAGGAGTGTGATAAGTTCTTCATTCTCCATCCTGTCAGTTCTATTATCAATATCTTTAGTTTCTTTACTGTAAAACCAATTTATATGTTTATTAGTTACTTCTTTGATTTTTTTAATAACTGATTTGTCAACCGTAGAGTTCCACATCTCAAATGAGTTTTGTTGAATTGGATATGGTTTTTGATTTAATCGAATAAAAAGATCGGTAGGATCAAAATCTGCATTTATACTTTGTTCTATATTAATTTCATCTATAACAAAATCCAAAATTTTATCTTGGTCTTGCGAAGAAAGACCAGAAAAATTCAATCCATTTAATTCAGTTAAGATCTTCAGTTTTTTTAATTTGAAATTATTGTTCTTAGAATATACTAATTTATCTTCTTCGTTTCTATATTGCTTACCAATGAATGCAATAATCGACAATAATCTTTGTTGGCCATCAACAACTTCTTTTACGCCGTCATTTTTTTTATAAACGAATATTGGAGGTAATGAAATACCTAATAAGATACTTTCAATTATCGATGATGCTTTTTGTTCTGTAATACGCTCTTGACGTTGATATGTTGGTCTTAATAGATATTTTGTTGTTACAACATCAGTTAAGACCTCTTCAATTGGTTTGGAAATTGGAGATGGTTTGTTTATTCTTAATCCGTCTAACTGTTGAACAACATTTTTTACCTCATTCTCACCTTGTTTAATTCTTTTCAGATTCTCACTGAATTCTGAATTCCTGATATACGTATCAAATTTAATATCTATATGTTTTTGAAAAAATGATGCAGTGTCTTCATACCTCTCTATAATACTTCGATAATGAAATGAATTGTCATCAGAATACAAAGTTGCACTCTCCTTATAATGCTGTTTCAAAGCATTATATACGCTTGATATGTCAAAAGCAATTTCCTCTTGCTGACAAATTAACAGTGCCCATAAAATAGACTCGTACATCAATTTCTGTTTGGAAAAAATAGATTCTTCTTTTGAGAGTTTATCGTGTAAATATATTATTGATTTGCACAACTTCAAATAAGAATCGACATTGGGGGTATTGTCCATAGCGTCAAACATCGATTCATATAGCAATTCCATGATTTCTCTGCGTTCAGAACTACGAGCATATCTGGAAATAGGAAATTTCGGCATTACAAGTGATTTCCTGAGGAAGTCAATCAATTTTCCTCTTAAATTTTCATCGTCTTTGTCGTTCGGAAAGAAACAATCATGCAACCCCTTATATAAATCTTTGTCACCACATAATTTATCTTCTAGTTCATTAGAGAAAGAATCGTTGTCATACTTTGCACTATCAACTTCTACTGAAGTCAACGGAGTTATTCCAGTATTGTATCTTCTGAAAATCTCCTTTTTTATTTTGTCTTCAACTTCTGAAGAAATTTCGGTGATAACTTCAAACTCGAAAACACGTATATATGAATTCAGAAACACTTCTTTCAATTCATCCTCTAAGGTGTTAAATGATTTCCCTTTTAATGCAGGTAAGTCCATCAAACCTTTGGAGTTCAAAGAAAAATCATTTTCTTTGAATCGTTTAAGCGTTTCAAAACGTTGACGTCCATCAATGACTTCTGTAGTAACACCTGATTTATAGAGAATCAATGGCGGAATTTCTGTTCCTAACAATATGCTCTCAATAAAAAAAGTTTGTTTTTCTACATCCCAAACGTAATTTCTTTGATAGTAAGGTCTATAGTTAATTCGTTTTAGATTACGTTCGCTTAATAAGGTCTTAACCGACAGGGTTCTGGGTATTATCTTTAATCCGCTCTTAAAGACATCAATAAATTGGGATTCATTAATAGTATTCATAATTATATAATATTATTTATTTCTGATATGTATTTATATTCAAAAGATTTGTCTCTTTCAATTAGTTGTTTTTCAAATACTTGATCCACAGGCTTCCTTAGTTTAGAAAGGAAAAAGTATTCATACAGAAACATTAAGAACAAACTTGTAAAGTCATCTTTGTTGTATAACTGTTGTTCTTTGGGGATTTCAATTCCAAAAATGAAGAATTTGTCATTGATTTCGAGATTATAGTTAGATTTAATATTTATAAAATTAAGTTCTCCATTGACAACAACATCATTCTCGTTTTCCAAATCTTGCGACTGCTTAATATTTGAATCGAGTAGTACTGATAATTCGTGCATGTAGGCTAATATAGAAACTTTGTCGTTTCCAAATTTGCTGGTGTCCAACTCGAATTTTCTCATTAAATTCAAGTGTTTAAATAAGTTATATTTAATAGCAAGGAGTCTCACTTTCTCGCCTAAAACAGAACAATAGTCATAATATAGGAGTAACAATTCATTTTCTGACAATTGAGAGCGTAACGTTTTAGCGTAACGTTGCTTATGTTCGGCTTCGATATTTGAATCCTCAATCATTCTTAAAAGCCGATAAAAGGTTTTAAAATATATTGACAAGGAAGAAGTGTTGTTATAGTACTGTTTTGTGTATTCTTCGATTAGAACAGAATGCTTATTACAAATGGTATCATTATTAGATACTGGTATGCTTTTTAATTTGCAAAGCAAATCACTAATCGGTTTCTCGCAGTTTTTCTTTATACTGATAAAAACATTGAGCAAACTATAGAATTCAGAATTAAAATGTTGTAAAGAAGAAATTTTTGTCTGGTTTTTTAGTTCTTTTACTTGTTGTTCGTAGTATTCGGTTTGTTTTCTATAAAGCTTAGTTTGTTCTTCATAAACAGTTCTTGTTTCTTGCATTTCTTTAGTCTGAGCCTTAAACTCTTCGATCTGCTGGTTCAATGTCTTAACTTGAGTCTCTAATGCTTCCCTGTTTATTCTAATGTCTTCTCTCTGATCTGTTAATGCTACATAATACAATATTACACCAACAAATGCAAAAATGCATCCAACAACACCTCCGACAAAATCGCCAAATTGACCAACTTTTTCTTCGCTGATAGTCCAACTAAAATCCCAACTTCTGCACAATATAAAAATGAATGCGCCCAATATTATTAACGTCAATCCTAACCAGGATAGAACTTTGGCTGTTTTCTCTGAAAAAATTTTTATACACATATATTCTATTTTTTATTTCCCCATCCTCGCCAATAGCAAAGACCGTAATTCGGTTAGTTTTGAGTTTTCTTTTTGTCTAATCAATATTGATTGATATAATGGTTTAACTAATAGGTTATATTCAACCATTATTTCTATTGAGGGAATAATAACTTCTTTTACCTCAAAGTCTTTTGTTACTAAAGCATTAAAAACGGCTCCAACAGCTTCCTCCTTAAGAGAAGCAATAGTTTCTACTGCAAATTGATGTATATAATAAGGAATATCGATTTCTTTATTACTAGATAGTAAGGCATAACAACTTTGATTCATTGCCATATCCATAGAAGCTAAAGTTATCTCTCCAACTGTTCCTCTTGCCGTTACAAATATTGTATCCTTTTTATACATTTTACTACTACAGTTATCAAAACCGAGCATAGAAAGTTTTTTCTCTGTTTTTATACAGTAATAAGCATTTGTAGAATCTGCTGGTGTGAAAAAAGGTATATTGCCATTCCAATAAGTAATTTCACTCGTATCAGGTGTTCCACCACCAGAAATCTTGACAACCTCTGTAAACACTCCCATTCTCCATCCATCTGGCAGATTTTCTTTATCTATACCATCAACAAACATTTTGCGGTAGAGGGTTTGGGCTGTTTCTTCCAACTTGGAAATCATCTGCTCATTTAGGTAAATGCGCTTACTCAAAGTCTCATACTCCGCAACTATCTCCCTCTGTCGCTCAATAGATGGGATAGGAAGTTTCATATCAAGCAATGCATCTTTGCCCATTCCACCACGAACGTCTGCATCAGTATAAAACCAAGCATTTCTATCAAACTCTTTACGAGAAAACCACATCATCAAATATTCAGGAAATAGGATGTCGGGATTAGATACTTCGAATACAAAATAGGCAGGAGAAACAATAATAGGGTCGTCACTTCCCAGAATTGCCATTGGAATCTTTTCATCTCTCCCGACATGCATTAAATTACAAGCAAACTGTCTTTTCGATACAAGCTTGTAATTAGAGAGATCCGTACCAATAACATTTGCCACCGATGGCATAAAATGTTTGTCAATATTAATACCCATTGGTTTCGTAATCTTTAAATCTCTGTTACGCACATTAACCTCACGGATATAATCGCCTAATCGTTTATATTCATTCATCTGTCAATCCTCCCTATCCTTTAATTGCGCTTCAATCTCTTCAATCGTAGGAAGCGAAGATTTGTAGTCGGCAGTGAGTTGGTCGTATATCTTAACTGAAGATACTCCTATAGGACTATCAACATTTCTTAATGTATATTCTGCTACAACATCATTTTTATCTTTGCATATAAGCAATCCAATTGTAGGGTTGTCTTTGTCTGTTCGCATCTGATTGTCAACGGCAGAAACATAGAAGTTTAGTTGCCCGATGTGTTCTGGCTTGAATTTTACGGTTTTTAATTCCACTACGACATAACAATGTAGGCGTACATTATAAAATAGTTGGTCTATGTAAAAATCTTCTCCGCCAACATTTAAATGTACCTGATGACCATAATATGTGAAGCCTTTGCCTAATTCCAACAAATATTGAGAGATATGAGCGTCTAAATGTGCTTCTATTTCTTTTTCTTCCATATTTTGCCGTATCCCCATTATGTCGATAATATATGGGTCTTTCGTAATTTGTTGTGCTAAGTCACTTTGAGGAGATGGTAATCTTTTAGTGAAATTGCTGATGGCTTTACCTTGACGTTTATACAAGTTACTGTCAATTTGCCAATCGAGAACAGTTCTGCTCCAATTGTTCTCCACTGTTTGTTGAACATAGAATAATGCTGTCTCAATATCTTTGCAACGTTGCATTATCAATATATGATGTCCCCACGGAGTGGAAAAGAAGTCTTCTTGTAATTGCGAAACAACTTGTTTCGTAATTGTAAGTTCTTGATTATAAAAATTATACCATTTACAAATTAATTGTAAATTTCTGACAGAGAATCCGCCCATTTCAGGGAACTCAGCAGATAAATCTTGACTAAGTTGTTTTAAGAATCCATCGCCCCATTGAGAATTTTTCTGTCTTTCTACAATGTCGTTACCCAATTCCCAATATAGTCTGAGCAACTCGGTATTTACCTTTACGGCTGCTTTGATTTGACTTTGACGAATACGTTGCTTCAATTCGCCAATCCAACTTTTATATTCTGATGATATAATTGCCATAATGCTATCTTTTATAGTGAATACCCTAATTTCTCAAACAACTCTTTCAAATCCTTTTTCGATTCTTCCTCTTGTGTCAAAAGTTCTCGCATCTCGGATTGAAGTTCACGCATACGGGCATCGAAATCTACACCCTCATCACGGTTCTTAAACTCGATATATTTGCTTGGGACAAGGCTCCAACCCTTGCGCTCAATCTCATCGAGCGATGCCGAATAGCAATATTCAGGGATATTCTGATATGTGGTTTCGTAGCCTTCACGCTGCCAATTATGGATATTACGAGCGATGTCGGCAATCTGCTCTGCCGAGAACTGAATATACTTCTTCTCGAAAGGTTCTCCCCACTGGCGCAAATCGACAAAGAGCACTTCGTTCTCGCGATAACGATACTTGACCATCTTGCCATTCTGCTCAACAGTACGAGCCTTACGATTGCCTGCCAATATCCAAAGTGTAACGCTGATATCGGTAGAGTAGAACATATTGCGAGGCAGGATAATAATAGCCTCTACAAGGTGGTTTTGTAGCAATTGGCGGCGGATATTTAGCTCGACACCATCACCACTCAACGCCCCATTAGCCAACAAGAAACCAGCGGTGCCATTGGCTGATAGTTTAGACACGATGTTTAGAATCCAACCATAGTTGGCGTTGCTTGTAGGAGGCACATCGTATCCATGCCAACGAGGGTCATCTTTTAACTCATTATCGGCACGCCACGATTTCTGATTAAATGGAGGGTTTGCCATAATGAAGTCCGCCTTCAAGTCCTTGTGTTGGTCGTTGTGGAATGTGTCAGCAGCCAACTCACCAAGATTACTTGCAATACCGCGAATAGCGAGATTCATCTTTGCAAGTTTATATGTTGTATTTGTATATTCCTGACCATAAACCGAGATGTCGCGCTTATTACCGTTATGAGCTTCGATAAACTTCATACTTTGCACAAACATACCTCCAGAACCGCAGCAAGGATCATAGATTTTACCACGATAAGGTTCGATGATTTCGGCTATAAGATTTACGATACTCTTTGGCGTATAATACTCTCCTTTACCTTTGCCTTCAGCTATAGCGAACTTGGAAAGGAAATATTCATAAACGCGACCGATAAGGTCGTTCTCAGGATCTTTGAGAGTGTCGATTTTATTTATTTCGTCAAGCAGTGCGGCGAGTTTGGCGCGGTCGAGACCCAATCCTGAATAGTAGTTGCTTGGGAGAGCACCTTTAAGAGAGGGATTGCTTCTTTCGACTGACTCCAATGCTTTATCGATTTTTATTGCAATATCATTCTGTTTAGCGTTTTCCATGATAAAACTCCATCGACTTTGCTCTCCAAGGTAAAACACATTTCTAGCATTATAGAAGACAGCCTGATCTACAAAGGCTTCCTTTCCATCAGCGATGAGTTCATTGCGACGCTCCTCGAAACGATCATTGGCATATTTCAGGAATATCAGACTAAGTACAACGTGTTTATATTCAGAAGGTTCAACAGAACCACGCAACTTGTTCGCTGATTCCCATAAGGTTTCTTCGATACTCTTTATTTTTAGTTGTTTCTTTGCCATAAAATTACTGCTCTTTACTATCTCAAACTGGATTAGAGACTTTACTTTAGTGATTCAGATATTGAAAAATTATATACAATGCAGAAAATCATACCAAGTTTGTCAGTTTCCTTCGTTTAAGATTTTTTTGTATTTTGGTGTATCACTATCATCAAATCATTTGCAAAAATATAAAATATTTTAACGCAAAAACAATACTATCCCCGCAAAGTGTGTAAAGATTGTTTGGGCAAAGATATATTTTTTTAGGTAAAAAAAGGCAAAAAAAAACCGCCCTCGTTTGAGGGCGGTTATGGTATTGGGCGACGACCTACTCTTCCACCTGTTAGGGCAGTACCATCGGCGCTGTTGGGCTTAACTT
>Ga0233362_1000203_pt1 | contig 11286 bp, 11 predicted proteins | sample ElkDunMinimDraft_22_FD_180674 | JGI IMG/M metagenome (GOLD analysis project Ga0233362, IMG submission 180674) | Fecal eukaryotic communites from dung pellets of Tule Elk in California, USA - Elk Dung C1 | ecosystem: Host-associated > Mammals > Digestive system > Large intestine > Fecal | place... | reverse complement strand
CGGCAGGGGCCGGGGCGGGCTCAGCAGCAGGGGCCGGGGCGGGCTCAGCAGCAGGGGCCGGGGCGGGCTCAGCAGCAGGGGCCGGGGCGGGCTCCGGCGCGACGGGTAAATCTTGTTGCGTTTCAGGCTGCTGCGCCAACACGGGAGCAGCAAGCATAAGTGTCGCTATAGCAATCTTGGAAATCACGACACCATTCTTTACCAACAGCGCGGTGAAGTCAAGTTCAAAGTGTGGTGAGTATTATGCCCGCGCATGCAAGCGCGCAGAAAGTGACGCAGCCAAATCTGCAACCGGCTGATAATTGACACCCTCTCCATATTCAGCGCACACACCCACCCACCAGCGTACCAGCTGCCCCAACATCTGCAAGTACACCTCAGGGGTCTCTTCCGGCACAGCCAAAAAAGCCACCATGCGCACGGTCTCCACAGGCCAATGCACTTCCGGCGAGGTGCGAGCCAAATAAATTCCGGCGCAGGACAAGCCCGCCACGCGAGCGTGCGGCACAGCCAAAGCGCGTCCCACACAGGTGGAATCCTCCGCCTCGCGCTGCAATGCAGACGCGACCACCGCCTCCGTGCGCACCACCCCGGCGCGCTCCGAAAACTCGCGGGCAACCCGCTCAACCGCCTCCATGCAATCATCTGCAACGAGAGGCCTCTCCCGATAAAAAATCAGCGTGTCGGTTAATGAATTCTGCATAGCAAACCGGGGTTGCGGCGCAGCGTATCACACTTACCCGCACAACACAAGCCACACGTGCAACTTTATTTAGGGATGACACATTCTCAGACACAATATCACAAAATGTTAGTCATCAAAAACATCTAACGTCTAAAATCAGACACAAGAGACTTGACACTAGGCGCAACATCGGTAAAATTCACGTTGTGAAACCGATATTGAAATGGGGGGTGGTCGTTGTCATCTGCGCAGGAGGCGCAGCGGCATGGTATTTGAACACAGATTCAGCCGAAAAGACGGTGCAACTGCGTACCACGAGTGTAACCAAAGGAGACTTTGTGAACAAGGTACAAGCCACCGGCACACTGGAGCCGCAGGAATTGGTGGACGTGGGTGCCCAAGTGACGGGCGAAATCAAGGAATTCGGCACGGATGTGAACGGCAACCGGGTGGACTACGGCAGCGAAGTGAAAGCGGGGCAACTATTGGCCCGAATCGACGACACCATTGTAGAGCTGGACATCAAGCGCGCTGAGGCCAGCGTGGCTCAAGCCAAGGCTCAGATATTATCGGCAGATGCCTCGGTCGTGCAGGCCAAGGCCAACATTTCACAAGCCCAGGCCAACAAGAACAAGGCAGACCGCGACTTGCAACGAGCCAAGAAACTGGGCGTAGGCGATGCTCTCTCCCAGATGGACTACGACCAATATGTAACGGCTGCAGAAAGCGCCGCTGCCAATTTGGAAAGCGCCATGGCCCAACTAAACACAGCGGAGGCGCAACAAGCCAGCGCCGCAGCCCAGCTGCAAAGCGCAGAAGCCCAGCTGCAGAGCGAGCTGCGCAACCGCGACTACACCCGCATCACCACCCCGGTAGATGGCACCATCGTGGTGCGGCAGGTCAACGTAGGCCAAACCGTGGTGAGCAGCATGAACGCCACCACCCTCTTCCTCGTAGCCCGCGACCTCTCCAAGATGCAGATTTGGGCCAGCGTAAACGAAGCCGACATTGCCAAGGTGAAACCCGGGCAAGAAGTACGCTACACTGTCGATGCCCTGCCCAACGAGACCTTCAAAGGCACGGTCAACAAGATTCGCCCCAATGCCACCATGTCCTCCAACGTGGTGACCTACATCGTGGAAGTGGATATCGACAACCCGGATCGCAAATTGCTGCCCTACATGAGTGCCGATGCCAACTTCATCGTCAAGGAAATCAAAGATGCCCTGCTGATACCTGATGCGGCATTTGATTTTCGGCCTACGCGGGACATGATAGCCGAATCGCACCGGGGCAAGCGCCCTGCCCCCCCCGCCGAGGGAGCAGAGTTACCCGCCGGCATCAACCCTGCGGATGAAGAAAGCGGTGGCGAACGTGCTCTTGTCTGGAAGAAAGACGGCGACAACAAGGTGATACCTGTTCGGGTCATCAAAGGACTGAGCGATGGCACACGCACCGTAGTCACGCCGACCGCAGGAGAGACTCTGCAAGCCGGGGATGAACTGGTGACCGGGGTATTCACCATCACCGACAAATCCGCATCCGGCAAAGCCGGCGGGGATAGTCCCTTTGGCATGAAGCGCCCGGAGCGCCGCCAGCGCGGCACCGGTGGGGCAGAAGCCAAGCCCGGACAAACAACGAAAGGCGGTGGGCGACCAGGGCCCCACATGTAAGAGTTTAGCCAACATCACACCGTGATTGAGCTCAAAAACATCACCAAAGTCTACCACGTAGGCGAAATTGACCTGCCGGTGCTCAAGGGAATCTCCCTGCGCATTGAGGACGGCGAGTTCGTCTCGCTCACCGGGGCATCCGGCTCCGGCAAATCCACCCTCATGAACATCTTGGGGTGTCTGGACCACCCCTCCGGCGGCGAGTACTGGATTGACGGCAAAAACGTGGCCGGGCTGAATGCTGACCAGCGTGCGCGCCTGCGCAACCAGCGCATCGGCTTTGTGTTCCAGAACTTCAACCTTCTGCCGCGCACCTCGGCATTGGAGAATGTGATGATGCCGGCATACTACAACCACCCGGCACGCAGCACGGCGGAGATACGCAAGCGCGCCTTGGAGCTCATCGAGATGGTGGGGCTGGGCGAGCGCATGCACCACTCTCCCGCCCAGCTATCGGGTGGCCAGCAGCAGCGCGTAGCCATCGCCCGCTCGCTCATCAACAACCCGGGCATTCTACTGGCAGATGAACCCACGGGCAACCTGGACTCCACCACCTCGGTGGAAGTGATGAACATGTTCCGCGACCTCAATCGCAAGCAAGGGCTCACCGTCATCATCGTGACGCACGACCGCAAGACCGCCGCCTTTACCGACCGCGCCATCAACATGTGCGACGGCCTGATTCTCGATGGCGTATCAGACGAACTCTCAGCCACGCTCAGCAAATGAAATTCAACACCCTCTTCCTGACCTGCCTGAGCGGGCTTGTGCGCAACCCCATGCGCGCAGCACTCACCGTGCTGGGCATTGTGATTGGTATTGCCGCCGTGGTGGCCATCATGGAAATCGGCGAAGGCTCCAAAAAGCAAGTGGCAGATAAATTCTCCTCCATGGGGGCCAACGTGGTCAACATCTTCGGGGCATCCGTGAGCACCGCCGGTGTGAGCTCCGGCATGGGTGGCCGCGCCTCCCTCTATGCGGAAGATGCCACCGCGCTCATGCGAGAATGCAGTGATGTGATAGCCGCAGCCTCTCCTTATGTACGCGCCAGTGGCCAAATCATCGTAGGCAACCGCAACTGGACCCCCAACTCCATCAAAGGCGGCAACGAACATTACCTCTCCATCGAAGGGTGGGAAGTGGCCAGCGGCCGCGCCTTCACCAAAAAGCAGGTCGAAGAAGCAGCCCGCGTATGCCTGATTGGCAACACCATCGCCCAGAACATGTACGAGGGCAAAGACCCCATCGGGCAGGATATCCGCATCAAAGACGTGGTGTTCACCGTCATTGGTGTGCTGGACACCAAGGGGGCCGATGGCATGGGCAACGACCAAGATGACACGCTGATTCTGCCGTGGACCAGCACCCGCACGCGCCTCTCCGGCGGCGGCGGGGCCGCCATCATCAGCAAAGGCGGTGCGGCCAACAGCTCCGTCTCCTCTACCAACACCTTCTCCACCTCAGCCGTCAACTTCTACCCCGGCTCAGATTTGCAGCCCTACACCAATGCACCGCATCCCCTGCGCACCCGCACGGTAGATTCCCTGCTGGTGCAAGTGAAAGACGGCATCGACCCCAACAAGGCCATGGATGCCATGACCCCCGTGCTGCGCCGCCAACATCAGCTGGAACCCGGCGTGCTGGATGACTTTGAAATGCGCGATCGCTCCCAATTCAAAAAAATGATGACGGAAACGACCGATACCATCAGCAGTCTGCTGGTAGCTGTAGCCATGATTTCGCTCGTTGTGGGCGGTGTTGGCATCATGAACATCATGATGGTATCGGTAACGGAGCGCACCCGCGAAATCGGTCTTCGCATGGCCGTGGGCGCCCGCCCGCGTGACATCATGTGGCAATTTCTCTTAGAAGCCGTGCTGCTTTGCCTCTGCGGCGGGCTTATCGGTATTGCATGCGGTCGCTTTGCTTCCATGTTTGTGAGCAGCAAAATGGGGTGGCCCACCGCTACCTCTGCCGGGGCCATGGTGCTCTCCGTCTCCGTGGCCGCTGCCATAGGCATCATCTTTGGCTGGTACCCGGCTTGGAAAGCCTCCAAACTCGACCCCATCGAAGCCCTGCACCACGAATAATCCACTTCCTCCCCCTTTTTGCTATGTCAGCCAAGTATCTTCTTCCCCTCCTCGCAGCACTCATCACCCCTTCCTGCCTGTTTGGGCCGGATTTCAATGGTGCTACGGCACCGGAATTGCCTGTCACATGGGTAAATGCACTTCCCCCGGCCAGCGATGCGACCAGCCTGCAAACCTGGTGGGATTCCTTTGCCGACCCTCAGTTGACCCAACTCATCCACACCGGCTTTGAAAACAACCCCGACATGGTAAGCGCCGCGCTGACCATTGAGCGCGCAGAATCCCTCATGCGCTCTGCCCGCATGGGCTTCCTCCCCACCGGATCTGCCAATTTTGGCGGCACCAACAGCGGAGACTTCACCACCTCTACCTCCCATGGTTCGTGGAGCGGTGCACTCTCCATCGGCTGGACCCCGGATATCTGGGGTAAAACACGCCGCCAAGTAGAAATGGCTCACGCGGCCATCGGCTCTGCCCAAGCTGCAGCCAATGCTACCCGCACAGCGCTGGCAGCCGGTATCGCCGCCACCTACTTCGAGTGGATTTCTGCCCAAGAAAGCCTGCGCATCGCCAAAGAGCAGCTCGCCTACCAGGAACGCACCTACAATATCGCCAAAAAACGCTACGATGTGGGCATGCAAAGCGCGCTGGATTTGGCGGAGTCTCGCTCCACCATCGCCTCCACCCGAGCGCAAATTCCCACCTACGAAGCCAATATCAAAGCGTGCGAAAACACCTTGGCAACCTACTTGGGCACCACCGTGGATAAGGTACAGCTGCGCATGCCCACCAAAGCAGTGTACAACCGCATACCCCGTGTACCTACCAACCTACCCAGCGACCTCCTGCGCCGCCGCCCCGATATCATCAAGGCCGAGCATGACCTGCATGAAGCCACCGCCAACATCGGCCTGAACATTGCAGATCTCTTCCCCTCACTCTCCATCACCGGCTCCACAAGAGCCAGTGCCGGTTCAGATTTTGCAGATTACTTCCGCACAGCCGGCTGGAGCCTCTCCGGGTCGTTCAACCACTCCGCTCTCCAGAAACTCATCCTGCGAGAAGACTTGAAACGCGCCCGTATTGGCGAAAAAGCGGCCACCCAGACCTACCGCAAAACGGTGCTGGCAGCCTTTGCCGAGGTAGAGGAGCGCCTTATCGCCTACGCCCGCTACACCAACCAACTCCCCGAGTTTGAAGCAGCCCGCAACGCCAATAAACAAGCGGCAGAACTCTCCCTGCGCCAATACAACGCAGGCAACACTGACTTCCTCAACGTGGCAGCAGCCGAGCGCGCTTGGCTCACCTCCGAGCTCAATCTCATCTCCACACGCCAGCAAATCCGCATCGCCCTGGCTCGCCTCTGCACCGCCTTGGGTGGCGGCTGGTAAAGAGGCAAGGCAAATAGGACATGCGCTTACTTACCACCATCCGGCAAGTAAGCGCATGTGGCAATTTGTGCTTCGGCGTATAAAAAGCTTTCCAAGGGGATGCGCGGTCTGTATAATGCGCGCATGCACGAACTTTTAATCACTTGGATGGGCTGGGTAGAAGCGTGGGGCTATTGGGGTGTGATATTGCTCATGGCGATGGAAAGTTCTATTTTGCCTGTACCGAGTGAGGTTGTGGTGCCACCGGCAGCCATCATGGCCACCATGGAGGGCTCAGAGATGAGCTTCTGGGGCGTGGTGCTGGCCGGCACAATAGGCTCCTACATCGGCTCCGTGGTCATGTATGTGATGGCGCTCTGGATGGGCCGCCCGATTATCCTCAAATTCGGCAAATACTTCTTCATGCCCCCGCACAAGGTGGAGACGGCAGAGCGTTTCATGCAAAAATACTCCACCCCGGGTATCTTTTTCTCGCGTTTTCTGCCGGTGATACGCCACCTCATATCGATTCCTGCCGGCTTGGCGAGAGTAAACTTTGCCATGTTCAGTCTCACCACGATTGTAGGCTCCGCCATGTGGTGTGCCGTGCTCGCATGGTTTGGCGATAAAGTGGGGCGCGAGCACCCCGGCATTCTGGCCTCGCCCGAACAACTGGTAGATGCAGTCAAGGCAGAATCACACCTGATTGTGGCCGGTGTTGTGTTGTTGGCCGCGCTCTATGCTCTCATGAAATACCTCACCCGCGAGAAGAAAGCAAGCAGCGTAGAGTGATGCATCAGCGCGCTGCTTATTTTTTAGCGGCCAATTGACCATAAGCCGTGCGGGGGAAGCGGCGGGCGGTCTGTTCATACAAATCCTGAGCACGAGCAGTATCGCGAAGGTGTTGCTCGCATGTTTTGGCCGCTCGGTAGAGGAGGAATGCCCTATCCTCCACCGGCTCCACCTGCTCGGCACCTTGCAGCAGGGTATCCACCGCTTCACGCGACTGAGAAAACTCATAGAGCTGCAAGTTGGCCAGCTCTTGCCAGGCGCGCAAGCGGCGGGCATCCCGCTGCACCATGCGCACCAGCTGCGGCAAGAGATTTGCGTCCTTCTCGCGCCGAATCTTCTCCACCAAGACCACCAGCGCATCATCATCCGGGGTGTAGCTCCCGGCATAGAGCCGGTCACTTATGGCCCGCCCCCAGGCCGGGAGCACCCACCATTTGAATATCAGCGTCTCCAGCAGGGTCATGACCGCCAGCGCTCCAAACATCGCCAGCATGCCATACAACACCATGCCCTCGTCTATCATACGCCGCACCTCCGGCAAGCACACCACAAAGGCCGCCACCGGCAAAAGCACCACGAGAATGGAGAAGAAACGCCGCATAGGGTATTACTTGGAACCGGGCAAATCGTCCATATCCAAATAGTTGAGAGACTGCGTGCGATCCGGGTTCTTGGGGTTGCGCACCTCCAGCTTCATCTGCTTGAAGAACCAAGTACCATCGGAAAGCTTCTGCACGGAGGTGATGGTGAAACGCTTGCGCAGCTTGCCATTCGGGCCGTAGCCATCAATCTGCCAAGTGGTGCCGTTTTCTTTGTCCACCCACATGCGCACCCAAGAGAACTGGCCCACGCCGGGCTTGGGGTTAGGCACTTCTACAATGTAGCAATCGCGCCCCTTGATGCGGCTATCTGCCGTATTCTCCGTCACTTTGCCTCCCTTCCAATAAAGGAAACGCATGGACAAATCCTCGTAGCACACATCGGTACCGGCAATGGTGCGTGCGTAATTAGCAGGGGCCATCACCTGGGCCTTGCCGTTGTGCACCAGCATCAAATCCACATTTTTTTCGCGGATGCGCACATCGAAGCGCTGCCAAGCGCCCCCCTGCTTGTACTGGAAGGCCAGCGTTTCACCGCGCGCACTGATGCTGAAGGGAACCTTAAGGCGCCCCTTGCGGATATTGCCCATCACATCGCGGTTGCCTTGGCTCACCGTCATCTCGCGCATCACCTTGAGCAAGGCATCTGCATCCGGGGCAGCTTGGGCCGCGCCGGCCAGCAGACCGGCAGCCAAGAGCACACTCATCACCAGCTTTTTGCAGTTCATCATCTTCATGGCTTGTTGTATACCATAAAGGCGCAGCTTTGCACAGCTTTTATTTTGACCAACAGTAAAGGCGGCCCATTGCTGAGCCGCCCTCCTGTAAAAAACTTCTGCTTGGCACAACTTAATCGTTCGGGTACACAGCAAAAGGCACCACGCCGTTCTGCACCAATTGATTGTACAGCACAGTCTTGCCACTTTCCGTCACCTCCACATTCACAAAGGTAGCGCGGGTTTCCATCTTCTGAGCATCGAAATTGAACTCTATACTGCAGTTCATACCTGAGAGGGATGTAATGGTATTGGGCAACACGATAGCAGTGCCGGCAGATTCATCTGTTGCCAACACAGCAAAGCCCAAACCAGCCAAAAGATTCTTATCGGTCAAATCCTCTACATCATCTGTCACAGATATGGTAAGTGTAGCCGAACGGGCATTCTCCTCAGCCATCTCATAGGTAAAGACAGCAGGAACTCTTGCATCACCAGCCACCAATACCCCCGGCATGAACGAAACGGATGTGTCAGTCTTAATTGGCGAGTATGAGCCATCGAGGGTGGGTTTTATCTCCATGATGAGGTTATAACCAGTCACAAACTTTTTGGTACCAGTTGCAAAATCTTCAATGGACATGTAGCCGGCCTCACTGCTACCACCGCCACCGCCACCGCAGCAAGTAAGACCAAAGAGAGCGACAAGTGCCGTTGCAAAGAGGGAGAAAATCTTTTTCATATCGTGAGTGTAAAATAGATGAAAGGTTATGGATGCTAGTCTAGCTTAATTTGAGTGAGAGTCAAGCTGGAAATTCTGATTTTTTTCATTTTTTAATATCAGAGGCGATGGCGGAAGTTATCCCCCGCCTTGAGGGACTTGACAAAAGCCACCAGAAGGTCTGTGCAAGCCTGCACATCGGCGCGGTCGGCCATCTCCACGGGGCTGTGCATATAGCGCAGAGGGAGCGAGAGATTGGTAGCCGGCACACCGCTGCGGGAGCGGTACACCTGATCCGTATTGGTGCCGGTGCCACGGCCGGTGGTTTCGCGCTGCAAGGGGATGTTCCCCTGCTCTGCCACCAGCTCCAGGCGGGCATTGACATTGGGGTGGCACACGGGACCGAAACTGAGCGCAGCGCCCTTGCCCAAGCGCACATCCCCATAGCGGGCTTGGCTCAGGCCGGGTGTATCGGTGGCGTGGGTCACATCCAGGCAGATGGCGGCATCCGGCTGCAAGCGGTAGGCCAGCATACCGGCGCCCACACAGCCGATTTCCTCCTGCACGGTGTTGGCAAACACGATATTCCACTCCGGCTTGATACCCTGCTCATGCAGCGTGCGCGCCGTCTGGGCGATGATGTAGCCGCAGAGGCGGTCATCCAACGCGCGGCAGACAATGCGCTTATCATTGAGCACCAGCGGGCCATCACAGTACACACCGCAATCGCCCACACGCAGGCCGAGCGCCTCCACCTCCTCACGGGAATCACAGCCAAAATCCACGTACAAATCCCAGAGTTTGGGGGCTTTGTCCGCATCCTCGCGGATATGGATAGCTGTATTGCCAATCACGCCGCATACTTCGCCATCTGTGCCAAAGAATCGGAGACGGCGGCCGCGGGCAATGGCTACATCCGAGCCGCCGCAGCGCTCCAAGTACGCAAAGCCGTTGTCCGCAATATGACGGATGGAGAAGCCAATCTCATCCGCATGAGCATCCAACATGAGGGTGGGAGCCCCGGGCCGTGCGGCTTTCAGCACAGCCCAAGTGGAGCCATACGCATCGCAATCTTGCTCATCCGTATAGGGAGCAATATAGTGAGCCCACAAGCGCTGGGCATCCATTTCCATGCCGGTGGGAGCGGGCGTATCCAGCAGTTCTTCCAGAAATTCCTCGGGGGTCATGGCGCGGCAGGTGGGGCTTACATGTTCTTGTAGGCAATATCGGAGCGGCGCTGCGAGCCGGGGAAATCCACCTTGGCAGCCTCCGCATGGGCGCGGGTGCGGGCTTCATCCAGCGTGGCGCCTTGGGCCACAATGGCAAGCACACGGCCACCATTGCTCACCCAACCGGCATCCGTCTTCTTGGTGCCGCAGTGGAACACGCGGGCACCGCAGGCATCCAACCCGGAAATCACATCTCCGGAGTGGGAGGTGGCAGGGTAGCCGGCAGAGGCCAAGATGCAGCACACGCTCCACCCTTCATCAAAGCTGATGAGCTCCGGTTTGAACTCACCGCACGCACCGGCCATGCAGAACCCTGCCAAATCACCGCGCAGCAAGGGCATCACAGCCTCGCACTCGGGGTCGCCGAAGCGGCAGTTGTATTCTATCACCTTGGGACCGGCAGGCGTAAGCATCAGCCCAAAATACAGGAAACCGCGGTAAGGCAGACCATCTTTCTGCAAGCCATGCACTGTGGGTGCCACAATTTTCTCCTCGATTTCGCGCAACAACTCGGGGGAGGCCAACTGACGGGAAGCCACGGCCCCCATGCCACCGGTATTGGGACCTGCATCCCCATCCTGCAAGCGCTTGTAGTCTCGCGCAGGGCAGAGAATGAGGTACTTGTCATCGCAAATGGCACCGAAAATGGAAATCTCCGGGCCGGTCAGGAACTCCTCCACCAGCACGCGGCCTTCGCCAAAGCGCTTTTGGATGAACACCTCCTGCAAGAACTCCTCGGCGGCAGCTTCATCGGGGCACACCGCCACCCCCTTACCGGCAGCCAAGCCATCAAACTTGAGCACCGTGGGGTACTTGCCGGCAATGGCAGCTTTGGCTCCCTCGTAGCTATCGACCGCCGTGGCGAGCCCGGTGGGGATGCTGTGGCGCATCAGGAACTCCTTAGCAAATTCCTTGGAGGCTTCCAGCTGAGCACTCTCCTTGCGCGGCCCCCAGCAGGGAATCCCCACCGCCGCGCAGCGATTGGCCAAGCCATCACCGTACACAAGGTAGCTTTCCTCGCCGGCCACACACAAATCCACCTTATTGTCCACCATCCAGGCAATCAATTCATCAAAACCGGGCACCTCAATCTTGGTGGCGGTCAGGCAAATGGCATCGCTGCCGGGGTATGTGTAAATCTCCGGCTTACCGGGGCTGGCAGCCAGCGTTTCGACCAGGGCTTGTTCGCGCCCACCTTTTCCAATGACGGCTATTTTCATACTGCCGCCATTCTAGCAGCTTCTGCCCCCCTTGGCAATCCGTTTTTCCGCGCGTGCAGCGTTTTGACGCTTTGTCTACATTGCCATCCCATAAAGCAATGTTATATGGCAGGCTTATCGTTTTTCGTTCCGGGCCGGTGCCCTCCACCCCTAGGGTTGCGCTTTATGTCACCCGCTCGCTCACGCTCGCC
>Ga0233362_1000201_pt1 | contig 11366 bp, 8 predicted proteins | sample ElkDunMinimDraft_22_FD_180674 | JGI IMG/M metagenome (GOLD analysis project Ga0233362, IMG submission 180674) | Fecal eukaryotic communites from dung pellets of Tule Elk in California, USA - Elk Dung C1 | ecosystem: Host-associated > Mammals > Digestive system > Large intestine > Fecal | place... | reverse complement strand
TGATGCTCTTTGTGACTGGCATGCAGAACATCCGCGACGTGATCCCATTCCCACGTACTCCTAAGACAGCTGAATTCTAATAACCATACAATAAACAACAAAGCTTATGCGTAACACTATTTATGCTGTAATCCTTGCTATCGCTACTTCGTTTGCTGCGAACCTAAATGCACAAACGCGATTAGCAGGACGACTCGTGTCGGTCGAACAGCAAGCTATTGAAGGGGCTACGGTGACTTTGGCTAATCAAGGTATTACTACCACCACCAATGCTGAAGGTCGTTTCTCCCTCACTTATCTTGAAGCGATTGATGAAGAAGTAATCGTCGAAGCGTATGGGTATATTTCTGATGTACTTTTAGTTCAACTCGTAGAAAATCAACTAACTGACATGGGAGATATTACCATGATGGTTGATGTGGCAAATGAGATGAAAGAGGAAGTATTGCTCAATTTAGCAGAGATGGATCTTAATGATGATGAGGGTAAAAGTCAATCTATTTCCTCTGCATCAAGCGCGAGTCAGGATGTTTTTAATAGTACAATATCATTCGCATGGTCTAACGCCCGTTATCGCGGTCGCGGATACGAGCAAACATACGAGCAAAACTACATTGAAGGACTTTCGTTTAACTCTGCCGAGCGTGGACAATTCAACTTCTCTGCAATGGGTGGTTTGAACGATGCAAGCCGCTATAAAGAAGTTGTAGAAGGTATCGAAGCTAATAACTTCACATTTGGTTCAATTGGGCAAGCAACCAACTACTTGCAATCTGCCACTAACTATGCGCAAGGTTGGAAAGTGGCCTTAGCTGGTACCAACCGTAACTATAAAGGTGCTGCACGTGCTACCTACTCCAGCGGATTGATGGAAAATGGTTGGGCATTCGCTGCACAATTAGCATGGCGTTATACTCCTTATATTGATGTAAAAGGTCAAATTGGCGAGGGTATTGCTTATAGTTCTGTAGGTTATTTCCTTACCGCAGAAAAGCAATGGGGAAAAGATAAACGCCTCTCCCTCATTACCTTTGGTGCGCCTACTCGCCGTGGTCAATCATCTGCACTCACACAAGAGACCTATGATTTGACCAACCAATACAATAAGACCACATGGGGACACAACAATTATAACCCTTATTGGGGCTACCAAGATGGCAAAGTGCGCAATTCTCGTATTGTACATTCTTATGATCCAACTGCAATCATCAGTTTCGATTGGAAGATTGACGAAGAGAATAAGTTGAAAGTTGCAGCAGGATACCACTATTCCATGTACTCCAACTCTGCGCTTACATTCTACAACGCACCTGATCCACGTCCTGACTACTACCGCAACTTACCTTCTGCCTTGTTGGATGGACAAATTGATAAGGATGGTTATTTTATTAGTCATGACTTGAATGGCAAACCATTGGGTGCAGTAACAGATGGTGGATATATCAAATACCCATTGGATTACAATGGTACACCAGTAGGTCACTCTATCAATTTGGATACCTATGCGGCTCTTACTGATTTGTGGACTAGTCGTGATGACAACGCAACCCAAATCAATTGGGATGCAATTTACGCTGCAAACTATGCAAACAACGAAAACAACCCTACAGGTTCCGCACGTTATATCGTAGAACGTCGCCACAATGATATTCAAGAAGGAATGATTAACTTGAACTATCGCAATACATCTGTAGAGAATTTGACGATTACTGCTGGTTTAGAGGCGAAAGGAAGTCAAGGTATTCACTACAAAACCATTGATGATTTGTTAGGCGGAAAACAATGGATTGATGTGGATCCATTTGCAGAGCGTGATATCAAGGAGTTGGCAACCAACATCGGTCTTACACAAACTGATATTACATACGTAAAGCAAAACGATTTGCGTAATCCAAATGCTGCTATTGATCAGCACGAGAGATTTGGTTACGATTATCGTATCAACATGGTCAATGCAAAGATTTGGGCACAAAACGAATGGAAATGGAATGCGGTAGACCTTTACTATGCATTGCAATTCTCCTACTCTTCTATGCAACGTACCACCGATATGTTAAATGGTCGTGCATGGTATTTGGCTAAATTAGGAGAACAATATAATCGCCATTATTACTATTTTGCTGACGAAGCAGACGATGTATTGGCTTCTGCGGCAAACAATAGTTTATCTCAACTCCCTACTCGACTAATGGGATATGCTCACCACTTCGTTGATCCTGCATTCAAATTGGGTGCTACATTCAAATTCGATGGTCGCAACCAATTGAAGATTAATGGTATGGCAGAAACCAAAGCACCACTCGCACGTGATGCTTATATCTCTCCTCGTGTACACGATCGCGCAGTAGAGAATATCTATCGCCATGACTATGCACGTTATTATGCCAAAGAAAATGGCACTTCATGGTTGCAAGAATACTTTGGTGCTAGCCAAAAGATTGCTGGTGGTGACCTGACTTATTCGTTCAACTATCCGCTTGTCCGCGGTCGTATTACAGGATTCTATACTCGATTCTGGAATGGTACCGAGCTCAATGGTTACTACGACGACGAGGCACGTACCTTTGTCAACCAATCATTGACAGGTATCAACCGTCGTCACTGTGGTGTGGAAGCAGCTGCTGCTGTTAAGCTCGGCCTCTACTTCACTCTGACTGGTGTAGTTAGTGTAGGCGATTATCGCTATACCAGCAATGCATTGGCCATCACATCTGCTGAAAACGGTATGGCATTGGCAGAGAATGCACAAGGTCCTATCTATGAATTGCGCGACAGCGTATTGCTACAGGGATTGCGCGTAGCTACAGGTCCACAAGTGAACAGCAGTTTGAAACTCAGTTTCTTCCACCCTGACATGTGGTTTGCGGATATTACTGTAAACTATTTCGATTGGAACTATCTTGATTATGCACCTGCGCGTCGTATGCAAGGTCTATTTACTGGCACACGTGCTGATGGTAGCAAAGTAAATGGATGGTATGGTGATGCATATACTGATGCTATAGCTAAAACTCCAGAAGGCGACATAATATATGATCAACAAGGTGTACCTTCGTTGAAATATCCATATAACCTGCTATCTGATCAAGAATCATTAACTGCCACTAATGTTTGGAATCGTTTCTTAGTAGATGTGAGTATAGGTAAATTGATTTACCTCAAGAATCGTCAGTCGATCTCTATCAACTTGACTGTTAATAACGTATTAAATAACACCAACTTTAAGACTGGTGGCTATCAACAAGCTCGTTTACCACGTCAAACACGTCAAGGTGTAGATGATAGTCAAAACTCTGTCATTAGTCCTAACGTATGGAAATTCCCTTCTAAATACTACTATGCTTGGGGAACCAACTTCTATCTCAATATCCAATATAAATTCTAAGCAGTATGAAAAAGTCAATATTTAATATATCCAAATTGTCTTTGCTCTTGGTTCTTTGCTTTGGGTTCATGTTATCGTGTACTCCTTCCGCAATTGATGAGAGTAGCCTCTTCCTTACAGAAGATCAAGCCGATGAACTTATCAGCCAAGGTACTTTGCTCACGTTGGAGCAATTCAAAGATTCGTTTATGACCGAGAAAGGTAATTATCTTAGTGACACCACCTTGTATCGTACACGTGCTACTAAAGATGGTAAAAATTACCTCTTCTCGATTGACACTATTCCTGTATCCGACAAGCCAATCTATATCCGTGGTCGCGTAACTACCGATGACTATGCAGGTAACTTCTACAAAGCCATGTGTATTCAGCAGATTGTAGATGGCGAACAACAAGCCCTGCGTTTGTCTATAGATGCAGGATCTGTTGGTGGACTATATCAGATTGGTCAAGAGATTTTGATTCGCGTGGATGGATTAGCAATTGGTCGCTATGCCAACCAACCACAACTCTGTTTACCATCATACAACAACAATATCTATGCTAACAATGCAGAGCAAAAGATAGGTTGGGCACCAGGTCGTATTCCAATTGCTATCTTTAGAGCACGTACTACTTGTATCAACAAACCAGATGTAAGCAAATTGGTATATGATGAATACGAGATCAAAGAATTTACCAAAGTACTCAATATCCAAGAAACACGTAAATGGGATGCTAAACTCGTGCGTATCAAGAATGTACACTATACTGGTGAATACTACGAATCCAACGGCACCGTATCTAAATGTTCTACAGGAAATCCTGAGGACGATGGCAACGCCAATGTATTTGCACCAACTACCAATAATATCGGCTACCCTCAAGGACGTATCATAGCGGATTCCAAAGGCAACAAAACTGTCATTTCGTCTTCAGAGTACGCTAAGTTCGCGTATTTCTATTTGCCTGGTGCCGACAAAAATGGCATAGCCAACTGCCCTAAGTATGTAGGCGATGTAGTAGGTATCTTGGGCTATTATAGCGACAATGCACGTTACGATCCTGCTTCAGATGATTGGGCGATTAGTATCCGTTCACTGGATGATTTGCAACTCTATCATGATGCCAACGGCAATAACCTCACCGATGACGATGAGCGCACTGCTGAGAACCTCTGGCCTCGAATTGAGTACACCAAATAATCCTCGCCATTAAACTATAAAGGTTTAACTAAAACATGAGTTGGCTTGATATCATCATACTACTTCCCCTACTCATCGGCCTCATACGAGGTCTGATGAGAGGGTTTGTAGTAGAACTAACAGCTATCGTAGCTATTATTCTCGGTTTTGTAGGTACTCGTATTTGGGGTGCGGCATTCGCCATATGGATTAGCAAGCAGTTTGCGTGGCCAGAGGCAGTTTGTTCGGTAGTAGCTTATGCCCTACTCTTCTTGGGCATTACGCTATTTCTTAATCTCGTAGCAAAACTCATATCACGTCTTTTCAAAGCCGTTAACCTCGGTTGGCTCAATCGCCTCTTCGGCGCAATCTTTGGGGTTACCAAATGGGCTGCCATCGTACTTTTTATTGTATTGTGTGTACATCGTTTGGACGACCAGTTCCACTTCTTCAAAGAGGACATCAAGCAGCAATCCACTATTTATAATTATACAACCCCATTATCCGAAAAACTTTGGAAAGCGGTAAAAGAGCAAGTTACTACTTATTCACTTTCTTTACCCCCTTCTAAATCTCAAGAAAAAGAGCAGAAATAAAAAATCTGCTCTTTTTTTTTGCAAAATATTTGGTCATATCAAAAAAAAGCAGTACCTTTGCACCCGCTTTCGAGAGAGAGCATATATGGTGGCTATAGCTCAGCTGGCAGAGCATCGGATTGTGGTTCCGAGTGTCGTGGGTTCGAGCCCCACTAGTCACCCAAAAAGCGAATAACCATTTGGTCATTCGCTTTTTTGTTTATCACTACGACTTTATCAAAAATCACAATCATCTTTCTGCCATTTTGGCAGTATATGACAGAAATGTCGTGTCAAAATCACTTTGGCACGGCATTTGTTTGTATTAAGGTGACCTTAATGTCCTTAAAGACCTTAAAGTCATTAAAACAAGAATATAAACTAAAAAAACTTAAATACAATGGGAAAAATTATTGGTATCGACTTAGGAACAACTAACTCCTGTGTCGCAGTTATGGAAGGCAATGAGCCTGTAGTTATCACCAACTCTGAGGGTAAACGTACTACCCCTTCAGTAATTGGTTTCGTAGATGGTGGCGAGCGCAAGGTGGGCGACCCTGCTAAACGTCAAGCAATCACCAACCCTACTCGCACCGTATATTCAATCAAGCGTTTCATGGGTGAGACCTATGACCGTCTCGCTAACGAGGTTGCACGCGTACCTTATAAAGTAGTAAAGGGCGATAACAACACCCCACGCGTGGACATCGACGGCCGTCTCTACACCCCACAAGAGATCTCAGCAATCATCCTCCAAAAGATGAAGAAGACTGCTGAGGATTATCTTGGCCAAGAGGTGACAGAAGCTGTCATCACCGTACCTGCATACTTCAACGATAGCCAACGCCAAGCTACCAAAGAGGCAGGAGAGATCGCAGGTTTGAATGTTCGCCGTATCGTCAACGAGCCTACAGCGGCTGCTTTGGCATACGGTCTCGACAAGAGCGACAAGGACATGAAGATCGTAGTATTCGACTGCGGTGGTGGTACACACGACGTGTCTGTACTCGAACTCGGCGATGGCGTATTCGAGGTGAAATCTACCGACGGTGATACCCACCTCGGTGGTGATGACTTCGATCACCGCATCATTGACTGGCTCGTACAAGAGTTCAAGAACGACAATATGGGTGCAGATCTTAGCAAAGACCCTATGGCTATGCAACGCCTCAAAGAGGCAGCAGAGAAAGCGAAGATCGAACTCTCTAACACCACTTCTTCTGAGATCAACTTGCCATACATCATGCCAGTTGATGGCGTGCCAGCACACTTGGTGAAGACTCTTACCCGTGCTAAGTTTGAGCAACTCGTGGACGACCTCGTACAACGCACCATCGCTCCATGCCGCACCGCTCTCCAAAACGCTGGTCTCTCTGTAGGCGATATCGATGAGATCATCCTCGTAGGTGGTTCAACCCGTATCCCTGCTATCCAAGCAGCAGTAGAGAAGTTCTTCGGCAAAGCGCCATCTAAGGGTGTTAACCCAGATGAGGTTGTTGCTCTTGGTGCAGCTATCCAAGGTGGTGTCTTGACAGGCGATGTGAAGGATGTCCTCCTCCTTGATGTAACTCCACTTTCACTCGGTATCGAGACCATGGGTGGCGTGATGACCAAGATGATTGAGGCCAACACCACTATCCCTACCAAGAAAGCTGAGACCTTCACCACAGCCGTTGATAATCAACCATCTGTAGAGATTAAGGTATATCAAGGCGAGCGTCCAATGGCGCAACAAAACAAGCTCATCGGTAGTTTCCACCTCGATGGTATCATGCCAGCACGTCGTGGCGAACCACAAATCGAAGTGACCTTTGATATTGACGCCAACGGTATCCTCAACGTTACTGCTAAAGACAAAGCTACTGGCAAAGAGCAAAAGATTCGCATCGAGGCATCCAGCGGCTTGAGCGATGCTGAGATCAAGCGCATGAAGGCAGAGGCTGAGGCAAACGCAGAGGCAGATAAGAAAGAGGCAGAGCGTATTGCTAAGCTCAACCAAGCAGACGCAACCATCTTCCAAACCGAAAAGCAACTCGCTGAGCTCGGTGACAAGATCCCTGCTGACAAGAAGGCTCCTATCGAGGAGGCACTCAAGAACCTCAAGGCAGCTTACGAGAAGAAGGATGCAGACGCTTGCGAGGCTGCTAACCAAGCCCTTATGACTGCTTTCCAAGCAGCTAGCGCTGAGATGTACAATGCGCAAGCGCAGGCAGGTCCTCAACCAGGCGCTGACTTCAATGGTGGCGCACAAGCAGGCAACCAAGGTGGCAACAACCAAGGCGCAGCTGAGGACGTGGACTTCGAAGAAGTAAAGTAAGACAGTAGGACTACAGTTTATAAAATGGTTACGCTTATAGTTTAAAAACTAAAGCAAGAATATAAAAAAAAGGACTATATCTAATCGTTATAGTCCTTTTTGTGTATTATAATATACTCTTACCGCTCCTCAAAGGTGCCATCGGTATAAAAGATCAAGATTTTATCTACAGAACGACACGGAGAAGCCTGTTCCTCATTGGGCAATAATGCAGATTGATGAGTAACTGGTAATTCCACAGAAGGCTCTTCTATGATTTCTTTTGGAAATAACGAAGAGTTACTAAGTTCATCATTACCAGATAAATACATATTTCCAACGCCCATAATCAACCAATCGCACGAAATAGCGCGGAATCTACGCAAAACAGCTTGTAGTACATCTAAACTAGGTTTATTTCTACCACTCATAATATTGGAAATAGCTCCTGCACTGATACCTATCTCCTGAGAAAACTGTCTGGCACTCATACCTTCAGATTCCATTATTTTTACCAATCGGTCACGCTCGTTCATTTTATTCAATTCTTATTTATTGGTTTATTATTTATTTCAACTATCATTTGCTTTGTAATACACAGAAATTAAGGAACTTATACATTTCAACACATTCCTAAAGATTTAGTATCGAAATATCGCCCAAAATCGAGTGCAAAGATATGAAAAATATTTCACACTTGCAAATTTTTCAATCAAAAACTACTTCACTTTTCTAATTCACAAAACTAAACACACTAATCTGTCATACAATGAGCCATGTTTTCATAAAGAACGATATACATAAATCTATTACACGCAGTAACAATTGATGTAAATCTCGTAAAACTACTGATATTCATACACTTGTAATTTTTTCAAACAAGGAAATTTTCACAAAACAGTCAAAATGCCCGATTTTCTACAAAAGAATAAAGTACTACTTTGTAATTTTACTACAAATTACTGATATATAGTAAATTACAACATTTTATTAGCATTTGTAAATCTTCTATAATGGGTATTGTAATTTGCTTTGCTATTAGATGGTGTTAGTTGTTTATGGGTGTGTATTGGTATTTTGTGCTGTATATTTTCTGTGGCATATTTGTGAATTACTAAAAGGTGTTTTGTTTGTTTTATTTAGATATTCACAAATGAGTGCAATATCAGTAAGTCGTAAAAATTGGGTGTTTTCACAAACAACCAAGATATTATACCCTACTCCATTACCCCAAATCAACCAAGGGATAGATGTAAAAAAATTGAAGTGAATTGTTTGAGTTACTATTTTGAAAGATGAAATAGGAATAACTCCCCTATATGTATAAATAGAGGATTACCAAACAATGAATACTAAAACGATTACCCTATATGAGCAAAAGCAGAAATAGACTCCAATTCGTGAGAATTGAATATTTGCAAGCAAACTGAACTAATGGTAAGAATATTTAATTCTCATCAATTTAAGAATACTAATAAAAGTATACTATTACAATGAAACTTGCCTGTGGAAAAAAATCACTTATTTTTGATGGTATCGAAGCCTTGTCCAAATACCCCACTTACGTTAGCTTGGCTGACAAATGCATTGGGATCTATCGACTTGATGATGTGGAAAATCATCTGGCTCTCTTGTTTGCGGGCTAGAACAGTCACCACTCGTATAGGTTGTTGGCTATACCACCCTGTTCCATCTAGTACAGTAACACCACGATGTACAGTTTGATTGATAGCAGTAGCTATCTCATCGTATTTAGTAGAGAATATAAAGAACTGTACCGATTGCCGCATGCGAGACATAATCCAATCGAGAGCTGCCGTATAGCTTACTGTCATACATAGACCATATAGAATACGCTTAATCTTGAAGTCCACAATATCCATTCCTTCTACATAGAATTGTTCTGGAATAGGCAAGAAATAACTGCTGGCAATGATAATTGCATCGCATATGACCATGACTTTTCCAAGGGACACATCCTTATAATTATTGACAATCATCGCCACGATATCTGTACCGCCCGATGAGCCATTGTTGAGCATGACAATGCCTAGGCTCATACCGAAAATCACACCACCCACGATACAGGCAGTAACTGGATCTTCAATAAGCGGCTCTGAGCGCATAGGTATGACGCGATACCAAAAGGCAAGCGCTAATGCACCCACAAGCGTGCGTATACAAAATTTCCAGCCAACGGTTAGTGCTGCAATAATCAGCAATATTGTATTGATAGTCAACGAACTAATCCATAATGGAATAGAACCGCCATATGCGGGAAAGAGGTCGGTAAAGAACCCTTGAGTAGCATAGTAGATGATGGAACATATACCCGTGAGACCAGCTCCAACCACATTTTGTGGCACAAAAATCCAGTTGACCATCAATGCAAATGGGAAGAGTGCAAGTATTATCATCAAATACTCACGTATGGCGCGTTGAATGGGTGTTTTTTGTAAGAAAGGTTCCATCAAGAGAGCAGATATAAAACAGTTTTAAAAGTAAAGCGAATTATGCCCTTTCTTTAATAGATTCAAATCCTTGTCCGAATACGCCACGCACTTGACTTTGGCTGACAAAAGCATTAGGATCAATGGCATTGACCAGACGGAAGATGGTCGCAGACTCGTGTTGGCGAGCAATGGTAGTGACTACCTTGATTGGTTCTTTGGAATAGCCTCCTTGTGCCTCCATAAGTGTCACACCACGAGGCACTTGCGTCATAATAGCTTCAGCAATCTCCTCGTACTTGGTGGAGAAAATAAAGAACTGCACAGATTGGCGAGTACGGTTGAGTACCCAGTCCACAGCTGTTCCTGCCATGAAGGTATAGCATAGACCGAATAGAATCTTCTCCAAACCTTGTCCAAATGGCAATTCCTTGATTTCAGGCAAGAAATATGCACATAGGATGATCACAATATCGCATGCCATCAGCACACGTCCCATAGGTAAATGCTTGTATTTATTCACAATCATTGCTACGATATCTACTCCACCTGTGCTACCATTATTGAGGAATACTACACCCAAGAAGCAACCCATAAACAGACCACCCAAGATGACTGCCATAAATGGATCAGATATGACTGGCTCAGCAGGAATCTCAATGACTTTCAGCCAGATAGTGTACCACAGCACGCCCCACAATGTGCGCACGCAATAGCGCCAGCCTACGGTAAAAAACGCGGCTACTAATAAGGCTAAATTGCATACAAACGAACTCAACCAAATGGGGACAAATGCGTCTGTTGCAAAATAGATAATCTCACAAAGACCAGTCAATCCTCCACCCACAATAGTGTGTGGTACCAATATCCAGTTCACCGCAATAGCATACGGAATGGTGGCAATGATAATCATTATATACTCTTTGATCGTTATCAGCGGTTTCATGCGCTGGTAGTCTTTGAGTAGTTCTCGAAGTTTTCCTTTAGACATATTATGTTGTTTAGTGGACGGCGCAGAGCGCCTATTGTTTAGTGTTTAGAGAGTTTTTACTTCTTAATTATATCGTGCAACGAGGTTGCGATCGCCCCAACCGTTGTCCACACGACAAACTGGCAACCAGAACTTGTTTTCGCGTACCCAAGCGGCAGGATAAGCTGCTTTCTCGCGGCTGTATGGATGGTTCCACTCGTCTGCAACTACCTCGTACTCAGCGTGTGGCGAGTTTACAAGTACATTTTCTTTGGCATCTACCTCTCCGTTTTCTACTTCGGCAATCTCTTTGCGAATAGTTAGTAGCGCATCTATAAACTTATCTACTTCGCAGAGCGATTCACTCTCTGTAGGCTCAATCATGAGGGTTCCGTGTACTGGGAAAGAGAGGGTTGGTGCGTGGTAGCCAAAGTCCATCAATCGTTTCGCAATATCGGACTCTGTGATACCTATTGAGTGGAACTGACGGCAGTCGAGAATAAGCTCGTGACCTACTCTACCTGTTA
>Ga0233362_1000199_pt1 | contig 11457 bp, 10 predicted proteins | sample ElkDunMinimDraft_22_FD_180674 | JGI IMG/M metagenome (GOLD analysis project Ga0233362, IMG submission 180674) | Fecal eukaryotic communites from dung pellets of Tule Elk in California, USA - Elk Dung C1 | ecosystem: Host-associated > Mammals > Digestive system > Large intestine > Fecal | place... | reverse complement strand
GGTGCGAGCCACTTTGAGCGCGAAGCTCATGCCCGCTACACCGCCACCGATGATGAGAAAATCATACTTTTTCATTGTTGTATATAACAAAAATTACTCTACTTTTTAAGACAATTATTGTCAACTTGATTGTCAATTAGGGTCAATTCAAGAAAATGTTTTTATTTGCCCAAATGAATGCAATACTGCATTGGTGGGCAAAACAAAAAATATTTTTTTTACGACAATATCGACAATGTTGCGCCCAAATCAATATCCCTTGGGCGCGAGGGATGTTATTCTATATCTTTGATTAGGCGAATGGAAAGTCCCGAATAGCGATAACTGCTATCTGTAATGATTTCTTTTGCCGAAAACTCCAATGTTATAGGACCGCAACCTCCATTGGGAGAGGTTGTCCAATAGTATCCTTTTGAGCCAGAAGCATATATGGAATTGCCCTGACGGTAACCAACAGCAGGCAGAAAGATAGCACCAGCCTCTTCCATTTGCTGCCATTGCTCTAATGTGAAAGTGTTATGCACCGCATAATAATCTCGACTCGAATGCCCATATGCACCACTATTGAATGTCAAGCCCTCAATCGCTACCCAATCATCGGGTAATAACACGAGCCCGTTCACACCGTTGATATGAGCAATGCCATTTAGTGCAGCAGCATTAGGGCGAGAAAACAAGATATAGCGCAATTCATCGGCACTCATCGTGCGCCATGTGTTGGCGGTGTCTGTGCCGATACTATTTGTTCCCCAATCCACAAAGTTGAGATAGGCGTTGTTATTCGTAACAATGCGCGTAGGCTCATCGCCTGTTCCCCAGCAAAAGAGGTCCACCCAACCATCGTAGGTAGGTGATATATTGGCATTTGCCTCACCTACACAATCTATTTGGCTTTCTGCAAAGCGCCATTGGTTGTTGAGAGGGTGGTATTGCAAATTACCCGAAGAAAAGGCGATTTGTTGGGTTGCACTGACAGAGAATTTGCCTATTTTTTGCTGAAAATCTTCGGTTTCATCGGTAAAAGTAATGCTATCCACATCTGCAACGGCGAAGGTAGTTTTAACGCCATCTTGCCAAACATACATGTGCTTTTGCGCCGAAAGGGTCAGCGAAAAGAGGCATAGGAGAGTGAAAATAACTATTTTACTATTCCTTTGTTTCATTGGCGATTTTTAGTAAATATGCTTTGGCAGCCTCGTACTCGTTGGGGATAATGCCGTCGAGTATGGCGTCTTTGATTGCGTTTTTGAGTTCGCCGACACGCGAGCAAGGTTCGAGATGAAGCAGCTGCATGATCTCTTCGCCACGCACAGGCGGTTGGAAATTGCGGATACGGTCTTTCTCCTCCAGTTCGATCATCTTCTGCCGTACCAGTTCGTAATTCTTATGGAAGCGACGCACTTTCTCTTCGTTTTTAGAAGTGATGTCGGCGTCGCAAAGCAACATCAAGTCATCGATATCATCGCCTGCCTCAAACAATAGACGGCGAACAGCGGAATCGGTGACAGTATCTTCGATGAGATTGATAGGGCGCATGTGCAGATCCACCATCTTGATGACATACTGCATCTTCTCGTTTTGTGGCATCTTCATGGTCTTGAAGATACGGGGAATCATTTTGGCGCCTAGGTAGTTATGGTTGCGGAAAGTCCATCCCGCATGGTCGTCCCAAGCTTTGGATTTAGGTTTGCCTATATCGTGCAAAAGCGCTGCCCAACGAAGCCAGAGGTTGTCTGACTTTTGTGCGAGGTTATCCAGCACTTGCAGAGTATGGAAGAACACATCTTTGTGTCCTTTGCCATCTTTGGTCTCTACGCCTTTGAGGGCGCTGAGTTCGGGGAAAATGAGCGGAAGAAGTCCGGTTTTATCAAGCAAGATCCATCCCACAGATGGTTTGCGCGAGAGCATGATCTTGTTGAGTTCCTCTACGATGCGCTCTTTAGTGATAATCTTTATACGCCCTGCATTTCGCTCGATGGATTCGAAGGTTTCTCTATCCAAATAAAAGCCAAGTTGGGTAGCAAAACGAATAGCACGCATCATGCGCAATGGGTCATCTGAATAGGTGATATCGGGATCGAGTGGCGTGCGGATGGTGCACTCGTTCATATCATGGATGCCACCAAAAGGATCAAGCAGTTCGCCGTAGCGGTCTTTGTTGAGACAGACTGCCATGGCGTTGATGGTGAAGTCGCGGCGGTTTTGGTCGTCCTCTAATGTGCCATCTTCGACGATAGGGTTGCGAGAATCGTGTTGGTAACTCTCACGGCGAGCACCTACGAACTCTAATTCTATCTTGCCACGCTGCGGGGTCCCCGACAAGCCTCGTGGGCGAGTGGGGTGCACTTTGACTTGGGCCGTACCATAGGTCTTAAAGACACTAAGGTGCGCCCCCTTGCCAAGACGCTTGGCCACAGCCTGCGCCAACTCAATACCACTACCCACCACAACAATGTCAATGTCGGTACTATCGCGATGCAAAAAGATATCACGAACGTAACCGCCAATGACATAGCACTCCAAGCCGAGACGATCGGCTTCCTCGCCTACAAGGTGGAGGATAGGAAGGTCTATTTTAGGATGAGAGGCAAGCATATCTTGAACAAAGAACCAGGAACAAGGAATCAAGACATATTACTTTCGTCTCAAAAGTCGAAACATATGCGTCTTGGCTCTTGGCTCCTGGCTCTTTACTCTATTGTTTAATGATTAGCGAACGCGCTCGCAGTAGCTACCGTCGCGGGTATCCACGCGGATGATCTCGCCCTCGTTGCAGAAGAGAGGCACGCGAATCTCAGCACCAGTCTCGAGAGTTGCTGGTTTGAGAGTGTTGGTAGCGGTATCGCCTTTGAGACCTGGCTCAGTGTAAGAGATAGCCAACTCAACTTTGGTTGGAAGCTCTGCGAAGAGGATAGTGTCAGTAGAAGCATCAGAAACAACCTCGCAGATAAAGCCCTCTTTGAGGAACTCAACACCAGTGATAAGGTCGTGACCGATAGGCACTTGTTCAAAAGTCTCTTGGTTCATGAAGATATAATCCTCACCCTCTTTGTAGAGGTATTGGTAAGGACGGCGCTCTACGCGAACATCCTCGAGTTTCTCACCGATGTTGAAGCGGCGCTCCAATACGCGACCATCAACTACATCTTTGAATTTCACACGCATAATGGTGTTACCCTTTCCTGGCTTAACGTGCAGGAAGTCAATTACAAAATACAAACGGCCGTCCATACGGATACATACACCGTTCTTTACGTCTTGAGAGTTAATCATATTTTTACAAACTAGTTTAAAAAATGTTTCAAAGTTTCTTATCTCGGCTATTGCCTCGAACAATTATTTCAATGTTCCAAATGTGGCACAATTCGCCAAAATCGAAATCGGGTGCAAAGGTACAGAAAAAAATGCAAATACGCAAGTAAAACTTGCATAAATGCAAAAAAAGCAGTAATTTTGCAGCATAATTGTAAAATCAGTAAACATTTGTTGTTATGAGAGAGTTTTTTGGAACAATTGACATTTGGCAAGTATTATCATCATTCATCTTCTTATTTGCAATCATTGATCCACTCGGCAATATTCCTGTAACGCTCAACATGCAGCGTAAAGGTGTGAAAATTAATGCCTTTCAGGTTTGCCTTGCTACTATCGTCATTCTGCTAGCATTTTTGTTTGCAGGTGAATGGGTGCTTAAATTATTTGGTGTAAAGATTGAATATTTTGCGATTGCGGGTGGATTTGTGATCCTGCTGATGGCATTGGAGATGGTGTTGGATGTGACTATCTTCAAGAATGAAGGTTTGGATGGTTCGGGAAGTATCGTTCCATTGGCATTCCCAATGTATGCTGGTCCTGGTGCCTTCACGGCATTGCTATCCATTACTGCAGAGTACGACATTATTAATCTAGTTCTCGCAGTAACATTAAACACCTTGATGCTCTTCGCTGTGCTAAAAGGAACCAATTGGCTCAACAAATATTTGGGACAGACATCATTATATATCTTGCGTAAGTTCTTTGGTATCATCGCATTAGCGATTGCTTGCAAGTTGATGTTTGGTAATTTAGCAACCGTATTTTTAGGACAATGAAACATATTCTAGTATATCTCTCATTGGTAGCAGGCCTCCTTGTTAGCTGCCAACGTACATCCCAATTTACGATTGAGGGTATTGTATCCCATGCTGAAGGTGAAACACTCTATTTAGAGCATACCGCGTTGATGCAAACAAGTGTGGTTGATTCGTGTGTATTGACCGCTAAGGGTGACTTTTTATTAAAAGCGTCCGCACCTCAATATCCTGATTTTTATAGACTTCGTATAGGTCGAAATTCGCTGATATTGGCGATAGACTCTACAGAAGTTATCACCATCACTGCCACTCGCGATAGTTTGGCAAATACGTTGGCGATAGAAAATAGTGATAACACCTTGGTGATTGCCCAATTACGTGCAATGGCTCACGCTGCTTCACGCGAGGACTTGCGCGAGGAGGCCAAGAAGATTATTGTAGCTAACCCACGTTCGTTAGCAGCCTATTATGCGGTATTTATGAAGCAAAATGGCGAATATATTTGGAACATTTTTGACCCATCCGATCGTCGTATGTTCCAAGCCGTAGCAACCTCTTTCCACACATGGATGCCCAACTATGAACGTACTAAAGCGCTCTACACACAGGTTAAGGAAGTGATGCAGGTTGAGCGCAATGCCACCCACCAAGCAGCTGTACGTGAGATGATTGATAATGCAGAGAACGCATTTTTGGATATTACACTCACAGACGACAATGGCATTACACAATCGCTCTCCGACTTGCGTGGCAAAGTGATTGTACTCGACTTCTCTGCGATTGAAATGGAGCAAAGCAAGGGATATATCTTTGAACTTCGCGAACTCTACAACCAATATCATAAACGTGGAGTGGCTATCTATTCCGTATCACTCGACCGTAATAAACTGCTATGGGAAGATGGCGTAGTAAATTTGCCATGGACCAATGTGTATGCTGGCGAACAAGCAATAGAGGTACTTACTCGCTATAATGTACAATCCCTACCAACCCTCTTCCTGCTTGACCGAAAGGGTAATGTACAAGGTCGATATACTGATTTCGAAAGACTTGAAGCTGACATTAGAAAATATCTGTAAACTTGCCCAAGAAGTGGGCTTTGATGCCTGCGGTGTGGCACCAGTTCGTCGGTTGGATGACGATGCGCAGTTTATGGATAATTGGATTGCGCAGGGGTTGCATGGCGAGATGGAATACCTGGCACGCAACTGCGATAAACGATATGATCCTACAGCGTTAGTACCAGGCGCACAAACAGTGGTGGTATGTCTATTGAGTTTTGAACATTCTGGCAGAGATTATCACCGCAAGGTAAAATCAATGCTGTACGCACTGGAGGCAAAACTAAAAGAGACATTTGGTGAAGATATTGTATCAGCAACACATCAACATATCTTTTGCGACTCGGCTCCGATGCTCGAACGACGTTGGTGCGTAGAAGCGGGATTGGGATGGATAGGTAAGAACCATCAATTGATACACCCCATGCTGGGAAGTTTGGTACACCCTGGTGAGATTGTACTGAATAAGGCGGTTATCGGAAATCGGGAATCGGGAATCGACAGTCGAGAATCAGATATTGGACAACAATGCACCGATTGCCACCTCTGCTTAGATGCCTGTCCGACGGGAGCGCTGAGAAATAACGTGTGGGATGCACGTGAATGTATTGCATATACTACACACCACTGCTTAGAATGTCAAAACGTTTGTCCGCATAATAAACAATTAAGATATGAATAATCTCAAACTCGGCATTGCCTCTGATCATGCAGGCTTTGCTCTCAAACAAAGTGTTATTGCTTGGCTCCAAGAGCAAGGCATTCAAGTCACCGACTACGGTTGTCCCTCTACCGACAGCTGCGACTACCCAGACTTTGCTCATCCTATGGCTACTTCCGTAGAAGATGGTACCAACGATATGGGTATCGCCATCTGCTCTACAGGCAACGGTATCACTATGACATGCAACCATCATCAGGGCATCCGCGCTGCACTCTGTTGGGACGAACCTTTGGCTCGCCTCGCTCGCCAACACAATAACGCCAACATCATCGGGCTGCCAGCTAACTATATTTCTGAGGAGAAAGCAATCGAATTGATAAAGATATTCCTCACCACTGAGTTTGAAGGCGGCCGTCACGAGCGTCGTGTCAACAAGATTTCTTGCAAGTAGAATCACCAACCAACTGCATTGTTGGTGGAGTTATGCGCTATCCTTATTCGGGGTAGTGCGTGTGCATCATTTACCTACCTCCGTGAGCGTAGAACCCGCGAATATATGTCAATTGCGTTGCCCAGAATGTCCAGTGGGGATGTGGAATAACGAATCCAGAATAAGGAGCCAAGAACAAAGACATATTAGTAGTTCCGATTTGGATAGATTAATATCAATGGAGATATTTGAGCGGGTATTGGAACAAGTGCAAACGACGGCACATACCATGCAATTCTATTTCCAAGGTGAGCCTTTGCTCAACAAGCAGTTACCCGAAATGATTGCCCGTGCTCACCATGCTGGGCTTTATACCATCGTATCAACCAATGCACAAGCCTTGGATAAGAAAATGGCAGATGCGTTGGTGAAGAGTGGATTAAGCCAAATCATCGTATCAATTGATGGTTTTTCGGAAGAGTCATATACTGCATACCGTGTTGGAGGCAGCTTGCACAAAGCATTAGAGGGACTACTGTTTTTACGGCAAGCAAAAGATAATTGGCACTCCCCTATTCGCATCGAGTTACAGGTGTTGCGACTGCGCAGCAATGAGCACGAATGGCAATGGATACAACGCAATTACAAACAGTTAGGGGCAACACATCTTGTATTTAAGACTGCGCAATTGTATAATTATGAACACGGGCATTCGCTTATGCCACATGATGAGCGCTATTCAAGGTACAAGAAAGGAGCAGATGGTACATACCGATTGTACCGCTCTTGGATGCGAAAAAAATGGCAAGCAAATCCATGCTTTCGATTGTGGTCAGGGTGTGTGATTAGCACAACAGGAGAGGTTTTGCCTTGTTGTTATGACAAGGAACATCAATATCCGTTAGGTAATGTAATGAATCAATTGATAGCGAATATCTTTCAGTCAGAGAAAGCAAATATGCTTCGAAATAAGGTATTGACAGATAAAAATCATTTACCAGAGATGTGCAAGAATTGCAATTATTAATAGTAGTCTATTCTATTAACTTACTTCCTCCACAATGCCCTAGTAAAGAGCAGCAACACGGTGAAGATCTCTAGACGACCGATCAACATCACAAAACTCATTACCCACTTTGCCACCATAGGGAACTCTGCATATGTGCCAGCAGGACCAAACTGCCCAATACTGATACCTACATTACCAATTGCTGAAACAGCAGCACCGATGGACTCATCGAAGTTCACACCGCTGGCACAGAATATCACTACCGTCACAACAATGATAAAGATATAGAAGATCAGAAATGCCATGATATTATTGATGGTCTGCTGTGGCACATTCTTCTCATTGAGTTTCACAGGAATGATGGCATTAGGGTGAATGCGACGTTGGAACTCTGCCACACCGTTCTTCAAGATAATTGCCAATCGTACCCACTTGATACCACCAGCCGTACTACCAGCACAAGCACCTGTCAGCATCAGGAAGAAGATTACCACCCATGCTACCACAGGCCAGTACATATAGTCAGAAATGGTGTATCCTGTAGAGGTCATCGAACTAATGACTGTGAAGATACTATCGCGGAATGCACGCTCCATGTGCAAACCAGTCCAACCTGGACGAGCGATATACAAACCAATAGTAAGCATCACCGCGAATACCAATACCGCTACGCTATACCAACGCAATTCCTCATCCTGGAAGAAGTTGCGAGCTTTGCCTCGTAGCAAGTAAATGAGTAGCACAAAGTTGATACCCGAGATGAACATAAAGAACGTTACGGTATAATGGATAGCAGCTGAATCGTAGAACTCCAAGCTATTGTTGTGGGTAGAGAAGCCTCCCGTAGCAATCGTAGAAAACGAGTGGCACACTGCATCAAACACCTCCATGCCACATAGCCACAATGCAGCCACTTCGGTAACGGTGAGCAATACATAGATACTCCACATCATTTTCGCCGTGTCGGCGATGCGTGGTGACACTTTCTCGTAGGTCAAACCCGACACCTCCGCAGCATAAAGCTGCATGCCGTTGAGTCCGAAGATAGGCAGGATAGCAATGGATAATACGATGATTCCCATACCGCCGATCCATTGTGTCAACGACCGCCAGAAGAGCAATCCGTGGGTAATCACTTCCAGGTCGGGGATGATGGTCGCTCCCGTAGTGGTGAAGCCCGACATGCTCTCAAACCATGCGTCTGTGAAACTGGGCACTTGTCCGCTGAGGTAATATGGTAATAGTCCAAAGGCAGAGAACACCACCCACACCATTGCCACAATCACATAGCCCTCGCGCTCGCCCATGCGTGACTCAGCACGATGACCTATCAGCAGACCCAATATACCTGCCAGTAGGGTGACGATGGTGGAGAGCAGAAAAACATCACTATCTGCTTCGCCATACCACAAGCTCACGCCCAATGCCAAGGTCATAAACACCGCCTCTATTAAAAGCAGTGCGCCCATGGTGCGGAAGACCATCCGTGTATTGAATGTGCGTGTCATAATAGTTGAAAGTTGAAAGTTATTTGAAGAACTTCTCGAGTTGGCGGATGACTTGGCTCTTGCAGAATACCACAACTTGGTCGTTTGGTAAGATCTGTGTGTCACCATTCACCAATATACCTTCGCCAGCACGCACGATAGCACCGATATTCGCATCTTTAGGCAAACGCATATCACGAATCTTAGATTTGGTAATACGGCTTCCTTCTTCTGCCATAAACTCCACCACTTCGGCATCGGCACTGGTCAAGTTGCGTACATTCAGCACACTGGCATCCAGCAACATCTGGTAGATATATGAAGCAGCGATGGTTTTCTTGTTGAGTACCGTACCGATATCCAAGCCCTCAGCCATAGGTATATAGTCAATATTCTCGACTTCAGCAATGGTCTTTTTCACGCCAAAACGCTTGGCAGCCATGCAGGCAAAGATATTCGCTTCGCTACTATCGGTGACTGCTACAAAAGCATCCGCATCCTCTATACCCTCGTCTTTCAGCACTGCCATATCGCTACCATCGGCATTGATAATCAGTGCATTATTGATTTTCTCGCTAAGATGATAGCAATGTTCGCGGTCAGCCTCCAAGATTTTGATACTGAGGTCATCCGATAAGTTTTGTACGGTCTTCTGTGCAATCTTTGATCCGCCAAAGAAGATGATGTTTTTGATTTCTTGTTTCTGTTTGCCGAGTTGCTCACGCAGATGTTTCATATTCTCTCGCGTACAAACGGCGTACACCATATCGTCGGCTTGAATCTCATCTGCTCCTGTAGGGATGATGGTATCTTGTCCGCGTTTGATAGCCACTACGCGGTAAAGTCCATGATTGAAGAATCCTGACATAAACTGCTTGCCAATCACCTCTGCACCTTCACGCACTTTCACTACGCAGAGTTCCAATGCGCCTTCACAAAGCGTCAAGTGGTAGCGCATCCAGTTGGTTTTGAGCGAAGCGGTAATCTCGTGCGCTGCAAGTAGTTCTGGGTAGATGAGGTGGTTGAGTCCCATCTGCTCAAAGATGCGTTTATTCTCTGGAATGAGATACTCATAGTTGTCAATACGCGCTAAGGTCTTCTTTGCTCCCAGTTGATTTGCGAGCAAACACGCAGTGATATTATCTGCCTCGGATGGTGTAACTGCGATGAAGAGGTCCACATCTTTTACGCCTATACTCTTGAGGTCGTTAATCGACATCGGACTTCCCACCTTGGTCAGTAGGTCATAGTTTGCATCGAGATCACCCAAGCGGTCTTGGCGGTCGTCAATGAGACTGATATCCATATCTTCGCGCGACAGCAATTTCGCCAAATGGCGACCTACTGCTCCAGCGCCTGCAATAATGATTCGCATATACCTTCTTTATCTAATTTTAACAACTGATATAATTCCTTGGTACTTCCATGCTCCACAAACTGGTCGTTTACACCCAATCGGATCACACGTGGTGTGTAGCCATTATCTGCCATAAACTCCAGCACAGCACTGCCCAATCCGCCACTGATCATACCATCCTCCACCGTGATGATCGTATCAAAGGTCTTACCTACTGTATGCAAGAGCTCTTCATCTATAGGCTTGAGCCAACGCATATCGTAGTGTGCTACTTGCGCAGCTTTCTCGCCAAGTGCCTCAATAGCATCCGCCACCGTATTACCTATTGCGCCAATACTTAGTACTGCTATTTGGCTACCCTCTTTTAGACAGACACCTTTGCCTATCGTCAATTGCCCATTGCTGGTAGCGCTCATACTGCGACCTCTTGGGTAACGTATCGCGATAGGTCCGTCATAGTCTTTGGCAAGGCACATCATGGTTTCGAGGTCCTCTTTGGTCATAGGAGCACCTATCACCATATTTGGAATAGGACGTAGGTATGCCAAGTCCAAGAGACCATGGTGGGTTGCGCCATCATTGCCCACGATACCAGCACGGTCAATACAGAAGACAACATGCAGCTTAGGCAATGCCACATCGTGAATGATATTATCGTAGGCACGTTGCAAGAAACTGGAGTAGATATTGCAATAGGGGACAAGTCCCGCCTTTGCCATTCCTGCTGAGAAAGTGACTGCGTGTCCCTCTGCGATACCGACATCGAATACGCGGTCAGGCAGTTGGCGTTGCATGATCGTCATGCTACAACCACTTGGCATGGCTGGTGTGACACCTACCACACGCTCATCTTCCTTCGCCAGTGTGAGCAATTGCTCTCCAAACACTTCTTGCCATAATGGTTCCTTCTTTGTACTTGGATCCTGGTTTCTTACTCCTGTCTCCACACAGAACTCTCCTGGTGCATGCCAAGTTGTTTGGTCATTTTCAGCAGGTTCATAGCCTTTGCCTTTCTTGGTGATGATATGCAGCACCTTAGGTCCCTCGTAGTCTTTTATCTCGTTGAAGATACGCACCAAACTCAGCACATCGTGTCCGTCAGCAGGACCAAAATAGCGCAAGTTGAGTCCTTGGAAGATGTTAGTGCCTTGCTTGGTAAGTAGTGCTTTGAGGTTATTGGTAAAGCGTTGTACTCGCCCTTTGTTATCATCGGTGATGAGGTGCAGCTTGCGTGCCACTCGATATCCCCACCAACGCCAACGATTGTATCGTTCGCTAGTGGTAATATCTACCAAATACTGTGTAAATCCGCCCTTGATAGGGTCAATCGCCATATTATTGTCGTTGAGTACGATGAGCAGATTATTCTTATTCAT